>OHGQ01000612.1_pt1 | contig 14514 bp, 11 predicted proteins | sample 1567811 | NCBI WGS metagenome assembly OHGQ01 (sample SAMEA3879576, study PRJEB24766) | human gut metagenome | biome: human-associated habitat; feature: feces | place: USA | collected 1985/1987 | reverse complement strand
TGATGTCCTCGCCTTTCAGCAGCAGCTTGCCGGAGTGGATGTGCACCAGGCCGAACAATGATTTGAGCAGGGTGGATTTGCCTGCGCCGTTCGGGCCAATGAGCGCCAGCACCTGCCCCTTGGCAGCGCCCAGCGCGATATCCCGCGCAAGGGCAGCTTTGCCGTAGCCGATGGCAAGGGCGTTGGTTTCAACAGAGTACTTCATCGCACATCCTCCCGGTTGCGGCGCAGCAGCAGCCCAATGACCACCGGCGCGCCGAATACGGCGGTGACCGCGCTGATGGAAAGTTCCATGGGCGCAAACAAGCTACGGGCGATCAGATCACACAGCAGGCAGAACGCCGCCCCGCCCAAGCAGCACCCGGGCAGCACATACAGCGGGCGGGCACTGCCCAGCAGCTGCTTGACAAGGTGCGGCACCGCGATGCCCACAAAGGAGATAGGCCCGGCAAAGGCGGTAACGCAGGCGGCCAGCAGGCTGGAAAGCAGCACCAGCAGCCGGGAAAACCGCCGCACATCCACGCCCACGCTGCGGGCGTAGGCTTCGCCCATCTGGTAAGCTGCCATGGGCTTTGCAAGGCAGAAGGCCGCCGCCAGCGCGGGCAGCACCACCAGCGCTGCCGTGCGCACGTTGCCCCACGTCATGCCGGAAAAGCTGCCCTGCGACCAGTTGTGCAGGTTGACGATGCTGCTATCCTGCGCAAAGGCCACCACAAACTCGGTGATGGCAGAGCAGATGTAACCGATCATTACGCCGCAGATTACAAGGATGCTCATGCGCTGCACCCGGCGGGCAGCGGCCAGCACAAAGGCCATGGCTGCCATAGCGCCCGCAAAGGCCGCAAGGATGAGCACGGCAGAACTGGTCAGCTGGCCGTAGTTCAAAAACAGCACCATTACCAGCGCCACCGCCAGCTTTGCTCCGCTGGAAATGCCCATGACAAAGGGGCCGGCAATGGGGTTTGCGAAAAAGGTCTGCAGCAGGTAGCCTGCCGCAGAGAGCGCAGCGCCCAGTAACGCGGCCATCACCGCGCGGGGCAGGCGCAGCTGGGTGATAATGCCCACGCTCAGCGCGTCCTGCCCGCGTCCTGTCAGGGCAGCAAGCACGGCCTGCGGGGTAAGCGCAACGCTGCCCCAGAACAGGCTCACGGCAAACAGCACCGCCAGCAGCAGGGCAAGGCAGCAATAGGAAAAAACAAGGCGTTTGCGGCTGGTCATAAGCGGCTCCTCAGGTGATCTTGGTCAAAAAATGCAGGGTGTCGGGGCTGGTTGCTTCCCCGGTAAAAACGGCATGGAGATCCAGCATAAAATCTGCCAGTGCCATGCTCTGCTGGAAAAAGCTGGGCGTCGTGCACCAGATATCACCGCTTTGCACCGCCTTGCACTCTGCCAGCAACGCGCAGCGGGCAAGCAACTCTTCTTTTGTGGAGATGGTGCCCTCGATGGTGCCGTTATAAATGAGCACATCGGCGTCTTTGACGCCGGCGTAAAGGTCCTCCAGCGGGATATTCATGGTGGAAAGGCTGTTGCCGCTGTCGGTAAGGTCTGCAAAAACATATTCGCCCCCGGCCATGCCGATCATCTGCGCCACATAGTCTCCGCTTTTGCGCACAGTGGCAAGGCCGCTGGAAGTAATGGAGAAAAACGCGCAGCGTTTGCCGGTGGAGGGCTGTTCCAGCAGTGGCGCAATGCGTTGCGCCTGCCGGGCGAACACCTCCTCGGCAAGGGGTTCTTTCCCCAGTAGGATGCCATACAGTTTGATCCATTCCATCCGTGCCAGCGGGCTGCTCTCGTAGCTGGAGCGCTCCACCAGCACTGGAATGCCGAACCGTTCCAGCTGCTCCTTCACTTCCGGGGTGTGGTAGATCATGGTGTTTTCCACCGCAAGGCCGCATTCTGCGGTCAGGATGCGCTCGTAGTCCGGGGCGCTGTACTTGCCCGCGTAGGCAATGCGCCCGGTCTGCATGGCCTGCTTTGCCTCGTCCAGATACCAGCCCTCGGCGCGGGTACCGGAAAGGGCAATGCTGTCCAGCGCGTCCAGATGGAGGAACAAGTCCATGGCAGAGGTGGACACCAGATAGATGTTCTGCACCGGCTGCTGCAATACAGTCACTCCCTCGGGTACGGTGTGCAGGGTGGCAGCGCCCTCCGGCCGGACAAGGAACTTTACCTGTGCGTCCGGGATGGTCAGCAGGGTAGAGCCGTCCGCATAGCAGTCGGCGGTAAACTGGGTGGCGTAGTCCAGCGGGTAGGCGTGGTCAAAAACCAGCTCGTCCGTATCGGCGGGTGCAGTGGGCGCGGCCGTGCAGCCTGCAAGCACCAGCGCGGCGGCGGGCAGAGCCTTTAAAAATTGAGCGCGGGTCAGCTTCATGGAAGGTTACTCCAAGGTAAAGGTCAGGGTGTATTCGATCTCGTGGGGCTTGCTCATGGCAACAGTGTCGGCGGTAACAGTCAGCGGGGTGCCCAGAGCAGCTACCGGGATCTCAAAGGTGGAGTTGCCCTCGGTATTGGTGGGCAGATACTTCTCGCCGTCCACGATCATGTAGTCGTAGTTGGGGCTGCTCCACACGATGGTGGCAGTCATCTTGCCCTCGGCCACGGTCAGGGCAGCGGGGCTGTCCACGGTGGCGCGGCCGGAGCCGCCCTCCAGCACCACGGCAGCGGTGTATGCACCGTCTGCGGGGGTCTCGGCGGCCTGCTCGGTCTTGGGCTCGGCGTTGCGCACGCTGACGGTGTGGTCGTACCACTTGCCCTTAGTGCCAAGCAGCGCCAGCTGGAAGTCGGTATCCAGTGCTTCCACCGGGATATCGTAGCCGTACACTTCCTCAGTGGTGCCGTCTGCATAGGTAACAGTGTCCACGGTGGGGATGAGCCATGCGGTCTTGTTGGCCTCGGCATCGGCGGCAAGGCCGGGGTAGAGGTTCACGATCTTTTTGGAAGCCAGACTGACGTGGAAGGTCATCACGCCGTTTTCCACGGTCAGGGTGCCCTTGCCGTTGCAGGCTTCATTGGGGTGGAACATACTGCTGTCGGTCACGAAATCAGCGGTATATACGCCGTCCGGCAGGGCAGTCTCAGCAGCGGCAGAGGAAACCATCACGGAGGAAGCAGCCACAGAAGAGGAAGCCACCACGGAAGAAGCAACAGAGCTTGCCGCAGCAGAGGAGGCGGGGACAGCCCCGCCGCAGCTTGCCAGAGAAGCAGCCAGCACCACACCGGCCAGAGAAACGATGATAAACTGTTTGCAACGCATAAAATAAATACCTCAGTATCCTAAATTTTTGCCCGGCGTCTAAGCTGCCGGGGCAGGGGGCACGTTCTCCTCGTGCGGGGAATACGCCCATAAAAGAAGCCCTCTCCGTATGCTTGGCAGCGCCGGAGAGGGCTTCTGAATCCATTAGCCGTTCAGAAGATCCATAGCGGCCTTGGTATGTGCAATGTACAGCTGCTGGACATCCGCAATGCGGCCCAGACCCGAGATCTGGCAGTCCACATTTTCAAAGCAGCCTGCGGCGGTAAACTGGCTCAGCCAGCTGTCGGCGTCCTCACCGGCCATGTCGTTGTTGGCGTGGTCGCCTGCCACCACCATCAGCGGGCGCAGGATGACCTTGGTGTAACCGGCAGCCTTTACAGCTTCAATGACGGCTTCGCAGGAGGTGTCCTCAGGCTCGCCCTCCACCGTGCCGATGAACACGTTGTCGTAGCCCAAGGTCTGCATGGTGGTCTGCATCTGGCTGTAGCTCACCTTGGCAGTGTGGGAAGTGCCGTGACCCATAAAGACGAAAGCGGTCTTATCGGCGGCGGCGGCAGCGGCGCTCTCGTAACCGGCATCCTTCACAGCGGCATCGGTAACAGCCTTGGCAACAGCTTCCTTATCTGCATTGATGACGGAAGCATCTGCGCCTACCTCGCCCAGCAGGGGCTCGGCCACAGCAACGCTCTCAAACTTGTCGCGGTACTGGTCCAGCATCTCGTTCATCTCGTCGTACTCGGCACCGTGCATCAGATGGGTGGGCTGCACGATCAGGTTCTTCACACCGTTTGCCACAGCGCGGTCCAGCGCCTGCTGCATGTTGTCGATCTTCTCGCCATCGCGTGCCTGCACATGGTTGATGATGATCTGTGCGGTAAAGGCGCGGCGCACGCTCCAGTCGGGGTATGCGGCCTGCAAAGCGTCCTCAATGCCCTTGATGTCGGCGGCGCGGCTGTCATTGAAGGAGGTGCCGAAGGACACGACCAGCAGCTCGTTCTCACCGATCTCATCGGCGTTGCGGGCATCGTCCTTGGAGGCGTCGCCGGTGTCGCGGCCAAAGTAGTCGGGGTCGGCATTTTCGCCCTCCACCAGCTCCTTCTGGGCATCGGTCAAAGCGTCCCAAGCGGCCTTTGCGGCCTCGCACTGGGCATCGGTGTCATCGGTGCGCTGCTGCACATAGATGGCGTCGATCAGATCTGCCACGTTCTGTGCGGCAAGCTCGTCAGCGTCTGCGCCGGAAGCCTCGCTGCTGGCGGCAGAACTGGCGGCAACAGAGGAAGCAGTGCCGGAGGCGGCCCCGCCGCAGCCGGTCAGTACACCGGCGCAGAGGGCCAGAGCGGTCAGAGCGGCCGCTGCTTTGTGGATGGTGCGTTTTCTCATTTTTGTTCGTTCCTTTCCTGTTTTTGAACATGATTTTTGCTGAACAGAAGGTACAGGAAAGAGTGCCCGGCAAAACAAAAGGGGCCTTTCTGCTTGCGGGACGGCAAAGCAAAAAGGCCCTTTTCAGTTTTTTCAGGCTTTTTGGGTACAACCAATTCCTCGTGATCTGGGGCTTGCGCCCCCGTACCAACAGCGGGCAGGTTTCCTGGCTGAAAGCTCAACATCCACCGCCGCCTTCCCGGAACATGGGCTCCAGTGACCGGTGCAGCTGCACCCTGGCGGTAAACTCCCTTATCACAGTGACGAGATCGTGCGGGATTTGCACCCGTTTCCCTTTTAACGTGCCTGCCCCCGGCCAGAGCCGCGGGCGGTACGCACCTGCTGTTTTCTATTCAGTTCGCTGTTCAGTATAACATACTCAACGGAGGAATGCAATCACCACTCCGGGGAAACTTCCGGGCTCACAGGCGGTGTTTTTTCCCCGATCAGGGCCACCGCCACATCGTTGACATTGGTGCCCGTTGCCCCGGTGATGATCAGGCCATCCACTGCTTTCAGGGCGTGGTAGGAATCGTTGTTCTGCAAAGCAGCGTATCCGCTCCAGCCCCCGGCCTCCAGCGCGGCAAGGGTATCCCCATCCACATAGCCGCCGGCGGCATCGGTGGGGCCGTCTGTGCCATCGCTGCCCGCAGAGAACACCGCCGCGTTCAGCCCGGCAATGGCAGTCGCAGCCGCAAGGGCCAGCTCCTGATTTCTTCCGCCAAGCCCTTTTCCGGTCAGGTGAACGATGGTCTCGCCGCCCGCGATGTAGGCCAGCTTTTTCCCCTGCCCTGCCTGGGTGCGAACAATGGAGCCAAGAAAGCTGCCTGCTTCCCGTGCTTCGCAGCAGAGTTGGTCGGTCAGGAGAACCGGTTCATATCCCAGATTCCGGCAGGCACTGGCCGCGGCACGGCAAAGCTCCCGCACGCTGCCGGTGATCCGGGTGGTCACATTGTCCAGCGTTTTGGGCGTTTCCTGCGCCAGCAGGGCCCGGGCCTGTGCTGAGAGTGCCAGATGATACTTTTCGGCAACGGCAAGCGCCTGGGCGCAGGTGGAGGTATCCGGCACCGCCGGGCCGCTGGCGATCATATCCAGCGGGTCCCCCAGAATGTCGCTCAGCACGATGCTGAACACCTGCGCAGGGGCACAGCGCTGCGCGAACCGCCCGCCCTTCACACCGGAAAGCCGCTTGCGGATGGTATTCATCTCCACAATGTCGGCCCCGCTGGCCAGCAGCTGGCTCGTGATGTCCTGCAGCTCTGCCCCGGGAACAAGCGGCTGCTCGAACAGCGCACTGCCGCCGCCGGAAAGCAGGAACAGCACCGTATCCCCGGCAGTCAGCCCCTGCACCAGCTCCAGCGCCTTTTGGGTGGCCGCAAAACCGTTTTCATCCGGCACCGGGTGGCCCGCCTCATAGCAGGTCACCCCGGGGATCTCACCTTTCACATGGCCGTACTTGGTCACGACCACACCACCGTCCACCCGGCCCAGCATCCTGACAGCCGCGTGTGCCATCTGCCAGGCCGCCTTGCCCGCCGCCACCAGAAGCACCCGGCCCTTCCCGGGCCGGAGATCCCGCAGCGCGCGGCGCACCGCCTCATCCGGCAGAACAGCGTTCAGGCTGGAACGAAGGATCGCATCCGCATCCCGGCGCAGTGCAGCATTCATAGACTCGCCCTCCTTGCAGCGGTGCCCGCCCCTCCGGGACAGCGCACCAGAAACAGCCGAATAAAAAATCAAGACCGACGATCTCTTTTGAAATCGTCGGTCTTGTTTCAATCCGAGTGGCGAGAATCGAACTCACGGCCTCTTGAACCCCATTCAAGCGCGCTACCAAAACTGCGCTACACCCGGACATCTGATCGAGCTTGTCGCTCACAGCTCAATCAGTATACCCGAAGAATGGTGTTTTGTCAAGCACTATTTTCAAATTTCTTCTTCATTTTCGGCAATGACTGCTGCGCGGTCCACCGGCTGCGGAAACTCCACCGTAGCCAGCGCCACAGCGAACACGCTCTGCGCACCGGCATCCAGCAGAGCCTGCGCGCAGGCCGAGGCCGTGGCTCCGGTGGTCAAAACATCGTCCACCAGAAGGATGCGCTTTCCCTCCACAGCCTCCGGCCGGGCCACCCGGAAGGCACCCGCCACATTGGCCAGCCGCTCGTCAAGGGAAAGTCCCTCCTGCCGCCGGGTGGAGCGGGCACGGGTCAGCGCGTCCGTGACCACCGGCACGTCCACCGCCCGGGCAAGGGGCTGTGCCATCCGCTCCGGCACATTGTAGCCGCGCTTTTTGCTGGAGGCCGGTACCGGAAGGATGCAGTCGTAACCCCGGTCAAGGCCCGGCACCGGTTCGGGCAGGGGCTCAGAACCATGCATTCTGATCTCGCTGCCAAAGAGCAGGCGGGCCATCTCCACGCCCAGCTCCACAGCTGCCCAGGGCGCGCCCTGATATTTCGCCCGCAGCACCGCGCGGCGGACAAGGCCGGTGTATCGGTAGGGCGCGGCTGCCCCATCCAGCCGCCCCAGGTAGTGCTCGGAGCCGCGCAGCCGCATGGAGGGTGCACGGCGCAGCTCTGCCAGCCCATCGGCGCAGTCTGGGCAGGCAGACTGGTTCCCCAGCACCCGGTCACAAAAAGGGCAGCGGCGCGGGTAAAGCACCCAGCGCAGCTGCCGCAGTGTGCGGCTCAGGCCGCTGTAATAAAGCATCAGTCGTTCTTGACCGCAATGATGACGCGGACCTTTTTTCCGGCAGCGCAGCCGAAATTATCGTACCAGCCGGTCAGCTGGTAGCCGTCCGCATCCACCTGAGCCAGCTTGGTGGGGTAATACTGGCCCTTGTACCACAGGTAGACCTGCACATTGTCTGCCATCTCGTAGCGTTCATTGCCCGAGAGCACCGAGGCCGCGCCGACCTTGTCGATCTTCAGGGGCATCAGCTGCATCATGGCCTTGACAGAGCCGGTGGTCTCCTGCCGCACGGCAATGCCGCCCGCCAGCACCGGATACTTGATGGCCGTGGTGTAGCTGGCCACCGCGCCGTTGACGTAGCAGATATAGGTCGCCCCGCCGCCGATGTAATTGAAGATCTGCTTGAAGGGGGTGCCCGTGATCTCCGCGATCTGCTGGAAGCCAATGCTCATCAGGGAGCCGGTGTTGCTGGTCAGCTTCTGCCAGGCCGTGCTCAGGATATCGCCCGAGACGATGCCCCACAGGATCTCGCTGGTGGTGGGCACCAGCAGGTTGGACAGGCGGTCTACCGCCGTGGCACCGGTCACAGTGGTGGTGGTATCCGAGGTAGAGCCGGAGCCGTCGGTGCCGCCCGTGGCCGCTCCGGTGGTGGTGCCTGTCGTGGTCGTGGTGCCGGAAGCGGAATCTCCCGCCGCAATGCCGGTGACGAGGCTCTTCAGGTCAGAATAATTCATGGCCAGATTTTTCACATCGTCCAGCACGCCGTAGCTCCACAGGTCGCCGGTCACATCGTTCAGGATGAGCCGGTCGATCTGTCCGGCATCGTTGACGGTATAGTAGCGGACATCGAGGTCACTCAGTGTTACCCCCGATAGGCGGCTGGGACGAACCGTCCCAGCCACACCCTCCGAAGTTGTATCCAGAATCTCTACATCGTCGGCCAGGGCGGCAGCGCCCAGCGCAGTGGCATTGGTATTGATGGTGCCGTTGACGCGGCGGTCATCGATGTGTTCCACGCTCTCGCCCTCCGGGGTGACCTTGATCTCTACCAGCCACCCCTGCGGAAAGTTCAGGCTCTTGTCCACGTTCACAGTGCGGGCAATGCCATCGGTGCACATGACGGAGACTTTCTGCAGAACATCCGCGCCGTTCTCTTCCACCAGACTGCGGGTGGCGGTCTGCACGACACCGTAGAACACACTGTCGGCTTCCTCGCCGGTCACGATCCCGGCAGCCTCATTGTTCATGCCCAGCAGCAGGGTGACGACCTCGCCCACGCCGCCGCCGTTGAGGGAGGACACCTGGGAGGCCACCGCAGAGGAACCCAGCGTATAGCTGGTGCCTGCCACCGTTACACTGGTGGGGGCGCTGGCACTGGGCGAAACTGCCGTGATGCGGCCAGCGGCACGGCGGGTGTAGACCCACAGCGTCTGTAAACTCTCGCTGTAATAATACACATCGTATTTGTTCAGTTCCGCAGATTCCGACGCTTTATCGTTGCGGTAGACCATCTTGGGAACAAAGGGCAGCTGGACCGTATCGCCCGCCACAAAGGGGCCCTTCAGGCTCTTGAGCATGACGCTGGAGGTATCCACCTGACCGTTGGAGACCGTGAATCCCAGGCTGCTGCCATAGGCACTGCCGCTGGCGGTGTTGGCTGTCAGGGCGTTGTAGAACAGCAGGGCGCACTCCTCGTAGTTGAGCGCCTCGCCCTGGCTGCGGTCCACCTGATTGCGCAGGCCCAGCTCACTGGCCTTGTTCAGCTGTGCGTTGGGGAAGGAGCCGCTCAGGTCGGTCATCTTATAGCCCATCAGCTTGAGGATGGCCGTGACCGCTTCTTCCAGCGTCACGGCGTTGTCGGGCCGGAAAGAGCCGTCGGTGTAGCCGTTCATCCAACCGTTCTGCACCGCAATGCGGACATAGGGGGCATAGGGCGAAGTGCCGGGCAGGTCGGTGAACAGGGTGCCCACCGTGCCCTGAGAGCCCACGCTCTCGCGGTAGGTGGAGTAGGACACCAGCATCCGGGCCAGTGCACCGCGGGTGACCACAGCGTTCAGAGCAGCCTGCTGGCTGCTGTCCATCGCGTTCAGCGTGATGGACAGCTGGACCGCCGTGTTGGCGTTGCCCGCTGCCGATGCCGGCAGCACCAGCATCGACACGGCAATGCTTACCGCCAGCAGAAATGCAAGGATTCGCTTTTTCATGGAAAATCCTCCTTAAAATAGTTTCTAATGTATTCCGGGTTGCGGCTCCCAGCATCTGCTTCGTGCAAAGCCTTGCACTTGCATCCTGCTGGCCGCGGCCCCAACAACTCCTCCCTTCATCCGCCACTGGCGGCGGTCGTCGTCGTTGCCTAGTAGGGGAGCTCCGCAAGGCGCTGGCAAAGCCAGACCGAAGCGGTAAGAGGTTTAATCATATCTCAGCGCTTCAATGGGGTTCAGCCTTGCGGCGCGCTTGGCAGGCAGGTAGCCGAACAGTACACCGATGCCCACCGAGATGCCAAAGGCCACCAGCACCGAGGTCATGGAGGGGGCCACCGTCAGTTCCATATCCGACACCAGCAGCGGAAGCACCCGGTTGGCCAGAGCGCTGAACAGATAGCCCAGTGCAATGCCAAGCAGCCCGCCCAGTGCGGAGGTGGTGGCCGCCTCAGTGACGAACAGGCCCAGAATGCTGCGTTCCTTGGCACCCAGCGCCTTGCGGATGCCGATCTCCCGGGTGCGCTCGGTCACCGACACCAGCATGATGTTCATAATGCCGATGCCGCCCACCAGCAGGGAGATGGCTGCAATGGCGGTCAGGATCGCCACCACCATGTTGATCATGCTGGTCATGGTCTCCAGCATCTCGCTCAGGCTGATGATGAAATAGCCGTCCTCCGCGTGGAGGATGGATTCGATCCCTACTACCAGAAGATTCTTGCCCTCATCGGCAAGTTCATCGCTCACCAGAACCACGCCGTAGGAGCTGGCGCTGGTCCTGCTGATGCGCTGGGCGGTGGTATAGGGCACAAAGATCATGTCATCGTCAGTGCCCTCCTGATCGGTCGTACTGCTGACATTGGCTTCCAGCACGCCCACGATGGTAAATCTCTCACTGCCGATCTTGATGGTCTGGCCGATGGCGTTGCCGCCGTAGGCCGCACGGGCAATGTAATCGCCCACCACGCAGACTTTTTTATTGTCCGTGATGTCCACATAGGTCAGGCCCCTGCCCTGGGCCAGCGTGCGCCCCATCATATCCAGGTAGGTCTCACTCACACCCTTGACGCTCGTATAGCCATAGGTGGTGGTATCCACCTTCACGGTACTGTCCAGCGTGGTGGTGGGCGACATGCCGGTGAACACCTCCGGGTGGCTGTCCACGATGTCGTACATCTGCTGCACGGTCACAGTGCGGGAGCCGCGGCCCGTGATCTGGACACTGAGGACATTGGTCCCCATCTCAGAAAAGCTGTCCTTGATGCTCTGGGTCATGCCATTGCCCAAGCCCACGATGACGATGACCGCCGTGACACCGATGATGATGCCCAGCATGGTCAGAACCGTGCGGAATTTGTTGCTCCAGATATTCTTGACTGCTTCGCGGAAGGTCTCGTAGATCATGCGTCCCCCTCCTGTTCTGCGGGTTCAAAGTTCAGTGTCGGCTGAACGATGGCCTCCGGTGCCCGGGCATCGCCGTCGTAGACCACGCGGCCATCCTCCAGCCGGATGATGCGCTGGGCCTGCACGGCAATGGAGTTGTCGTGGGTGATGAGCACCACAGTGTTGCCCTGCTGGTGGAGCTGCTGCAGCATTCCCAGCACCTCGCGGCCGGTGTGGCTGTCCAGCGCGCCGGTGGGCTCGTCGGCCAGAATGACCGCCGGGTTCCGCACCAGTGCCCGGGCAATGGAAACACGCTGCTGCTGGCCGCCGGAAAGCTGGTTGGGGCGGTTTTTCAGCTTGTCGCCAAGCCCCACCTGCTCCAGCACCTCCCGGGCGCGGATGTGGCGCTCGGCGCGGGAGATGCCCGCATACACCAGCGGCACCTCCACGTTTTCCATCAGGTTCAGCCTGGGCAGCAAATTGTATTGCTGGAAGATAAAGCCCAGCATCTCGTTGCGGACAGCGGCCAGCTCGTTGCGGTTCATCTTGCCCACATCCCGGCCATTGAGCCGGTAGGTGCCGTAGGTAGGCACATCCAGACAGCCGATGATGTTCATGCAGGTGGATTTGCCCGAACCGGACTGACCCACGATGGCCACGAACTCGCCTTTTTCGATTTTCATGGTGATGTGGTCGGCAGCCTTTACCGTGGTATCGCCCATCTGGTAATATTTGCAGACTTCATCAAACTCGATCAGAGCGCTCATTCATCCCTCCTGCGTCAATCCACCACGACTGCGCCGGCCTCGGCGGGGTCGATGCCCTCTGCGGGCTCTTCAGCGTCCGCTGCGGGGGCTTCACCGTTTTCCGTCTCCTCCGGCAGCGTCTCCTCGCCGCCCTCGGCAAGGTCTGCATTGTTTCCGGCGCCGCCGATCACTTCGCCGTCCATATCGTCATAGCCGCCGTCGTCATAGTAGCTGTCGCTGCTCACGGAGCTGGGGTCGTAGGCGATGGTATCACTCTCGGACAGGCCGCTGGTCACCTGCGTATAGTTGTCGTCGCTGACACCGGTCTTGACCTTGACATACACATAGCCCTCCGGTGCGCTCATGGAATCATCGGCGTTCACGGCGCTGGGAGAATCCTGCCGCACCAGCACATAACCGCCCCGCACAATGGCGGCATTGGGCACGGTGAGCGCATTTTTCGCCTGCGCCACCACGATCTCGGCGTTGGCATTCATGCCCGGGCGCAGACCATCGGTCTCGTCAATGCGCACGGTCACCGGGTAGGTGGTGGTACCGCCGCTGGTATCACCCTTCATGGACACACGGGTGACCAAGCCCTCGTAGGTCTTATCCTTCACGGCATCTGCGGTCACCTGTACGGACTGCCCCACCTTCAGGCTGCTGACCTGCAGCTCGTCCACGTTGATGGTCATTTCCAGATAACTCAGGTCGTAGATGGTGCACAGGTCGCTGCCGGTGCTCAGGGCATCGCCCACCTTGGCATTTTTCTCGATGATGGTGCCGCTGATGGGCGAGGTGATGGTGTAGTTATCCATGGCGTCCTGCATATTTTGCATGGACAGTTCCGCGCCGCGCAGGGTCTCGGAGGCAGACTGGATGGACTCTGTCAGTTCCTCACCGCTGAGGGTCAGGATGATATCGTCCTTGTTCACGCTGCCGCCCTCCCGCACATTGATGGCGGTGACGGTACCGGAAGCCAGCGCAGTCAGGGTACGCTCGGCCTGATACTGGAAGTTGGCTGCTGCAATGGAGCTCACCCCGTTGATAGTAGCCGTTGCAGCCTGTGCCGTGGTCAGACCACCCGCATTGGACACCGAGAGGGTCACAGTGCGGGTGAGCAGGTTGCCCGTGCTCAGGGCATCGGTGCCGGTCACAGCGGTAATAGTGCCGGGCAGCACCTCAAAAGTACCGTCCAGCGTCACCTGGGCGGTCTGCCCCGCCGAGAAGTTAGCAGCATCCGCAGCCGGGAACTCCAGCACCAGATTCATCTTGGAGCTGTCCCGCACCACGGCCACCTCCTGACCGCTCTTTACCTCATCGCCCTTGTTCACCTTCAGGCTGCTGACGACGCCCGCCACCTCGGCACGCACATACTGATGGTCGGCGGTCTTGTCGTAGCTGCGCTGCGCCTGCTGCAGGGTGATGGCTGCCTGCTCCACCTTGGTGGTTGCATCGGAGGAATCCACCGTGTAGAGCACAGTGCCCTCCTCCACGATATCGCCCTCCTCAAAGCCGCCGGTCAGCACCTTGCCGGGCACCAGCGATTTGACGCTGTAAGTATTGGCAGGCTTCAGCGTACCAGTGCCGCTGAGCGTGTTGGAGACATCCCGGGTCTCCGGCACTGCTTCTGTATAGGAAGTATCCACGTTGGCGGGCTTTGCACCCTTGGGCTTCAGCAGCCACCAGCCGCCTGCCAGCACCACGATGGCCACCGGCACCAGCCACTTCCAGTTCTTTTGGGCAAAGGCTGCTGCACCGCCTTTTTTGGGTGCAGCCGCTGCGTCCTGCTGCGGGTCGGCGGGCTGTTTAGACTTGTTCCAGATCATTCTTGCCGTTCCTCCTAGGTTCTTTTATGACAAGGTGCTTTTTGCAAAAGCACCCGTCAGAAACTCTTATTTGTAGTGTATCGCATTTTGCCCCGATAAACAAGCGTCCAATTTTCGTTTCACGGCATTTCCACAAAGTTTCAGACTTTTTTAACAAAGAATGGCTTTCTTTGTGCGCCGCTGAGCAGTTGCTTATCTTTATATAATACGATTCAAACTGCCTCTCCTCTGCTCTCCTTCCTGTGAAAAAGGGTTCTGAAAAGCCCGCAGGCTTTTCAGAATCTCAGATGGGGGAGATTCTCTGCAACTATCGGCTCACGCCAAAAAGCTCCCCCTTCGGGGGAGTTGGCATCGCACAGCGATGCCTGAGAGGGTTCTTTTGCCGTTTTTCCCTCAAAAAGAAAATCAGCCGGACCCGAAGGCCCGGCTGATTTATTCTTTTTTACCCTGCGTCTGTGATGGGCTCTACCACCACATACACCCCTGCGGGCACACAGGCGGCCCATGCGCCGTCCTTGTCCAGCCAGCCGAATTGCTCACAGACATGGTCCGGGCACTGACTGTCCAAAAACGCGATGGCACCATCCTTCACCTGCAGATGCACGATGTAGTCCCCTACCTCGTACAGGTAATCATGATCCTGCGCAAGGGGCAGGGTCTCGGTAACGCCGTCACCGAAATCCACAACGGCCTGTAAGCCGCTGCCCTTGGCGGGGTGCTGCGCCCGCACCGCAAGAAAAATACCTGCGGCCAGTGCCAGCACCACCAGTGCAAAGATCACATTTTTCTTCCACGCGCTGCCCTTGGGGGCGGCGGTGTCAGAATTTTTTTGCTTTATGCTCATGCAGCGTACTTGCTGGCAGCTGCACCGGCAATGCGGCCAAAGACGGTAAAGTCGGCCACAGCGTTGCCGCCCAGACGGTTTGCACCGTGCACGCCGCCGGTCACCTCACCTGCTGCGAACAGGCCGGGGATCACAGAGCCGTCAGCCTTCA
>OHGQ01000607.1_pt1 | contig 14608 bp, 10 predicted proteins | sample 1567811 | NCBI WGS metagenome assembly OHGQ01 (sample SAMEA3879576, study PRJEB24766) | human gut metagenome | biome: human-associated habitat; feature: feces | place: USA | collected 1985/1987 | reverse complement strand
TGCCGCCGACCCCAGCCGCGTGTACTACGGCACCGACACCCGCGTGTTCTCGCTGCTGCTGGGTGCCTGGATGGCCTTTATCCCCGATCGCGACCTGGCGCCGGTGCGTCTCGCTCGTCGTTTGGGGCTCAATCGCCTAGCTGGCGCCGCCAAGCACGGCACGAACGCCGAGGGCAAGCCTGGCGAGAAGGCCGACGAAGCAGCCGAGACCGCCCCGGCACAGCCGAGCGCCCTCGTGCGTTTTTGGTCCTCGCCCGCATCCATCGATGTGTTGGGCGTCGTGGGTCTGGTTGGCCTTGCCGCCATGGTCGCGCTCACCAACGGCTACACCGCCTTCCAGTATCGCGGAGGCACGCTGCTGTGCTCGATCCTCACGCTCATGGTCATCGCGGCCTGCGTGCAGCCCCAGGGAATGGTTGCCCGCGCGCTGTCCGCCGAGCCACTCGTGTGGGTTGGCAAGCGCTCCTACAGCATCTACCTGTGGCACTATCCGCTGCTGCTCCTCATGAACCCGGTCGCCAACATCAACGATACGCCGTGGTGGCAGTACATTTTGCAGGTGTTGTTGGTGGTCGCCGTGGCAGAGTGCTGCTATCGCTTTATCGAGACTCCGTTTAGGAAGGGCGCCTTTGGGCGCACCGTCGCCGAATTCCGCGATGGCACCACCACGCCCGCCAACTGGGCACGCACGCACATCCCTGTCTGCGCAGCCTGCGCTGTCGTGTTGGTCGTTGCACTGGGCGGCCTGATCTTTGTGCCCGAGACGTCTGCGCTGAGCGGCGAGGGCGCCGAAGTTCTGAACAAGGAAGCCAAGAACACCGCGCCCACCGACCAGCAGGCGGCCGACGACACCGACAAGGACAACGACGGCTTCCCCGATGGCTCCTACGATCTGCTTATGATCGGCGACTCCGTGTCGCTGCGTGCCGTGGACACCTTTGACGGCGTGTTCCCGCACAGCCATATCGATGCCGAAAAGGGCCGCCAGTTCGATGCGGGCCGTGCGACATTTGAGGGCTATATCCAGCAGAACCTTGCCGGCAAGATCGTGGTCTTTGCCCTGGGCACCAACGGCTTGGTAACCGACGACCAGATCGACGCCATCATGGCCGATGCAGGAGATAGGCGTATTGTGGTGTTTGTGAACACGCGCAGCCCGCAGCCGTGGGTTGGCTCTACCAACCAGGCCATCGCCAACGCCGCTACGCGCTACAAGAACGTGCGCGTTATCGATTGGTACGGATACAGTGCCAACCGCAACGACCTGTTCGATGGCGATGGCACGCACCTATCGACCACTGGCGTGACTGAGTACCTCAACTTGATCCACGATGCCGTCAAGAAGGACCTGCCCGTACACCCCGAGGATCACGTCAACGATCCGCAGCCGGCAGCCGTCAAGTCTGCCACCGACGCACTCGTCAATGCGCTCGCTCTCAAGCCGCACAAGCTGGGCACCGACAAGTAACCTGCAGCGCAAACTTCCCACATCCGGAGGGGGTGTCTGCCACGGCAGACACCCCCTCCGGCAGTTAGGGACGTTCCTTATGTGCCGGTACCTAGGGACACTCCTGGCGCAGCCAATGAAGACCTCTACGGATGAATTCCAGGCCGCTCCGTCGCTCCAGACATCGTTTCCGCGCCTCGCGCCTGCCCCAAACAATCAAAACAAGCCCTTTTCGCCGCACCCTCAAAGGTCTGTGGGCAAAAAAGGGCAAATATGAGTACTGTTACCATTTTAGTAGCAGGCAAAACCACCCAAAATGACGTCCGAGCGAACCCTACAACCCCCTAAGACAGCCAACCTGACTGGTTTAAGGCGTATTGGAGCCAATTTTAATGAACATACTATAGGTTATGTTTATTATCTTCTTGAATGTAAATGCTATTCACTTAGCAACAGTACTCATATTTGGCATTTTTGACCACAGGGGTTGCCAGCGCCGTGGTTTCGCCCTTTCTGCGCCGAAGCGATACACTGTTGCCGTTTGATTTCTTCGCTCAAGGAGGATGCGCATGCCGTGCACAACGATTTTGGTTGGTAAGAACGCGAGCTACGACGGGTCGACGTTGGTTGCCCGCAACGAGGACTCGTCCAACGGGGTGTTTGAGCCCAAGCGCGTGCGCGTGGTGCATCCCGACGAGCAGCCGCGTGTCTACACGAGTGTCCTGAGCCACCTGACCGTTGAGCTGCCCGATAATCCCATGCGCTACACGAGCGTCCCCGATGTTATTCCCGGTCACGGCATTTGGGCCGAGGCGGGCTTCAACGAGCTCAATGTGGGCATGTCCGCAACCGAGACGCTCACCACCAACGAGCGCGTTCGCGGCGCCGACCCGCTCGTCGACTACGTGCCCGCCAAGGGCAACGAGGACGAGGACGGCTATGTTCCGGCGCAGCCCGGCGGTCTGGGCGAGGAGGACATGGTGACCCTGGTGCTGCCATATGCCAAATCCGCCCGCGACGGCGTACGCATTCTGGGTGACCTGCTCGAGCGTTATGGCACCTACGAGAACAACGGCATCGCCTTTAGCGACGTGGACGAGATCTGGTGGCTCGAGACCATCGGCGGTCACCACTGGATCGCCCGCCGCGTGCCGGACGATGTGTATGTGGTCATGCCCAACCAACTGGGCATCGACACCTTTGATCTGGAAGATGCCTTCGGCGCACAGGAAAACTACCTCTGCTCTGCCGACCTGCGGGAGTTTATTGCCAAGAATCACCTCGACCTCTCTTTGGACGGCGCACTGAACCCCCGGGATGCCTTTGGCAGCCACGATGACGCCGACCACGTTTACAACACCCCCCGCGCATGGTATATGCTGCGCTACCTCAACCCCCGCACATGGGTGTGGGAGGGTGCCGACGCCGACTACACCCCCATGTCCGATGACCTGCCGTGGTGCATGGTGCCGGAGCGCAAGGTGACCCCGGAGGACATCAAGTATATGCTGTCCAGCCACTATCAGGGCACCCCCTATGATCCCTACCTGAGCTACGGCGACAAGTCCGCAAAGGGCGCGTACCGTTCCATCGGCATCAACCGCAATGACTTTATGGCGCTTTTGCAGATGCGTCCCGACCAGCCGGAGGAATCCCGCGCTGTGGAGTGGGTGGCCTATGCCTCCAACGCCTTCAACACCATGGTGCCCTTCTACGCCAACGTGGAGCGTACCCCGGAGTATCTGGCCAACACCACCGGCACTGTGTCCACCGATAACTTCTACTGGACCAGCCGTCTGATTGCCGCCATGGCAGACGCCTCCTATAATAAATCCCTCTTCCACCTCGAGCGCTACGAGGAGGCCGTGCTCTCCGCTGCCCGCGCACTGGTGAACCAGTACGACGCAAAGCTTGCCGCCGAGCCGGACGCTGCAAGCCGCGCCGCCCTGCGGGAGGAAGCCAACACCGCCATTGCCGCTATGCTGCAGGAGAAGGCCGCCGACACGCTGGACAAGGTGCTGTTTGAGCTGAGCAGCCAGATGAAGAACGCCTACTCCCGCTCGGATGCCTGAGGTAAACCAGCCGGAGCACAAAAACCGGTCGCGACCGGTCACATAAACGCAGAAAAGACCACCGCATACACAAGTGCGGTGGTCTTTTTGCGTGCAAAAAGCTCTTGTATCCAAGGCGCTGGAAATTCTGCACAAAAATGATGAAAATTCTTTGTGATCGAAAATGACCGAAGCTGATTGATTTTGACAAGATTTTTGCTATAATAAAGATGCAAACAACCAAAACACGCCAAGACCGTGCGGAAACGGTCAGGCGTGGGAAGGAAAGAAGGGAAAAGACACCATGCTGGCGGAGGAACGTTTTGCGCTGATCCTAGAGCAGCTGAACGAGCAGCGCACCGTGACGGTGCAGCAGCTGTGTGAGGCGCTGCACACCAGCGAATCCACGATCCGGCGTGACTTGACCGAGTTGGACCGGCAGGGCAGGCTGACCAAGGTACACGGAGGGGCCACCCTGCCGGACAGCCGCTTTCTGGCAGACGAGCCTACCATGGAGGCTAAGGAGACGCTGGCGGTAGCCGAAAAGCGCAGCATTGCCGCAGCCGCCGCAGCGCTCATTGCTGCCGAGGATTTTGTATTCATTGATGCAGGCACCACCACGCTGGAGCTGGTGCGGGCGTTGACGGGTGTGGCGCTCAAAGCCACCTATGTGACCAATGGCGTGGCGCACGCCCGGCTGCTGGCGCAGAAGGGCTGCCGGGTGTATCTGCCCGGCGGGCTACTGCGCCCCCAGACCGAAGCCATCGTGGGCGCTCCGGCGGTCAGCAGCATCCAGCAATATAACTTCACTAAAGCGTTCATGGGTGCCAACGGCGTGGCGCTGGAGGCGGGCTTTACCACCCCGGACCCCGAGGAAGCAGCGGTAAAGGCCGCTGCCGTCCGCCGCGCCCGGGAAAGCTGGTTCCTTGTGGATGACGCCAAATTTGCTAAAATTTACCCGGCGGTCATCACGGACCTGCACGGCGGTGCCATCCTGACCAACCGCTGCCCGAACCCTAAGTATAAACAGTATACCTTTGTAAAGGAGGCAGAAGCATGATTTACACCGTTACCTTTAACCCGGCCATCGACTACGTTGTGCGTCTGGACGCACCGCTGGAGGTGGGCGCAGTGAACCGCGCCCAAGGCGAGGATTGCGTGCTGGGCGGCAAGGGCATCAACGTGTCCGGCGTGCTGGCGCAGCTGGGCTGCGAGAGCGTGGCACTGGGCTTTGTGGCCGGGGAGACCGGCGCATGGCTGGAGCGCGGTCTGGCGGCACAGGGGCTCAAGACCGACTTTGTGCATCTGGAAAACGGCATGACCCGCATCAACGTCAAGATCAAGGCCGGGCAGGAGACTGAGCTGAACGGCGCAGGCCCTGCCATCCCGGAAAGCGCTTTGCAGCAGCTGGAAGCCCAGCTGGACAAGCTGGCCGAGGGCGATATCCTTATTCTGGCAGGCAGCATCCCGGCAAGCCTGCCGCAAAGCGTCTACGAGCGGCTGCTGGCACGGCTGCAGGGCAGGGGCGTGCGCGCCGTGGTAGATGCCACCCGCGACCTTCTGGTAAACGTGCTGCCCTACCACCCCTTCCTCATCAAGCCCAACAACCATGAGCTGGGCGAGATCGTGGGCAAGGTACTGACTACTGACGCCGAGATCGTGGCAGCTGCCCGTACTTTGCAGGAAAAGGGCGCGCGCAACGTGCTGGTAAGCATGGCCGGGGACGGTGCGCTGCTGCTGGACGAGCAGGGACAGGTGCACCGCATCGGTTGCCCCAAGGGCAAGGTGGTCAACAGCGTGGGCGCAGGCGACAGCATGGTGGCCGGTTTTGTGGCCGGGTATCTGCAAAGCCGCAGCTACGCGCAGGCGCTGCGTCTGGGCACGGCCTGCGGCAGCGCAACGGCTTTCAGCCTTGGGCTTGCCACAAAGGAAAAGATCGACGAGCTGCTGGCGCAGCTTTGATAGGATAAAAGGAACAAAGGAGGAACGTTTATGCGCATTACCGAGTTATTTACCGCACAGTCCATTGCGCTGGACGAAGCGCTGCAGACGCAGGAGCAGATCCTGAGCCGTCTGGTGGAGCTGCAGGCTACCCATGGCAACATCACCGACAAGGAGGCCTACAAAAAGGCGCTCTATGCCCGCGAGGCCGAGGGCTCTACCTATGTGGATAACGGCATCACCGTGCCCCACGCCAAGACGGCTGTGGTCACCCGGCCCAGCCTGGCCGCCCTGCGTCTGAGCACCCCGGTGCAGTACAACGCCGAGGATGACGGCAAGACCGACCTGCTCTTTGCCATTGCAGCCCCCGAAAACGGCAGCCTGCATGTGGATATGCTGGCCCGCATGATGCAGATGCTGATGAACGAGGACTTTGTGGAAAAGCTGAAAGCTGCCAAGACCCCCAAGGAGTTCTTGGAGTGCATCGACGCACAGGAAGAAGCACAGTTTGGTGCAGAGAGCTTTACCCAGCAGGCCATCCCGCAGGACGGCTACCGCATTCTGGCCGTGACCGCCTGCGTCAACGGCATTGCCCACACCTACATGGCCGCCGAGGCGCTGACCAAGGCCGGTGACAAGCTGGGTCTGCCCACCAAGGTGGAGACCAACGGCTCGGACGGCGCAAAGAATATCCTGACCCGCGCCGAGATCGCCGCCTGCGATGGTATTATCGTAGCAGCGGAAAAAAAGGTGGACACCGCCCGTTTCGACGGCAAACCGGTGCTGTTCACCCGCGTGGACGACGGCATCCATAAGCCGGAGGAGCTCATCAAGAAGATTGCCCACGGCGAGGTGCCTGTGTTCCACGCCGAGGGCGGCGCAGCAGCCGAGGACGACACCGCCGGTAAGGACAGCTTTGGCCGCAGCCTGTACAAGAACCTGATGAACGGCGTTTCCCATATGCTGCCCTTCGTGGTAGGCGGCGGCATTATGATCGCGCTGGCCTTCCTGCTGGATGATTACAGCATCAACCCCGCAAACTTCGGCATGAACACCCCCGTTGCCGCCTTCTTCAAGACGGTGGGCGGCGCAGCCTTCGGCTATATGCTGCCCATTCTGGCAGGCTTCATCGCCATGTCCATCGCCGACCGTCCCGGCCTGGCCGTGGGCTTTGCGGGCGGCGTGCTGGCCATGAACGGCACCAACTTTGCAGGCCTTACCAACGGTGAGACCACCGGCATTTCCGGCGGCTTCCTGGCCGCTCTGCTGGCCGGTTTCGTGGCCGGTTATGTGGTCGAGTTCCTGAAGAAGATCACCGAAAAGCTCCCCGCCAGCCTGAACGGCATCCGCCCCATGCTGATCTACCCGCTGGGCGGCATCCTCATCATCGGTGCCGTGATGTGCGGCATCAACCCGGTCATGGGCATGATCAACACCGCCATGACCAACTGGCTGAACGCACTGGGCGGCAGCTCCAAGGTGCTGCTGGGTGCTATCGTGGCCGGTATGATGAGCGTGGATATGGGCGGCCCGGTCAACAAGGCAGCCTACGTCTTTGGCACCGCAGCCCTTGCCTCCGGTAACTACGAGGTGATGGCCGCCGTCATGGTGGGCGGCATGGTGCCTCCCATTGCCATTGCCCTGTCTACCACCTTCTGCCCCCGCAAGTGGACGTTGGACGAGCGCCGCAACGGCATTGTGAACTACGTCATGGGCCTGTGCTTCGTGTCTGAGGGCGCTATCCCCTATGCAGCAGCCGACCCGCTGCGCGTCCTGCCCAGCTGCGTTGTCGGCTCTGCGGTCGCCGGTGCGCTCTCCATGACCTTCGGCTGTGCACTGCGTGCACCCCACGGCGGCATCTTCGTATTCCCGGTGGTGGATCACGCTGCGCTGTACTGCGTGGCGCTGGCTGTGGGCAGTGTGCTGGGTGCAGTGATCCTGAGCCTTGTCAAAAAGACCCAGCCCGCCGAGGCGAAGTAACAAGCCATTTTCTTCTCCATACGGATAGTTCTTCATAAGAGCAAAGGGGACTGCCGCACACCGCGGCGGTCCCCTTTGCGTTTTGCACAGGCACCATTTTCACAAAAAACAGGACAATATACCGCCCAAAACGGCCTATCCTGCCGGAATTGCGTTCAGCGCTTTGTTTTGCATTGCACCCCACCCCGGGCTGTGGTATACTTATATTCGTGATTTTAAAGCCCGGGTATGGTGTGCCGGGCCACCAGAGAGGAAACGAACGATGAAAATAGGATTTGACAACGACAGATATCTTGCGATGCAGTCTGAGCATATCCGCGAGCGCATCAAGAAGTTTGACAATAAGCTGTATCTGGAATTCGGCGGCAAGCTGTTCGACGATTACCACGCCTCCCGCGTGCTGCCCGGCTTTCAGCCGGACTCCAAGCTGCAGATGCTTTTGCAGCTCAAGGAGCAGGCCGAGATCGTCATCGTCATCAGCGCCGAGGACATCATCAGCAGCAAGGTGCGCGGCGACTACGGCATCACCTACGATCTGGACGTGCTGCGCCTCATCGACGCTTTTCAGGAGATGGGGCTGTATGTGGGCAGCGTGTGCGTGACCAAGTACACCGCCGCCGCCGAGGTGGAAGCCTTTGAAAAGCGGCTGAGCAGTCTGGGCATCCGCACCTTCCGCCACTATAAGATCCCCGGCTACCCCAACGATGTGGCCCGCATTGTCAGCGACGAGGGCTACGGCCGCAACGAGTACATTGAGACCGAGCGCCCGCTGGTGGTCATCACTGCGCCCGGCCCCGGCAGCGGAAAGATGGCCGTCTGCCTGTCCCAGCTGTATCATGAATATAAGCGGGGCGTCAAGGCCGGTTACGCCAAGTTCGAGACCTTCCCCATCTGGAACATTCCCCTGAAGCACCCGGTCAATCTGGCCTACGAGGCTGCTACCGCCGACCTGAACGATGTGAACATGATCGACCCGTTCCATCTGGAAGCCTACGGCGTGACCACCGTCAACTACAACCGCGACATCGAGATCTTCCCGGTGGTGAACGCCATGTTCGAGCTCATCGCGGGCAAGAGCCCCTACAAGTCCCCCACGGATATGGGCGTGAACATGGCCGGCAACTGCATCGTGGACGACGCAGTCTGCTGCGAGGCCTCCCGCAAGGAGATCGTGCGCCGGTACTACAAGTGCCTGTGCGAGCAGAAGATCACCGGCACCGCCAAGGAGAGCGAGCGCTACAAGCTGGAGCTGCTGATGAATCAGGCCGGGCTGACCATGGGGGCCCGGGAAGTGGAAAAGCAGGCACACGCCCGCAGCGAGGCTACCGGCGGCGCACCGGCTGCTGCCATTGAACTGAGCGACGGCACTGTCATCACCGGCAAGACCGGCCCGCTGCTGGGTGCTACCGCAAGCGCCCTGATCAATGCGCTCAAGTATCTGGCGGGCATCCCGCAGGAGACGGATCTGGTCAGCGCCGCTGCCATCGAGCCCATCCAGACCCTCAAGACCAACTATCTGGGTGGCAAGAACCCCCGTCTGCATACCGACGAGATCCTGATCGCCCTGTCCAGCTCTGCCGCTTCCAGCGAGCTTGCCGCAGCAGCCATGCACCAGCTGCCCAACCTCAAGGGCTGCGATGTGCACTCCACCGTTCTGCTTTCCAGCGTGGACAGCAGCACCCTGAACCGTCTGGGAATGTACCTGACCTGCGACCCCGTCTACGAGGAAGAGGATCGCAAGTACCATAAGCTGTAAAAATAAAAAGAAACTGGTAAACACCCCGGTCAGCGCCGTCAGGCGCTGACCGGGGTGTTATTGCTTGCCAGTTGTACGCAGTTGTGGTACACTTGTTCTGCTTAATTTTTATAGCAGATAGGAAAAGAGGAACAACAACATGGAACAACAACACAAGCGCAGCGCATTCTCCGGTAAGATCGGGTTCGTGCTGTCTGCCGCAGGCGCTTCGGTGGGTCTGGGCAACATCTGGCGCTTCCCGTATCTGGCAGCCAAATACGGCGGCGGCATTTTTCTGCTGGTATACATTCTGCTGGCAGTCACCTTTGGCTATACCATGATCGTGGCCGAGACCGCGCTGGGCCGTATGACCCACAAAAGCCCGGTCAGCGCCTACGCCCACTTCGGTAAGGGCAAGGGAATCCGGTTCGGTGGTTGGATCAACGCCATCATCCCCATTTTGATCGTGCCGTATTATTCGGTCATCGGCGGCTGGGTCATCCACTATCTGGCCGAGTATCTGTGCGGCCGCGGCAGCAATCTGGCAGTGGACGGCTACTTCTCCGCCTTTATCACCAACGGCTTGCAGGCCGAACTGGCCTTTTTGCTGTTCAGCCTGTTCACGCTGGGCATTATCTTTGCCGGTGTGCGCAACGGCGTAGAGCGCGTCTCCAAGGTGATGATGCCGGTGCTGGTGGTGCTGTCGCTGGTCATTGCGGGCTACTCTGTCACCCGTCCCGGTGCACTGGCGGGTGTGAAGTATTTTCTGGTGCCCAACCCCAAAAACTTCTCCTGGATGACCGTGGTCACCGCCATGGGGCAGATGTTCTACTCTCTGTCCATCGCCATGGGCATTCTGGTCACCTTCGGCTCCTATATGAAGAAGGATGTCTCTATCGAGGAGTCCACCGAGAACGTGGAGGTGTTTGATACCGCCATTGCCATCATGGCTGGCCTGATGATCATCCCGGCGGTGTTCGCCTTCTCCGGCGGCGACCCGGACACCCTGCAGGCCGGTCCTGCGCTGATGTTCATCACCATCCCCAAGGTGTTTGCCAGCATGGGTCTGGGCACCGCGGTGGGTGTGCTGTTCTTTGTGCTGGTGCTGTTTGCAGCGATTACCAGCTCCATCGCCCTGACCGAGAGCGCTGTCTCCACCTTTGAGGACGAGCTGGGCTGGGACCGCACCCGCTCCACTGTGCTCATCGGCGCCATCATGGTGGCGCTGGGCAGCCTGTCGGCGCTGGGCTACGGCCCGCTGGCCGGGGTGACCGTGTTTGGGATGCAGTTTTTGGACTTCTTCGACTTTTTGACCAACTCGGTCATGATGCCTATTGCCGCCATTGCCACCTGCCTGCTGGTGTCCCGCGTCATCGGCGTGGAGCAGATCGCGCAGGAGGTGGAGCAGGACGGTCAGCGCTTCCGCCGCAAGCCGGTGTTCAATTTTATGATCCGCTGGCTGTGCCCCATTTTTGCAGCCATCATTCTGGCAAGCTCGGTGGCAAACGCCTTTGGCTGGATCGCCATGTAAATGAAAGAAAACAGATTTTCCGGCAGCAGAACGCAGGCTTTTTAACAGGACAAGGGGGCCCTTATGAAAATGGAAACCTTGAAGCAGCAGATCCTGACAGCAAAGGGTGACGTGCGGGCAGAGCTGGTGCTGAAAAATGCCCGGGTCATCAACGTGTTCACAAACGAGATTGAGCAGGCCGATGTAGCCATCCGTCAGGGGGTCATCCTTGGCGTGGGACACTATACCGGCGAGACCGAGCTGGACTTGCAGGGCAAGTATGTCTGCCCGGGGCTTGTGGATGGGCACATCCACATTGAAAGCTCCATGCTCTGCGGCCCGGCCTTTGAACAGGCGGTGCTGCCCCACGGCACCACGGCGGTGGTCACCGACCCGCACGAGATCTCCAATGTAGCCGGTACGGCAGGGCTGGACTTTATGCTGGAGACTACAAAAGATCTGGCGCTTTCGGTCTACTTCATGCTGCCCTCCTGCGTGCCTGCCACCGGGCTGGACGAGTCCGGCGCGGTGCTGGAAGCGGAGCAGCTGCGCCCCTACTATCAGCAGCCCCGGGTACTGGGGCTGGCTGAACTGATGAACTCCTACGGCACAGTGCGCGCGGACGAAAAGATCCTGCAAAAGATCTGTGACTGCACCGCTGCGGGTAAACGCATCGACGGGCACGCCCCCTTCCTCAGCGGGGAGGAGCTGAACGCCTATATCGCCGCCGGGGTGCAGTCCGACCATGAGTGCTCGGACATCCATGAAGCCATGGAAAAGCTGCGGCGCGGGCAATACATCATGGTGCGGGAGGGTACCGCAGCCCAGAACATGGAAAGCCTGCTGCCCCTGTTCCGGGAGCCCTATTGCAGCCGCTGTATGCTGGTGACCGACGATAAGCACCCCGGAGACCTGTTGCAGGGCGGGCATATCGACTATATCATCCGCAAGGCCATTGCCGCCGGGGTAGACCCGGTGGTGGCAGTGCGGATGGGCACCCTTGTCCCGTGTCAGTACTTCGGTCTTGCGCACAGCGGCGCGGTAGCCCCGGGCTATACCGCCGATTTGATCGTGCTGTCGGATCTGGAACAGTTCACGGTGGAGCAGGTGTATAAAAAGGGCAAACTGGTGGCGCAGCAGGGCAGAATGCTGCACCCCGCCGCCCTTACTGTGGACAAGGCACGCTTTGCGCGGGTGTTCGATTCCTTCAACATGGATGAGATCACCCCGGAGCAATTGCAGCTGAAGCAGACCGGCACCCGGCAGCGAGTGATCTGTCTGACCCCGCACGCCCTGCTGACCACTGAAAAAATCGTTCCGTTCTGCCAGCATCCGGGCACAGCGCCCGGCGTGGACGTGGCGCAGAAAATCGTCAAGCTGGCGGTGTTCGAGCGGCATCACCGTTCCGGCCATGTGGGCTTGGGCTTTTTGGGCAACTACGGCCTGCAATGCGGCGCGGTGGCTTCCAGCATTGCCCACGACTCCCACAACCTCATCGTGGCGGGCACCAACGATGCCGACATGGTGCTGGCGGGCAACACGGTGCGCAAAAATAAGGGCGGCCTTGCCTTTGCACTGAACGGACAGGTGGTAGGGGAGCTGCCGCTGCCGGTGGCAGGGCTTATGAGCACCGAGAGCGCCGAATCCGTGGAGGAAAAGCTGCAGGCGCTCAAGGCGGCACTGAAAGCCCACGGCATCTCGGAGGACATCGACGCTTTTATGACCCTTGCTTTTGTAAGCCTGCCGGTCATCCCGAAGCTGCGGCTGAACACCTACGGTATCGTGGATGTGGATGCCCAGCGGATCGTCCCGGCGGTGTTCTGAGAGCGATGCCTGAGAGGGCAAACTGTAAATCTGACGTTTTGATCGCAATGCCGGACAGTCTGCGGGCTGTCCGGCGTTGTGTTTTTACGGCAAGATAGCTCTTGACTTTTCGCCACAGAACCGGTATGTTGATACTGTCCGTCTGACACACAATAGTGCATTTATAATACAAGGAAACTTTATGGAAAAACGCAGTACACCCTCTTTGCAGATCACCGACCGCTTTGGCGCGCAGACGGCCTATGCCAGCCTGCGTCTGCCGGACGGCACCGAAGCCACCGTACCGGCAGAGCACGCCGCCGCTATCTATGTAAACGAGCAGCCTGCCTTCCGGGTGGTATGCACCCCGGCGCTGCTGCCGCAGCTGGCTTTGGGGCGGCTGCTCACCGAAGGATGGATCGCGTCTGCGGACGAGGTGGAGCAGATCGCCGTCTGTGCCGAGGGCGCAAAGGTGCAGGTATATCTGCGCCACCCGCTGCCCACTCGCCGCGCCGCCGCGCAGGAGGTTGCCAGTTGCTGCACCGATAATATCGCGCTGGGCAGCCCGGTGGAACTGCTGCCCCTGCGCCCCGTGCCCGGGCTGGATTTGCAGCCGGAATGGGTGGAGCGCCTGACCGCCGCCATGCACGCCGGGCTGCCGCTGTACCGCGCCACCCGGGCGGTGCACAGCTGCTTTGTGCTGCACAAAGGGGAAATTGTTTTTGCCTGTGAGGATCTGGGACGGCACAACGCGCTGGATAAGGCCGTGGGCTGCGCGGTGCTGGCAGGGCTGCCGCTGGCGGAATGTGTGCTGTACACCAGCGGCCGGGTGCCGCTGGATATGGTGCGCAAGGCCATCCGCGCCGGGGTGCCGGTGCTGGTAAGCAAAAGTATGCCCACCGTGCAATCCGCAGAACTTGCTGCGGAATACGGCCTGCAGCTGGTGTGCGGACGCAAATTCCCTAAAGTTTAAGCAAATATTACAAAAACAATAGTTACAAAACGGAAAAGACTGTCTGTTTCTGTTGACATACTCCGCGCACGCATGTTAATATATTATCGAAGAGACCGCTCCGCTGTTGCAGCAGCCAGAGCGGCCTCAATTGTTGTCCGGGATTACCCGGCAAAATAAAAAACAGGCAGGTGATAACATGAAGCAGGCAACCAACCCGTTTGCGCCCGTACCGCTGTGGCGCAAGCGGCTGCCGGGCTATGCAGCCATGGGCGTTGCGACCATCGCCTTGGCGGTCGGTCTGACCACCTTGCAAAGCGCACGCACCACGGTTGCCGGTACCCTGCTGCCGGTGTCGGAGGCGGATGCAGCCGCCTACGGCATCAGCGCAGTGTATCAGCTCGACGATGGCAGCTATCGCGTGGAGGGCTCTCAGAAGGGCTTCCAGAGCGATGTGCAGGCTGCCGTGACCATTGACACCGAGGGCAATGTTTCCGCAGTAGAGATCCTCTCTCAGGACGAAACGGAAAGCCTTGGCGGCCAGTGCGTCAACCCGGAGTTCACGTCCCAGTATCAGGGCACAGCTCCCTTCACGCTGGCGGGCAAAAGCTACACCGTAACGGACCCCGTTACCGGTGCCGCCTATGCCGCTGCCGGTGCGGCGGAGGAGCAGCCCGCTGCTGCCGGGGATTTTGACCCCGCACAGTGGCGCACCTTCGATACCTCTCCCGAGGCCGAGGCTACCCGCAAGATGTATGCTGCGGGGCTTACCTTCTCGGCTTTGAAGGGCGAGGCACTGGGCGATGAGCTGGCTCCGCCGCTGGATTCCAGCGCAGAGGCCGTGGCACGGCGCAAGCTGTACGCAGCCATGCTCAGCAAGAGTGCACTGGACGGCGAGCCGATGGCGATCCCCTTTGCGGATCTCTCGGCAGAGGAGCAGTCCAAGGCGCGTCTGGAGCAGGCCAGCCTGACCACTACCGGCAATGCGTCCGGTGCCGTCAGCGCAGACCTGACCGAGGTGGACGCCCTTTCCGGCGCGACCATCACCTCTTCGGCTGTGACGACCATCGTCAACAACTCGTATTTCTATGTGACCGGGGTACTCTGCGCAGAGTGACCTCAACGGAGGAATGGAACCTATGGCAAAAACTGATTTTCTGACGGCTGACATGACCCGCCGTCAATTTAT
>OHGQ01000594.1_pt1 | contig 14903 bp, 10 predicted proteins | sample 1567811 | NCBI WGS metagenome assembly OHGQ01 (sample SAMEA3879576, study PRJEB24766) | human gut metagenome | biome: human-associated habitat; feature: feces | place: USA | collected 1985/1987 | reverse complement strand
CATGCTTTTTGACTGTAGTTCCCATAATCTCTCTCATTTCTTTCTGTTTTCCGCTTGACCGAGCACCAGTATAGTGCCGCCGCGGCAAAATGGCAAATGTTTTTTGCGTGACCGCCCTGTCAGCATTGACAGGACGGTCGTTTCGCTGTAATATAAGGCCCGCTGACGGCAAATTTCCCAAAAATATGAGGATTTTTTATGGATTATTACCTTTTGACCGATCTGGCCGCGCGCGTCGGCTATCATCTGGCGCTCAGCGGGGCGGAGACGTTCCGCGTCGAAGAGACGATACGCCGCATCATCGGCGCCTACGGCATTGAATGCGAGGCCTTTTCCATCCCCAACTGCGTGATGGTCAGCCTCGAGGCGGCCAACGGCAAGCCTTTGATGGTGATGAAGCGCGTCGGTTTCCACGGCAATGACCTCGAGTCGGTGGAAAAGCTCAACGCGCTCTCGCGCCGCATCTGCGCCGAAACGCCTGACCCGAGCGTCGCCGCGCAGTGGCTCGACGAAACGCTCAAGGGGCGGCGGCACTACTCGGTGCCCGTTTATTACCTGGGCAATTTCTGCGCCGCGGCGGGCTTTTGCCCGGTGTTTGGCGGCACGCTGCGCGACAGCCTGTTCGCGGGCCTTCTTGGCCTCATCATCGGCTTTGTCTCGCGCCAGATGGACAGGCGCGAGACGAACCCGTTTTTCAGCACCATCGTCGAGGCGTTCGCCATGGCGGTGCCGGCATATCTCGCCGCGGGCTTCCATCTGGTCGACTATATCGACTTTGTCATCATCGGCACCTTAATGATCTTGGTCCCCGGCCTTCTCATCACGACCTCCATGCGCGACATCATTTACGGCGATACGAACTCCGGCATCAACCGCATCGTGCAGGTGCTGCTCTCGGCGTTTGCCATCGCGCTCGGCACGGCGGCGGCGTGGCATGTTACGACCCCGATCTGCGGCCATGCGGAGGCGGCCGCAGCGCTGACCTATCCGCTCTGGGCGCAGGGTCTCGCGACGTTTGTCGCCTGCCTTGGATTTGTGATCCTGTTTAATGTCCACGACTGGGGCAGCGTTTTATGTGCGCTCGGCAGCGCGCTGACCTGGATCGTTTACCTGCTGTGCAGCCAGGCAGGGGCCAGCGTTTACAGCGCAAACTTTTTCTCCGAGGTCGTGGCGGCGGTCTATTCCGAGGGCATGGGCCGTTTGCGCAAGTGCCCGGTCACGTCGTATCTGGTCATTTCCAGCATTCCGCTGCTGCCTGGCGCCGGCATTTATTATACGATGAGCATCGGTCTCTCGGGTGAGGTGCAGGAGGCGCTGCAGAAGGGACTGGAGACCGCCGGAATCGCGGGCAGCCTGGCTGTCGGTATCCTGCTAGTGTCGACAGTGTTTCGTGCAGTAAATGCACGCAGGCGCCGCGCATCTGCACCCGGACGTGAATAAACAGGGGAGGGCGGCGTAATGAAGAAACCAAAGGTGCTTCTGTTTGATATTGATAACACGCTGCTGGACTTCAGCGCCGGTGCGATGCAGGCGATGGAGGAGATCTTCCGCGAGGCCGGCCTGCCGTATGCGCCGGAGATGTTCACCGTGTTTCAGGTGGAGAACGATAAGCTCTGGGCGCGGATCGAGCGCGGCGAGCTGACGATTGCCGGGCTGCGGGACGTGCGCTGGCAGACGATTCTGGCGCGGCTCGGGCTGGAGGCCGACGGTGCCGCAATGGAGGATGCGTTCCGCGTCCGGCTGCACGAGAGTGCGGTCCCGGTCCCGGGTGCGTCGGATGTGCTGGCGCAGCTGCACGGGGAATATCGTCTGTGCGCTGCAAGCAACGGGCCGTATGCGCAGCAGGTGAACCGTCTGCGCCGGGCCGGGATGCTCGATGCGTTTGAGCGGCTGTTTATCTCCGGGCAGCTGGGCGCGGAGAAGCCGAGCCGGGTGTTTTTCGACCGGTGTCTGGCGCAGCTGCCGGGTGTTCGGCCAGAGCAGTGCCTTATGATCGGTGATTCGCTCACGGCGGACATTGCGGGCGGCAGGGCAGCAGGGATGCACACCTGCTGGTTCGACCCCACCGACCGCGGCGCTGCCATGCCGCCGCAGGCGGACTGGCGCATCACGCGATTGGAAGAATTGCTGGATATTCTATAAAGATGAAAAGGAGCGCTCGCGGATATGTGCGGGCGCTCCTTTTGCATATGTATATAGACGCAAAACGCGGGCGCAGATTGCTCTGCACCCGCGCGGGTCTTATGTATTTCGGTGTCAGCCGAAGATCAGATCTTCATGCAGACATCCCATGCACGCCAGATGACGGTGCGCAGGTTGCCAATGGCAACGCAGTCACCGACGCGGTGCACGTGACGGCCCTTGTCGCCAACCGGAGCCGGCACGAAGCCGATGCCGTTGATGACGTTGTCGCAAGCGACCTCGAAGGTCTTGCCGTCCTGACCCTTGACGGTGACGCCACCGTCGTGGATCTCGGTGATGGTGGAGTGCAGGTAGGTCGGAACCTTGTGGTACTCCATCGCGTCACGCAGGAAGGAGGTGTTGGCGAGGCAGGTAGCCTGAGCAGCAACCAGGTCGCCGGCGTACTCGACAATGATCGGGTGCTTGCCCTGGAGGATCAGGTCGTAAGCCGCCTCGCAGGAGGACTGGCCGCCGCCGAAGAACAGGACCTTGTCGCCGACTTCCTTCTTCTCCTTGAGCAGCTCGGTGAAGCTCATGGTCTTCTCGAAGCCCGGGATCATGGGCATGGTTCTCGGCACGGAGCCGGTAGCCACGATGACCTCGTCAAAGCCGCGCATGGTGCCAAGGTCGGTAACCTCGGTGTTGAAGCGGATATCGATACCCTGCTTCGCGACTTCCTTCTTGTACCACTCAATGAGTTCCTTGTCGTTCTCCTTGAAGCTCATCGCGGAAGCGGTGAGGAACAGGCCGCCGAGCTCGTTGGTCTTCTCGAAGATGACGGGGGTGTGGCCGCGCTGCTTGAGCACGAGCGCGCACTCCATGCCGCCGATGCCGCCGCCGATGATGGCGACCTTCTTCGGGTTCTTGGTCGGGACGATCTTATACTTGTTGTGCTGCATGGTCGTCGGGTTCAGCGCGCAGCGGCCCAGGTGCAGGGAATCCTGCGTGCTCTGGATGTTCGCGGTGCCCTTGAACTTCGCAAAGTTGAAGCAGCCGTTGTGGCAGCGGATGCAGGGCTTGATCTCATCCTCGTGGCCGCTGAGGATCTTGTGGATCCACTCATGGTCGACGAGGTTCTGGCGCGCGATGGCCACGGCGTCGAGACGGCCGGCGGCGATCTCTTCAGCGGCCTTCACGGGGTCCATGCGGCCGGCGCAGACGACCGGGCGGCTCGTGAATTTCTTGATGTGCTCGACATACTCGAGGTTGCAGTTATCGGGCATGTACTGCGGCGGATGTGCCCAGTACCAGGCGTCGTAGGTGCCGTTGTCGCAGTTGAACATGTCGTAGCCCGCGTCCTCGAGGTACTTGACGGCCTTCTCGGATTCGGCCATATCGCGGCCAAACTCGACGAAGTCGGTCTCGTACGGCATGGCGCCCTTGCCCCACGCCTTGGTCTTGGACACGACGGAGTAGCGCAGCGACACCGGGAAGTCGGCGCCGGCCTGACGCTTGATCTCCTGCACGATCTCGACCGGGAAGCGGAAGCGGTTCTCGAACGAGCCGCCGTATTTGTCGGTGCGGTGGTTCCAGTTGGCCATGGTGAACTGATCAAGCAGATAGCCCTCGTGCACGGCGTGGATCTCCACACCGTCGATGCCGGCGGCGCGCAGCTTCTTGGCGGTCTGGCCGAAGGCGTAGACCATGTCCTCGATCTCCTTGACCGTCAGCGGGCGGGACATGACGTCCTCCTTCCAGCGGTTCGGCACCTCGGACGCGGAGGCGCAGATATACTGCACGTCCACGATGGGGCTGGCGATCTTGTTGAGGACGTTGTTCTTGGCCAGCTTCGTCATCCAGCCGTTGATGGCCATGGAGCGGCCCATGCCGGCGGCGAGCTGGATGAACAGCTTTGCGCCCGTCTTATGGAACTCGACCATGTACTCTTTGAGCTGCTTGAACATCTGGTCGTTCTGGTACAGCCACTTGCGGCCGGGGATGCCCAGCGGGTCGCGGATGCACTGCATGCCGGGCAGGATCAGGCCCACGCCATCCTGTGCGCGGTTGAGCAGGAAGTAGGCTGCTTCCTTGTCAAAGTGGTTCGGCTCCATCCAGCCGAACAGGGACGTGCCGCCCATGGAGCACTGCACAATGCGGTTTTTGATCTCCACATTGCCGATCTTCCAGGGGGTGAACAATGCGTTGTACTTTTCGTTCATGTAATACGCTCCTTCTATATTTTAGGTCTCTCCGGACCCTGGGTTACGTTTCCTCCGGGACATGAATCTCCCGGATGGTAAAGTCCTTACCGGACAGCACCGTTTTGTTGAAGCTGTTGCAGTTCGGACAATAACCGTTGCACTCGATGACATTGAAGATCTCGTCGCAATCCTCGCACTCGGCCATGCCGGGCACGATGTTGACGATGAGCTTCGTATTTTCCAGCGGCGTGCCCTTCACGACGGGGGGATAGAGCTCCTCCACGTACTCCGGAATGACGAGCGAGAGCTCGCCGCAGTCGGCCACGATCTCGGAGATTTCGTCGATCTGATTGGCTGCCGCGTAGTCGGTGACGGTTTTGACCATGGCGCGCACCACACCGATCTCATGCATGGCGCTGCTCCTTATCTGCCGCGCGTCTTGCGCACGAGGCGGCCGATGGCGGCGGGGGTGTTGCCGGCCACGGTCAGCAGGGTGCGGAAGTATTCACGGCCGTGCGTGTCGTTGACCTTCTCGAGGCGGATGGCGTCGAACTTGCACTTGGTGGTGCAGATGCCGCAGCCGATGCACTGGTCCTCGTTGAGGACGACCGCGCCGCAGCCGAGGCAGCGCTCGGTCTCCTTTTTCATCTGCTCCTCGGTGAACACACCGCGCAGATCGTGGAAGGTCTTTTTGGCCTCCTCCGCGGAGCCGTCATGTGCGTGCTGGCGCGGGGTGTTGTCAAAGCTCTCGATCGGCACGGCCACGGTCGCGGGATCGAGCGACTTGTAGTCGCGGTGGTCACGGCCGATGAGCTGGCTCTGGCCGGGGTGCACGAAGCGGTGGATGGACACGGCGGCCTCTTTGCCGGCGGCGATGGCGTCGATGGCAAACTTCGGGCCGGTCACAAGATCGCCGCCCGCGAACACGTCGGGCTCGGCGGTCTGATACGTTGCGGGGTCAACCAGCACGGTGCCGCGCTTGCCAAGCTGGAGCTTCGAGCCGGCATCGATGCCGCACAGGTCGATCTGCTGGCCGATGGCCGAGATGACGGCGGAGACGGCAAGCGTCTCGAACTCGCCCGTGCCGACGGGCTTGCGGCGGCCCTTCTCGTCGGGCTCGCCGAGGGCCATGGTCTCGACCTTGATGGCCGTGACCTTGTCCTTTTCGCCCAGGATCTCGACCGGGGCGCTCAGGAAGCGGAACTTGACGCCCTCGGCCTCGGCCTCGGCGACTTCTTCGTCCGCTGCGGGCATCTCCTCGCGGCCGCGGCGGTAGAGCAGCGTCACGTCCGCACCGCGGCGCACGGCGGCACGCGCGACGTCGATGGCGACATTGCCGCCGCCGATGACGGCGACCTGCTTGCCGATGGCCGGGCGCTTGCCGAGGTTCACGGCGCGCAGGAACTCGACACCGGTGAACACACCCTTCAGATCGTCGCCCGGGCAGCCGGCCGGCGTGCCCTTGGAGGCGCCGACGGCGAGGTAGATCGCCTTGTAGCCGTCCGCGCGCAGCGCGTCGAGCGTCATGTTCTTGCCGACCTCAACGCCGAAGCGGAACTCCACGCCGAGCTCCTTGAGCACGTCGATCTCCGCGTTGACAACGTCCTTCTCGAGGCGGAAGCTCGGGATGCCGAGCGTGAGCATACCGCCGGGCACGGACTCCTTCTCGAACACGGTCACGGGGTAGCCCTTGACGGCGAGGTAGTACGCGCAGCTCATACCGGCAGGGCCGGCGCCGATGACGGCGATCTTCTCCGTGTACGGACGGCCGATCTGGTTGAGCATCTTCGGCACGAAGCGGGTGCTGGCCTCGAGATCCTTCTCGGCGATGAACTTCTTGATGTCATCGATGGCGATCGGATCGTCGATGCTGCCGCGGGTGCAGGCGTCCTCACAACGCTTGTTGCAGATGCGGCCGCAGACGGCCGGGAACGGGTTTTCTTTCTTGATGAGCTCCAGCGCGTCCGTGTAGCGGCCCTGCGCGGCGAGTTTCAGGTAGCCCTGCACGGGGATGTGCGCGGGGCAGGCGGTCTTGCACGGGGCGGTGCCGGTGGGCACGACATCCTCGTGGTCCTCGCGGTAGTTCGGGTCCCAGCTGCGCTTCGGGCGCAGGGTCTCGGAGAGCTTGACGTAGTCCGGCTTCTGTGTCAGGTCCTCGGTCGAGCAGAGCTTCTGGCCGAGCTTGAGCGCATTGCCGGGGCAGGTCTCCACGCACTGGCCGCAGGCGACGCACTTGGCCTCGTCCACCTCAGCGACGTAGTTGGAGCGGATCGCGTCGCGCGCGCCATACATCAGACCCACGCGCAGGCCGAAGCAGGCACAGGCGCAGCAGTTGCAGATGGCCGCGCTCTCGCCCGGCTCTTCAATGTTGACCATGTCGTGCATGAGGCCGTTTTCTTCGGCGCGCTTGATGATCTCGAGCGCCTGCTCGCGCGTGATCTCCTTGGCGCGGCCGGAGCGGATGTAGTGCTCGGCGCCCTTACCCATCTGGATGCACATGTCCTCATCGAGGTGGCCGCAGCCGTCGCCGATGCTTGTGCGCGATGCGCGGCAGGAGCACGGAGACACGGAGAAGCGGTCGTACTTGTCCAGATAGTGCGAGATGCGCTCAAATTCGTTCACACCGGGAATGCCCTCGAGCGCGCTCTCGACCGGGATGACGCGCATGAGGCCGTAGCCGTCGGGGATCATGGCGCCCATGTTTGCGGCGAGGTTGCGGGTGTACTCCTCGAACGCGCGGCCGACCTCCGGATGCGTTTCCAGCAGCTCCTTCTGGTTGACCATCATCTCGAGGATGCCGGGTGCGAAGATCTGCATGTAATACGTGTCCTCACCGAGCGTCTCGTCGTGCGTGCGGCGGAAGATGCCGTAATACACGAGGTTGTCGAGCAGGGGCTGCACCTCCTGCACGGTCTTGCCGACCTTCCCGGCCAGGTAGGCCGCAGTGCGCTCCTTGCGCAGGCCGGCCGCGATGGCGACATCCGCTTCCTCGTCGGTCAGGATGCCCGCCATGCAGTAGTATTCGGGCGCATTTTCGTCGATCTTCGTCGTGATGCCGGTGACGCCCCCAATGATTTTCGCCAGCTTCACGATCTTCGGTCTGAGTTGTGCCATGGTCTCTCCTCCTTCATGTTGTTGCGCTGAGATTGCCACTACTATAACATATGCGCGCGCACGCGGGGAAACAAAATTTCCCATTTGGCGCAATATGAAACAAGTGATGTGCAAATGTGTCGGAATGTGTGCAAAAACAGGCCCCCGGAAAGCAGCGGGGGCCTGTTGCGGTGCATGTGTCAGAACTTGACGAAGCCGGTGGTCGTGCCCATCGGATAGCCGAGCGTCCACTCCTGTTTTCCGCAGTGGGGACAGACCTCGCCGCGGGCCTTGAGCTCGTCGATGAAGGCCTCGGCGCGCATGATGTACATATTTGTCTTGCGCACGTAGCGGCAGTGCCCGCAGAAGACCACGTAGGTCGCAAAGCTGTCGTAGATGCCGCGGGCGCGTTTTTCCTTTTCCTCGGCGGTCAGCGGCCGGGGATTGACATTGTGATTGACTGCCATGGTTTGCTCCTCCCCTGTCAGATCTGGTGCTCGCGCTTGACGCTGTCATAGTGCTTGTTCAAAAACGGCACGACGACGGAGCGCATGAGCTTCATGTCGAGGTTATAGTAATAGATCACGAACAGCACGGCCAGCGCGCCGCCGGTGATGCCAAAAGCTCGGAACAGGAACTGCGCAAATTTGCATTTCATATCGGTGGACCTCCTTTACCAGCCCATGCTGTCGTCAAAGTCGAGCAGCGACGGATCGACCGGCTCCTCGTGCATGACGTTGATCATGTATTCGTTGACGGTGCGGCGCGCCTCGGCTGGCGAGACGATGCGGTGATCCATCAGCGAGTGCGGCATCCACACCGTGTGGAAGCGCTCATCGTGCTTGCGGATCTCCTCCTCGATCAGGCCCTGCGCACCGGCCATGCCCTTGCAGCCGATGTCGTCGTACATGATGATCATGTCGCAGTTGAACTTCTCCGCCGTCTCCCACATCTGCATGATGTGGCGGTTGCCGCCGACGGTGTGCGTGCGCATCGGGGTGCGGGCGTGCCAGTCGGCCACGTCGCTCATCATGACGTCGCGGTCCTCGGTGTCGACAATGTTGTGGCCGGTGAGCGAGTCCATGTTGATCAGGCACAGGATGCCCCAGCAGTTATACAACCACTGCACGCCGTGCGCGTAGTACGTCGAGCCGCAGCTCCAGGCAATGGCGCGGTGGCGCGTGTGCGGGAAGGTGTCGATGTTTTTGCGCACGCACTTGTCAAAGATGCGCGTGATCTTGCGCGAGGCTTTGAGGAAGTACTCGTTGCCGCCCTGCTGGTAGAAGTAGATGCGGAACAGACCCTGACACACAGGGTTGAGCGCGCCGTTGTTCGTCTTGGCATAGACGTCCCAGCGCTCGGTCTCCTCGCGGTTGAACTGGTTGGTGTTTTCAATGTGCTGGATGAACGTGTCCCAGTTGAACGGCTGGTGGAACTGCTCCTCGAGGAAGTGGATGGCGTCGTACACCTCGTGCACGCCGAGCTCCTTGCAGGTCGGGTCGTCGTACATGAGCGGGGTCGTGAACGGGTGCACGGCCTTCTTGCCGTCGCTCGAGAGCGCACGGTACATGGCGACGTTGTCCATCATATTCGCGTCGCAGGGGTTGTTGGTCGTGAGCCAGCAGTTGCCGATGTCGGGGTACTCGCCCTCGACGGCGACGCCGGTCTCCACGAGCGGCAGCGTGCACATGTCGCCCGGGATTCCGCAGCTGACGGCCTGGTCGACGTAGTACGAGCCGAGGTTCTTGTTCAGGATCGGCACCATGAACGCCGCGTGCTGCTGGATGTTGATGCCGTAGTAGCCGGGGAAGCCGTAGATGATGTGCTTCGGCAGCGTGTAGTCAAAGGCGATCGTGCGCTCGGTCCACTTGTTCTCGCCGAAGCGGCGGTCGGCGCGGATCTCGCGCCACATCGTCGTAATGGAGTCGGACACCATGCAGTCGATGGCCGTCAGGTCGGCGCGCAGGACCATGCCGCGGTCGCCCTCGATCCATTTGTCGACCATCATCGGCGTGGCCAGATAAGCGCTCAGCCAGCGATACTTCCAGAATGCGCGGATCATGCGCACCGGGTCGCGGCCGATGAGCCCGGCCATCTTGCCCCAGGTCTGCAGCCAGCGGGCGAAGGCATAGGCCGTGTCCTTCACGCCGCGCCACTCGCGGTGGCGGTAGAAGTTCGTGCCCTCAATGTACAGGTCGCCGAGATAATGGCAGTCGTTGTCACCCCGCAGGAAGTGGCCGAGCGTGCCGTATTCTTCTTTGAGCGTGCGTTTGCGTTTCCACATAGCTGAACCCCTCCCTTATTGCTGCGCCTGGATCTTTTTGATCTCCAGCGACTCGATGAACGCCTGGAACCGGGTACGCAGCTGGCCGGAGGCGGCGCTCGTGTAATCCTTCTCGATCTGGCACACAGGGATGCTGCGCGGCAGCTCGTAGCCCTCGTAGAACCACATGCCGTCCTGCGCACGCTCGTAGCCCCAGTATTCGCAGAACTTCATGTTCTCGACGATGATGCCATCGGCGTGGTATTTCTCCACGAGATCGAAGATGTATTTCTTGCGCGCGATGATGTTCTCGGGGCCCATGGCGCGCGGGCACTGGTTGCGCCACATATAGTAGTCGGCGATGGACTGCAGAACGTCCTTGCCCTCCTCGAGCGGGATCTCCTCGCGGCCGGGCATCGAGCCGAAGCAGTAGCGGTCGGCCACGACGAGTCCGCCGGCCATCTCGCACATTTTCGTGAACTCGGGGTCGTCGATCTCGCTGCCGGCGATGAGCACACGCGCACGGTACCACGGCTTCGGGTCCGGCTCGCGCGTGCGCAGCTCCTGCAGCGTCTCGCGCAGGTAGGGCAGGATGAGATCCTTCGGGCACGTCTGCGTGCACAGCTGGATGACGTGGAATTCATAGCCCGTGATGACGGGGTTTTCCGCCTCGCGCATGGCGTTGATCTCCGTCATGATGCGGCAGACCTCGTTGAACTGCTCAACGGCGCGGCGCAGGTTGTCCTCCGAGAAGTCCACGCCGTAGACCTTCTCGAGCGGCTGAATGATCTTCTGCTCGATCTGGCGGCGGTAGTAGCCCGCGTGCCACTCGGTCTTGCGCAGCGGCATGTCGAGATACGTGCAGAAAAATTTCTCGTTCGGGATCAGCTCGCAGTATTCAAAATACTGCTCCATGCGGTTCATCGTCGTGCAGCACTCCTGCCCGATGAGCGCGGAGATGAAGTTGTAGCCGCCCTCGAATGCGCGCTCGAGGATGCTCTTGGAGTACGGGCACGAGCGGTTGGTCATATAATAGGTAGCCATGTCGGGATTGGTGCAGTTCGGCGCGCGCAGACGCACGCCAAAACACTTGTCCGTATCCAGCAAAACCTCCGGTATGTACGAACAGTTCCATGCCAGCGCCAGGCGCCCGTCCCCACAGGCGGCCTGAACCAGGTCGTTGTTTGCCTGCTGCAGCAGGTTTTCAAAATAGATCAGATGCTTCAGGTCTCTCATTCGCGCATTCCCTCCTTCGATGCACAGATTCCGCGCAGTCGATGAAAATTCGACATTTTGCACAAGCGCAGAACGTTAACGCATATTCATTATAGAGCTTTGTCCGAATCATGTCAATATGTGTAACAAATGATTATTAACGGACATTTCGCGTTTTTCTGCCTGAGAGGCGGAAAAACGACAGGAAAGGGCTTGCTAAAAGATAAACAAAGTGATAAAGTAAACCTGTATATGCAAAAATTTTGCCGGAAAAACCGGTGCTCGGACACGCGCGGGGGAAGCGCCGTCCGCAGGAAAGGGGAACGAAGAAGATGGGTTACATGAAGTATCTCAAGCTCATGAACCGCATGAACGCGGTCACGCAGGTGCCGCAGCCGCCGGTGCCGCAGTTTGAAAAATACTGCAAGCTGTTCGTGACCGACGAAGAGTACGACATCATGATGGGCATGAAGCTGCGCGGCAACACGGAGGCAGAGCTGCGCGCGCTCTACACCGGCAGTGACTGGGCCGGCACGCTCTACGACATGTGCCGCAAGGGCTTCCTGCTGAAGATCTATGACGGCGCCGAGCCGACGTATGACCTCGCGCCGATGCTGCCGGGCTGGTTTGAATTCCCGCTCTCGACCGGCGAGGACAGCGACACGATCCAGAAGGCGTCGGAGCTGTTCACCTCGGCCATCAACATGGTCACGACGCTCAACGTCGAGCCGCTGCGCACGGGCTACGCCGCCATGAACAACCTTAAAAAGCTGCAGGGTGACAAGGGCCACATGGAGGTGGCGCTCCCGCTCGAGGGCAAGGCCGCCGGCAAGGTCGTGCACGTCGACCGCAAGCTCTCCAACGACACGACGAGCGTCGTGCCGAGCTACCAGCTCGAGGCGTACCTCGACAGTCTGCCGGACGATGCGCCCATCAGCGTCATGCACTGCTTCTGCCGCAACATCCGCCGCAGAGAGGGCATGCAGCCCAAGCACCCCACGCCGGACGAGGTGTGCCTGTGTGTCGGCAACATGGCCAAGCAGATCATCGAGTTCGGCATCGGCCGCCAGGTCAGCAAGGCCGAGGCGCGCCGGATCCTCGTTGACTGCGAGAACAAGGGTTGCGTCCACCAGGTGTTCCACTACGCCTGCAACATGGACGAGGAGACGACCGCCATCTGCAACTGCGACACGCAGTGCTGTGAGATGCTCGGCTCCTACACGCGCGGCGGCATGCAGCCGCTGTATATGCGCGCGCACGCAAAGCCCGTCATCGTCCACCCCGAAAACTGCAACGGCTGCAACATCTGCAACCACTTCTGCCCGACGGTGGCCACCGGCTTCAACGCGCAGAGCGGCAAGGTGTTTGTGGAGTACCAGCGCTGCATCGGCTGCGGCGTGTGCGTCACGAAGTGCCCGAAGGACGTGCGCAAGATGGTCGACGGCGACCGCGTGCTCTTCTGCAAGCCGCTCAAGAAGGATCTGGTGCGCGAGCGCAATGTCCGCCGCCAGCCGAAGAAAAAATAAATGCACGAGGCGGCCATTGCCAAGGAGGTCTTTGACATCGCCCAGCAGGCGATGGCGGAAAACGGCCTCACGCGCCTGACGCGCGTCGTCATGGACATCGGCGAATACTCCGCCGTCGTGCCCGAGCAGCTGCAGCTCGTGTTCCGCATTGCGGTGCACAATACCGCCATGGACGGCTGCGCGCTCGAGATCCATGATATGCCCGGCGAGCTGGGCATGTACGTGCGCACGATCGAGGGCGAGTAGACGCATACATATAAAATTAATAAACAACGCGGCACGCCCGCAGGAACGCTGGTTCCTGCGGGCGTGGTTTTTATTTGACGGGAAAACGGCACCGATCTGTGCCGCGAAAACGGAAAATTCGTCCGGCGCGCATATCCGCACGCAAATCCGCCGACAATAACCGGGAAGCAAATCCCGTAAACTGCGGCTTTGGAGGAATGGATATGTACAAAAAAGATTTTATTGACACCAACGATTTCACAAAACAGGAACTGCTGGACATCATCGACCTGTCGCTCGCCATCAAGCGCGCCATCCGCCGGGGTTATTATCCCCCGCTGATGAAAAATATGAACCTCGGCATGATCTTTCAGCAGTCGAGCACCCGCACGCGCGTGTCGTTCGAGACGGCCATGAGCCAGCTCGGCGGCCACGCGCAGTATCTTGGCCCCGGCATGATCCAGCTCGGCGGGCATGAGACCATCGGCGACACGGGCAAGGTACTCTCAAAGCTTGTCGATGTCGTGATGGCGCGCGTCATCGAGCACAAGACGATCGAAGAGCTCGCAAAAAGCTGCACCATCCCCGTCATCAACGGCATGTCGGACTACAACCACCCCACGCAGGAGATCGGCGACCTCTGCACGATCGTGGAGAACCTTCCGCAGGGGAAGAAGTTAGAGGACTGCAAAGTCGTGTTCGTGGGCGACGCGACGCAGGTGTGTGCATCGCTCGGCTTCATCACGACGAAGCTCGGCATGCACTTTGTCCAGTACGGCCCCCAGGGCCACCAGCTGAATGAGCAGCACAAGGAGATCATGAAGAAGAACTGCGCGCTCTCCGGCGGCAGCTACCTTGTCACCGATGACCGCGAGAGCGTACGCGGCGCGGACTTCATCTATACCGATGTGTGGTACGGTCTCTACGAAAACGAGATGCCGAAGGAAGAGCGCGTGCGCGTCTTCCACGACTATCAGGTCAACCGCGAGCTGATGCAGCTCGGGAACCTTGGCTGCAAATTCATGCACTGCCTGCCCGCGACGCGCGGCGAAGACGTGACCGACGAGGTCGCCGACAGCGACGCCTCTCTCTGCTGGGAAGAGGCAGGCAACCGCCTGACGGCCATGCGCGGCCTTCTTGTCTACTTTACACGCTGCCGCAAGGAGCCGAGCGGTCTTCAGATCGCGGCGGCGAAAGAGGAGCTTGACAAAGTGCTCTGCGACAAGCTCGGCTGCGTCGAGGCCTACTGCGGCGTTTCGAAAGCGGAAAAGAGCTGAGAAAAACCATGGAGAAGAATCAATTCCGGCTCGCAGACGTCATTTTGTCGGTCATCTGCGTGGTGTTTGTCGCCGAGGCGGCGGCGCCGGTCGCGTCGATCGGCAACAGCCAGTATTTCTGGTGGATCTTTATGATATTGGCGTTTCTGCTGCCCTACGGCCTCATCGCCGCCGAGCTCGGCACGGCCTACGCGGGCGACGGTGGGCTCTATGACTGGATCCACGCGGCGTATCCGAACGGCAAGTGGGCGGCGCGTGCCTCGTGGTACTACTGGATCAACTTCCCGCTGTGGATGGCCTCGCTCGCGGTGATGTGCCCCGAGCTCATCACGTTCATCACGGGGCGGAGCCTTGGGACGTTCGGCTCGCTCGTGGTCGAGCTGCTGTTCATCTGGATCGTCACGCTCATCGCGTGCTATCCCGTGTGCGACAGCATCATTATCCTGAACGTGAGCGCTGTCATCAAGATCGTGCTGGCGCTGCTGGTCGGCGGGCTCGGCGTGTGGTATATCAGCCGTTACGGCTTTGTCAACGACATGTCGGCGCGGACATTTCTGCCGTCGTTCGACTTAAACAGCCTCTCGTATATCTCCGTCATCATCTTCAATTTCCTCGGCTTTGAGGTCGTGTGCACGTACGCAAACAACATGAGCGACCCGAAAAAGCAGATCCCGCAGTCCATCGTGACCGGCGGCATCGTCATCGCGGCCATCTACCTCTTCTCGGCGTTCGGCATCGGCGCGGCGGTGGATGTGCGCGAAATCAGCGTGGATTCGGGGCTTATCGACGCGGTGTCGCTCATTCTGGGCGGCAGCGGCGGCGTGCTCGTGGGCGTGGTGGCGCTTTTGTTCCTCGTGACGCTGTTCGGCAACATGATCTCGTGGTCGATGGGCGTCAATTCGACGGCGGCGCTGGCGGCGGACCACAACGACATGCCGCGGGTGTTCGCCAAGCGCTGGGCAAAGAACGACATGCCCGTCGG
>OHGQ01000582.1_pt1 | contig 15057 bp, 8 predicted proteins | sample 1567811 | NCBI WGS metagenome assembly OHGQ01 (sample SAMEA3879576, study PRJEB24766) | human gut metagenome | biome: human-associated habitat; feature: feces | place: USA | collected 1985/1987 | reverse complement strand
CACCCCTATCCCCCGCACGCTGGGGCTTTTGATCTACGGTGATCTGGACATCTCCATTCTGGACGAGCTGCCCCCCGGGCGCACCCCGGTCAAGACCCGGTGCATCACCGGCAAGCGGCGGCGAGACCTGTACCGCTTTCTGGACAGCGAGATTGACAAAGGGCGGCAGGTGTATCTGGTCTGCCCCGCCATCGAGGATGTGCCGGACGGCGGGCTGAACGCCGTCAAGACCTACTACGAGGACATCGCCAAGGCGTTGCTGCCCGACCGCCGGGTGGGCCTGATGCACGGCAAGCTGAAGCCCAAGGAGAAAGCTGCCGTCATGGAGGATTTCAAGGCCGGGCGGTTGGACGCACTGGTGTCCACCACCGTCATCGAGGTGGGCGTGGACGTGCCCAATGCCAGCGTGATGGTGATCGAAAACGCCGAGCGCTACGGTCTGAGCGCCCTGCACCAGCTGCGCGGGCGGGTGGGACGCGGCGCTGCCGAGAGCTGGTGCTTCCTTGTCAGCGACAATACCAGCGAGGCCGTGCAGAAGCGGCTGAAATTCCTGTGCTCCACCACCGATGGCTTTGCCGTGGCACAGTACGACCTGGAGACCCGCGGCCCCGGCGACTTTTTCGGCAGCCGCCAGCATGGTCTGCCCACCTTGCAGATCGCCGACCTGATGAATGACACCCGTACCCTGCACGCCGCTCAGAGCGAGGCCACTGCATTGCTTGCCGCCGACCCGCTGCTGGAAAGCCCGGCACACGCTTTGCTGGCCGCGCAGGTGCAGCAGATGTTCGACAAGGCCGGGCCGATGAACTGAGGACGATTTTAAGTGCGCTCCGCTTTGCTTTGCGCAACTTCAGCGGAAAAAATATTTTTTAGTTCGCGTATATCGCGGCCTGCGGGCCGCGATATACGCTTTTTTCACAGGAGGGGCCGTGATGGCAAACGGCATCCATTACTACAACTTCACGCATAAAAAAGCGGGTCAGAAGCGCTCAGGCTTCCGACCCACGATAGAATATTATTCTTTGCTCCCAACAATGTTTTGCAGGATGCGGGCGGTCAGGGCGTCCAGCTTTGTTTCCAGTGCGGGCAGGTGCAGCAGGCGGTAGAGCCGCTGATACACGGCATCCACCGCGTAGCCCGCAGCGGCAACCAGCAGCACCGCACCAGTCAGATACGCCAGCGAGGGCAGCAGCGCCCCGCCGAACCGGGGCAGATCCACCAGCTGCCACAGCAGCGCCCGGGTAAAATCGCTGTCGTGCAGCAGATACACCCCAAAGGACAGCGGTGCCAGCCGAAAGACCCAGCGCCGCCAGTAGTCCGAGCGGATACGGATATTCTGGAACAGCAAAAACATTGCTGCCGAGGCGATGACCGTAGCCAGTGCCTGATAGCCGTTGACGGTATTCGCAAAGCCGTTCAGGTGCAAAGCGTTTTCCACCCGCAGCGCCAGCATCCGGTTGAACAGCCCCGCCGCCGAAGCTGCCAGATATGCCAGCAAACACAGCCCGCTGGGCACGGTCACCCGGTATTTGCGGAAATAAGCGGCCATAAAATACAGGGTGTAGAACCAGATAAAGCTGTACCCGTTATTCACAAAGGTTTCATCCGTTGCCCAGTAGAACAGCGTGCCCCACACGCTTTGCAGCAGCAGCGCCACCAGCAGCAGCGTTTTGTACTGCCGCCGGTCAAGGCTCTGCACCACCGCATTCAGCACCGGCACCGAGAGGTACATCAGAAAATAAGCCGAGGCGAACCAGTAGCCGTTGGAGGTAAGGGGTAAAAGTGCCCGGAGCAGCGAAATGGCTGAAAGCGGCACCGCACCCGCCTTGACCGCAACGCAGAAAGTGAGCATGGAGTAAAACCACACCTGTGCCCCGATGCGGAACAGCCGCCCGGCGCGGACAGCCCCCTTGCGCTCCGACAGATAATAGCCGGAAAGCATTACAAAGCAGTTGGTGGACACACGCGCCAGAATAAACAGCAGCCAGTAGATCCAGAATGCCGCCGACCCCTGCGGTGCCGCACTGCCCAGCCCGCCGTGCCCAATGCCGTGCATCAGAACGATCATCACCATACTGAGAATGCGCATCGTCTCAAAGCCGCTATGCCGTTTCTGCTCTTCCATACCCCGTTTTCCCCCTCACATTTCCCCTGTTTCCAGCTGCCGCAAAGCCTGCCGCACCTGCTGCTCCGGCCGCAGCCACGCTTGATAGTACGCCGCATTGTGCTGCGCCATGGCTAAGATCGCCGCCGGGTCTGCCAGCAGCTGCCGCAGCTGCTCCTCGCACTGTGCCGGGGACGTATATGTTTTATAGTTTTTGCCCTCTTCAAAGCCGCCCGGCAGGGTGTACCGCAGCGGCTCGGTAACGATGGCGCGCCCCGCCGCCACATACTCGGCCAGCTTCCAGCCGGTAGAGCCATGCAATCCGGTAGATGCCACACAAATTTCCGTGTGCTGCATCCGGTGCAGATAGGCGCGCTTGCCGGTCAGCTTGTCCGGCAGGATCAGCTCCGGGCACAGCCGCCGGGCGCAGGCGTTGTCGGACACGCCGCCGGTGAACTGCGCCGGGAAGGCACTTTGCAGTCGGTGCAGCAGCTCGATGCGGTCTGCGTTCACTTGCCGCCACTCTGCCTGTAACTCCGGGTATTGCTGCACCGCCGGTTCTTCCGGGTCCCACAGACGGGTCAGGAAGAGGATGCGCGGCTTTTTGCGCACCCGGGTCAGCCGGGCTTCAAAGTCCTGCGGGTAGCAGCGGGTGGAAAGCGCCCACTGCTTCAGGCGGCTCTTTGCGCTGCGCTCCGCTTCCAGCGGCGAGCCCGGACAGGTAACGTAGTAGTTCAGCCCCAATGGCCGCAGCTTTGCGGAGATATCGCCCGGGAACTGCCGGTTCTTCTCCTCCGAAAAGGAACGTTTGAACACCACATCCGCCCGGTGGAACAGTGCCAGCACCGCCGCCGGGTCGTTGTAGAAGTAGCCGTCCATCAGGTCAAACACCACCGTGCGGCCGTTGATTTCCGTTTCCAGCAGCGCTTCCCGGGCAAGGGGATTGCCCGGCCGCTCGTCCTGCACCCGCAGGGTCAGCTCCCCGCGCTTTGCCAGCAGGGTAAAACCCGCCAGAATGCCGCTGATGTGCGCCGCCCCCTCCCGGGAGGATAGTTTTACCGTGACCTGCATTTTGCCCTCCTATCGGCGGAACAGCCCGGTGCGCCGCTCGCCCATGGGGATGACATCGCAGAACACGCACCGGCTCTTGGTGGAAAGCTGCACATCCTTGTGATAGCAGCCAAAAAACCATTTTTCGTAGGTCAGCTTGAGCAGGATCTCATCCAGAAACAGGTGCAGACGGTTGCTTTCGCCAAGGGCAAGGGCTGTAAAATCCAAAAATCTGCTTGGTGCATCGTGGGTCAGCACATAATCTACCTTGTAGTCTACTGCCTCTAAGTTGCGGCGGCAGGTGTCGTATTCCTCGTCACTGGGCATCTCCTGCTTCCACCAGTTCACGCCCGGCTCCCGGTCGTCCTTATCCTGACTTTCCGCGCCGCCAAAGCAGAGATAGCTCTTGCCCTCCAGCTCCAGCACACTGCCCCGGCACACATGGTATACGTTGCCGCCAAGGCTCTGCACCCTGCCGCCGAAAAGTTCCGTCTCCGGGTACTGTGCCAGCAGGTCGTAATTTTCGTGGCTGCCGTCCAGAAACAGAATCGTGTAGGGGCGCTTGCGCAGCCAGTCCAGCCGCTTGCGCTCTGCGGCGCTGCCGTCCCACACAAAGCCGAAATCCCCCAGCACCACCACGGTGTCCTTTTTGCCCAGCCAGCGCAGCTTGCCCTGCTTGAAGCGCTGGATATCGCCGTGGGTATCCCCTGTAAGATATACCATTCCTGCCCTCCCTGCCGGAGCGAAAGAACGGTGTAAAACACCGCAAGGCTCTTGTAACACCCCGGCAAACCTGTTATTATTATAGAACACAGCACGCTTGCTGCAAAATTGATCTTCCGGCGCGCCGCACAGCGCAGCCGTATCTTGTATATTTTATCGCTTTTTAAAGGAATTGTCCACATGAAACGTATTTTTGCACTGGTTCTTTCATTTGTATTTCTGCTCAGCTGCCTTGTGCTGCCCGCCGGGGCCATGTTCGACCCCAGCCCGGTGTATCAGGTGCAGGCTGCAAGCGCCTATATCGTGAACACCGATACCAACATCATCGTCTATGATAAGGACAGCACAAAGCAGGTGTCTGCCGGCGGTCTGACCAAATATATGACCCTTGCCGTGCTGCTGACCAACTACGCTGACCAGCTGGACAGCACCTTCCAGATGCCCTTTGCCATCTCGGACTACGTTTACAACACCAATAACGCAGATATGCGCTCCAACGAGACTTTCACCTACCGGGAAGCCATGTACGCCATGCTTACCCGCAATGCCAACGAGGCAGCCATGGGTGTGGCGTACACCCTTTCCGGCGGCGATCTGGACGGCTGGGTGGCGCAGATGAACACCCTGTCCCAGCGCATCGGCACCACCGCCAGCAGCTGGACAGACGCCTGCGGCATCGACAGTGGCAACACTACCTGCGCGGTGGATATGTACCTGATTTTGCGCTACCTGATGAGCTTTGACTCCTTTGTGGAGGTGTCCGGTGCGCCCAGCTTTACCATGCCCGCCAAGGAGAAGCACCGCTCCTCCTCGGTGCTGGTCAGCCAGAACGCCGCGCTGAGCAAAGCCAGCGGCGGCAGCTACTACCGCAGCGCCATGCAGGGTGGCATGTGCAATGTGACCGCCTTTAAAAACGATACCGGCACCCAGAGCTATGTTTCGTGGGGCAACAAGGACGGTGCCACCTATATCTTCTGCGTGATGGACAGCCCCGACAGCTGCGATACCTTCGGCTACGCCAACCGCCGCCCCGCCCTGTTCGAGACGGTCAAACTGATGGACTGGGTATTCGACAGCTTTTCCATTCAGGCTGCGCTGGACACTGATTTGACCATTGCGGAGATCCCGGTCCGATATTCCTCCGACACCGACACCTTGCAGCTGTACCCCAACGACAGCATGATGACCCTGCTGCCCTCCACCAGCGACGGCACCGTCACCCAGAAATACTTCCACCTGCCAGACTACGTCTGCGCCCCCATCCAGCAGGGCGACGTGGTGGGCACGGTGGAGCTGAAGCTGGCGGGCGAGACCATCGGCGTGGTTGAGCTGATCGCCGGGCAGGACGTAGCCCGCAACCCGCTGCTGTTCGGGGTGGACAAGGTGAAGGAGTTCCTGACCAGCCTGTACCTGAAGGTGGTGCTGGTGCTCAGCCTGATTGCCGCCCTGATCTATGGGCTGTGGCTGCTGTGCGCCAACTGGAACCGCCGCAAGCCCACCAAAAAGATCCACCGCCGCTATTAAGTAAAGCAAAAGCCCTGCACCGGATGCAGGGCTTTTTTCTGTATTGCAGCGCCTCAGGCGCGGTTTTTCAGAAGTTCTGTCAGGCTGTGGAAGGTTTGGCCATGGTTGCCGGTAACCGTCTCGGCGTGGAGCAGGCTGCTGAGAACGCTTTCCTCCACGCACTCTGCCACCGCCCGGAACAAGGGGTTGATGGCATCATCGTGGAGCAGGGTCATGGGCAGCAGGGCTTTCTCCGAGTAATGCGGCACCCGGTTGGCGGTGGTGAAGGCGATGACGATCTCGCCGCTGCCGTTGCCGCAGTAGGAACCTGTGCGGGAAAGCCCCACCAGCGCCCGGCGGCACAGCCGCCGCAGCTGCCGCTCGCTCAGGGGGATATCCGTGGCCAGCACCGTGATGATGGAGCCTTTATCCTCGTGGGGCGGGATGCTGTTATTCAGCAGCGTATGGATAGGCGTGCCCGCCACGATGAGGTCATCGAACAGCGCATGGTTGGAGAGCACCAGTGCGCCCATGGTGTAGGGTTTTCCGTCCAGTTCCACCACCCGGGAGGCGGAGCCGATGCCGCCTTTCAGCCCGTGGCAGCGCATCCCCCGCCCGGCACCTACGGCACCCTCGGCAAAATCTGCCTTGCAGTCTGCCAGCGCGGCAAAAACGTGCTGCTCGGTCACATGAAGCCCCCGGATATCGTTCAGGCCGCAGTCGTTGCACTCGCAGACCACCGGGTTCACGCTGCCGGTGGTCTCGCAGATGTCGGGGTTTTTCTCCAGCATATACTTTACCAGCGCGGTCTGTGCCGTGCCCACGCTGAGGGTGTTGGTAAACAGGATGGGCGTTTCCAGCGTGCCCAGCTCGTCGATCTGCACAAGGCCGGTGGTCTTACCAAAGCCGTTGATGACATAGCTGGCCGCCAGCACTTTTTCGTGGAAAATATCCCCTTGGTGCGGCAGCAGCGCCGTTACGCCCGTCTGCACCACGCCATCTGCCAAGGTGCAGTGCCCTACCGTCACCCCCGGCACATCGCTGATCTTATCCCGCGCACCTTTGGGCAGCGTGCCCACCTGAAAACCCCATTCGTTCCCTGCAATGCCCATTGTAGCTCCTCCTTGCTTTTTTTCTAAGGTGTATCATAGCATTTCCGCTGCCAAAAGTAAACCACTGTAACAAGCCGGGGCAGGCGCAGAAAAAAGGCTCCCGCGCTGCACAAAATCATTGAGGTGCCGCTGCATTTTCCGTCGGCCACGATCTTCTGAGCGCCGCATAGGAGACCAGAAAGTTTGCCAGCCACCCTGCCGGGACGGCAAGCCAGACAAAGGCAATACCAAAGCGCGGTGCACAGATCAGGGCAACGGACAGGCGGATGGCAAGGTTTACCATGTTGGCAATGAGGAACGGGCGCATGATACCAAGCCCGCGCAGCACGCCATCGGTCGCCATCTTGATGCCCATGAAGATGAAGAAGTAACCCAGCCACCGCATATAATCACCGGACACCTGATAGGCCAGCGCCGTTCCGTCCTTGCCCAGAAACAGCGAGGAGATCTGGGTGTGCAGGGTTTCAATGACCGCAAAGGCAATGACTGCAAAGCACAGGTCCAGCACCAGCGCAGCGTGGTAGCCTTTTTTGAGACGGTCGATCTTCTTTGCACCAAAATTCTGGGAGATATAGGGCGAGACCGCATTGCCGATGGAGACAAAGATCAGCGAGAAAACATTTTCTACCCGCATCGTTGCTGCATATCCGGCAAGCGCCTGTGTGCCAAAGGGGTTTACCACCGCCTGCACGATCATCATGCCGATGGACACGGTGGACTGCTGCAAGACCGACGGCACCGCAATGCGGAGCATGGAATACAGCTCCTGCCGATCGAACTTATTAAAGGGGCTTTTATATTGCCGCATCCGGTGCAGGAAGATCAAAAACGAAAACACCGCAGAAATGCCCTGTGCGATCAACGTGGCAAGGGCTGCGCCAAACACGCCCAAGCCAAGCCCCGCCACCATCCAGAGATCCATAAAAATATTCAGGATGGAGGAAAAGATCAGCAGACCCAGCGGGATCCTAGACTCCCCAATGGAGGTAAACATGGTGGAAAGAATGTTGTACATGAACAAAAACGGGAAGCCCACAAAATAGACCCGCAGATACAGCACCGCATCCTCCAGAATGTCGGCGGGGGTCTGTAAGCCGCTCATCATAGCACGGGAAAAGCTAAAGCCAAAAACGCCAAGGACAACGCTCAAAACCAGAAAGCTGAGCAGGGACGTTGACACGATGGTTTTCATTTTGCCATAGTTTTTAGCGCCAAAATAGCGGCTTACCAGCACACCGGCACCCACACCGGCACCCAGTGCCACGCAAATAAAAACATTGGTCAGCGCAGCACAGGCACCGACAGCCGCCAGTGCCGAGGAGCCGACAAACTGGCCGACTATGATGGAGTCCGCCATATTATAGACCTGCTGAAAAAAGCTGCCCAGGATCATTGGCATTGCAAAAACCGTCAGCGCTTTCAGCGGCGCATCTGTGATCAAATATTCATCTTTCGACATGATCTATTTCCTTTCAAGCTGTGTTTCTCTCAATTTTTTTAAATTGCTCTGGCCAAGTATACCACGCTTTTTCCCTACTGAAAAGCTCCCGCTTGCATTCTCGCAAACTGCTTTTATAACGTCCCGTTTCCCTTTCTCTCGTCTTGACAAGCCCTTTTCTTCCGATTACAATACCAAAAAGAGCCGGCGGGCGGTCTTTTTGCTGCCTGCTGCCACAATCTTCCGGGAAAGGAACTTTTTCATGGAACCAAAAACAAAACAATCTCTGCTCGTTACCGTGGTAGGGGTAACGCTTTTTGTAGCGCTGCTGCGGCTTTCTGACGTTCTGGCCTTTGCCGCAAAGCTGATAGATCTGGTACTGCCCATTCTGGCGGGCGGCATTCTGGCGCTTTTTATCAACGTGCCCATGACCGGTCTGGAAAAGCGGCTGAACCGCCTGTTCGGCAAGGCCAAAAAGCAGCCCTCGGCGAAAGCCATCCACCTTCTCAGCTTTTTCATCACCCTGCTGGGCGTTGTGCTGGTGCTGGTATTGGCGCTGACTTTGCTGATTCCGGAGCTGGTGCAGTCCTTCCACAGCCTGTATGTGCAGATCGAGGCCAATATTCCCCGCTGGACTGCCTATCTCAACGCACAGGATGCTGACATGGGCTGGCTGATGAACTGGCTGGAGGGCATCAACTGGGAGCAGCTGCTGCACAAGGTCACCGCAAGCATCGACACGGTGCTGGTCAATGCGGTAGGGGCTGTCTCTGCCACGGTGAATATCGCGATCACCGCCTCGTTTGCGCTGATCATCTCCGTCTATATGTCCCTTAGTACGGAGAGCCTCGGCCACCAAGCCCGCACGCTGGTGTGCGCCTACCTGAAGCCCGCCCACGCCGCCGGGGTGCTGAAGTTCTGCCGGCTGTTCCGGCAGTCCTTTGCAAACTTTTTAACGGGACAATGCAGCGAGGCAGTGATCCTTGGCGTTCTGATGGCTCTTGCATTTTCCGTTTTCAAGATCCCCTACGGCAGTCTGGTGGGCGTGCTCACCGCCATCTGCGCCATCATCCCCTATGTGGGTGCACTGATCTCCTGCGTGGTCAGTGTGTTCCTTGTGCTGTTGGTAGACCCTGTGCTGGCGGTGCGCTGCCTGATCGTGTACCTTGCCGTGCAGTTTGTTGAAAACCAGTTCATTTATCCCCGTGTGGTGGGCAAATCCGTGGGGCTTTCGCCGCTATACACCCTTATTGCCGCCATGATCGGCGGAAAGCTTTTTGGCATCATCGGCATTATCTTCTTTATCCCCCTGACAGCGGTGGTCATCGAGCTTGTAAAAGAGGACACCTTTCGGCGTCTGCGCGCAAAAGAGCCCCTGCAATAAAACAGCGTGCCCGGAATACCATAACCCCTGATACCCTTCCCCGGTGTCAGGGGTATTTTTATGCCGTGCAGCTGCAAAGCACGCGGTTGTTCGCCCTTTTCCATGCAAAATCCTTCAAAAAACAGCTTGAAACACTTTTGTTACAATGATACAATATGATTGTTATTTTATGGGAAAATCGGCGTATGCCCCGTGCGGACAGGCCGCGAGCGTGGGAGTTCCTGTGGGGTGTGTAAGAATCGCTAAGGTAGCACTGCGCTCCTGCACTTGCGCAGTACTGCCTTCCGAAAATGTGAGGAAAGTATATTTATATGATAAAAAAGATCTCCCGCCGCTCCTTTTTGCAGGTTTGCGGCATTACTGCGGCAACGGCAGCGCTGACCGCCTGCGGCGGCGGTAAGGCTGAAAGCAAAACAGCAGATGCGCACGAAGCCGTCACCTTTATGGCACCTTATAAGGAGATAGAAGCCTTTATTGAGCAGGTACACAGCGTTTACCCGGAAGTGAACATCGAGGTCGTGCCATACAGCGGCGATAACACCACCACCTGTTTGCAGAATATGTTTGCGGCGGACGACCTGCCGGACGTCTGCACCTTGACCTACTACGACCCCCAGATCGATCTGGTCTCCGACAAACTGCTGGACCTTTCCGGCTACGATTTTACGGATAACTATGTGGAGTCCCGTCTGCAGGACGTGTTCGACAACGGTGCCATCTATCTGCTGCCCTCGGTTTACAACTGCTACGGCATCACCTACAACAAGACCCTGCTGCGAGAACACGGCTGGGAGCTGCCCAATTCTTTCGCTGAGCTGGAGGTGCTGGCTGCAAAAGCCAAGGAAGCCGGGGTCGATCTCTGCCTGCCGCAGATCCAGTATCCGGGCTACGGTTTCCAGTATCTGTGCAACATTGCAGATGCCGATTTCCTTGGCACGCTGGACGGCAGACTGTGGCAGAAGGATTATCTTTCCGGCAAGGCAAACGTCAGCAACACCCCCGGCATGATGCAGGCAATGGCGTATGTCAAAAAGTGGAAGGACATCGGGATGCTGAACGACTCCGGCGATGCTCTTGACGACAATGTGACCCGGCAGAGGATGGCCGAGGGGAACACCCTGTTTTTGATCGGAAACACCAACGGCATTGTGGAGGCAGACGGCAACGCCGATAAATTCGGGCTGATGCCGTTTCTCTCGGAGGACGGCACCCAGAACGTTTTTGTGCTGAATGTGAACCGCTTCTATGGTCTGAATAAAAAGCTGAAACAGAACCCCCAAAAGCTGGAAGATGCGCTCAAGGTGATGCGTGTGCTTTCCACCGTTGCAGGCACCAGCGCTCTGCAGCCCGCAACGGCGCTGAAAAGCAGCCTGTTGCCCTTCAAGGGTGCAAAGGCAGACGGCACCTACTATGCCGACATCGCCGATACCCTGAACGCAGGCAACACCGCGCCCTTTATCTATTCCGGCTGGGAAAACACCTTCGTGACCACCGGCCTTAAAATGCTGGACTTCATGAAGGGCAACGCCACCATGGAGGATGTCATCCGTCAGCTGGACGAGGATCAGGACAGTGTGGTGAACAACACCCCGGATGTCATCACTACCGTTACGGAGGAGCTTTCGCAGCAGGACTGCGCCATGCTGGTGGGCCGCTGCTTTGCACAGGCTACCGGCAGCGACCTTGCGCTGGTCTCGCTGAGCACATGGATCCCCGGCAACCCCACCGATCAGAACCACCACGGCGTAGCCGCCAAGCTGTACGCCAAGGGCATTACGGATTACGACCTTTCGGTCATCCTGCCCACCGGCTGGAACCGCACCATCCAGACCGTCACCCTGACCGGGCAGCAGATCAGCGACCTGCTGGCTTCTGGCTACGATGCCTACGGCAACGGCAAGGGCTACCCCTATGTGCTGGTAAGCCCGGTGCAGCCGGAGGCGGGCAAGACCTATCAGGTTGCCATCTGCGGTGTGAGCGACCGGCTGGCTGCCGAAGCAACGGTGACAGACAGCGGCGTGGTGGGCATGGATGCCGCAAAAACCTTCTTTGGTGCTTACACCACCATCAGCCGGGCAGACACCGCATGGAGTTGAATAAAACGGACAGGAGATACTGGATGTGAACAACAAAATCTATAAAAAGCTGTTTGTGGGCTTCGGCTTTGTCAGCATCGTGTTGATCCTGACCCTTTTTGTCATGAGCCAGACCTACATCCAAAACCTTGTCTACCACGAGCGGCTGAGCCAGATGGAAGAGGTCACCCACCAGATGTTCCACAGTCTGGAGGATGTGATCGACAACCACTGGGACGAGGTGGATGTGCAGTGTAATTATTTATACTACACCCCGCTGGAGACTGATACCGATCTCTACCGCTATCTGAAAAAGCTGTCGGAGCTTTCCAATTACCATGAAAAACAGATCGAACTGATCGCCGTGGATGCTGCCGGGCGTTATTATACCGAGTATGGCCGCACGGGTCTGCTGCGGGAAATGAACTATCTGGAAAGCGCGCCGCAGCGGGTCAGCTATGTTTCCAATTCGCTGACCGTGGACGACTCCCGGATGGTGTTTCTGGAACAGCTCTCCACCCCCATCACACTGCAAAGCGGAGAGAAAGAGATCACCCTGCGCTACTTTGGTATTTCGCAGAGCATGACCCAACTGAACGATTATTTCCGCTGCGACGCCTACGAAAATAACAACAGCGTCTATGTACTGGACAACAACGGTTTCAAGCTGTTCAACGCCAATGATACCGAGCTGCTGAAGGGGCATAACGTATACACCGTGCTCTCCCAGATGTCCTATCTGCACGGTTCTTCCTTTGCAGCAGCAAAGGAGCGGCTTGCCCGCACAGGCTCCTGTTATTCCAACGCCGTGCTGGACGGGACTGAGTATTACTACGCCCTGAAGCAGATGGAAAACGCCCAGTGGACGCTGGCGTTCCTTGTTCCGGCAAAATATGTGGCCGTGAATACGCAGAAGCTGGTCAATATCGTCATGGTCGTTATTGTAGGCTTTGCAACGGTGTTTTCGATCATGGCAGTCATTGCTGGCTTGTTCCTTTTGCGGGAAAAGCAGCGACGGGAGCTGCGGGCCGAAAAAGAGACGAACCTCCGTCTGGAGCAGTATAACGTCCAGCTGACGCAGGCCAACGACGAGATGCGGCGGGCGCAGGATGCTGCCGCAGAGGCGTTACAGTCTGCCGAGCGTGCCAGCAAAGCCAAGACGGACTTCCTTTCCAACATGAGCCACGATATCCGCACCCCCATGAACGCCATCATCGGCATTACCACCCTGATGAAAAACGAGCTGCACGAGCCGGAAAAGCTTGCCGAGCATCTGGGCAAGCTGGAAAGCTCCGGTCAGCTGCTGCTGGGCATCATCAACAATATTCTGGATATGAGCCGCATCGAGAGCGGCAAGACCACCCTGAATGTGGAAAAAATGAACCTGTCCCAGCAGATCAGTCAGCTGGACAGCATCATCCGGCAGCAGGCAGGCCAGCGCAGTCAGACCTTTACGGTAAGCACCAATTTGCAGCACGAAAACGTGCTGGCAGACCCCAACCGTCTGAATCAGGTGCTGATGAACATCCTCTCCAACGCGGTCAAGTATACGCCCACCGGCGGGCACATCCGTTTGGAGGTGGAAGAGCTGCCCCGGAACGAGCACTACGCCCGGTACCGCTTTGTGGTGCAGGATGACGGCATCGGCATGAGCGCGGACTACCAAAAGACCCTCTTTGACCCCTTTACCCGTGAGGAGCGCTCCGGCACCAACAAGGTGCAGGGCACGGGTCTGGGTATGGCGATTACCAAAAGCGTCATAGACCTGATGGGCGGCTCCATCAGCGTAGAGAGTGCCACCGGCAAGGGCACCCGCTTTGAGGTGGTGCTGGAATTTCCCATTGACACCAAAGCGGACACGGTGCAAAAGGCGCAGGCGCTCCCGGAGGAAGAAGAGACCACTTCTCCCCTGTCCGGCATGAAGTTCCTCTGTGCCGAGGATAACGTCATCAACGCCGAGATTCTGCAAATGCTGCTGGAAACAAAAGGCGCAAGCTGCACCATCTGCCCCAACGGTCAGGAGATCGTGGATGCCTTTGCCAGCGTGAAGCCCGGCGACTATGATATGATTTTGATGGACGTGCAGATGCCGGTGATGGACGGCTTGGAAGCCACCCGCCGCATCCGCAGCGGCGAAAACCCGCTGGGACGCACCATCCCCATCCTTGCCATGACCGCCAACGCCTTCCTTGAGGATATGCAGAAGAGCAGGGAAGCCGGTATGGACGAGCATCTGTCCAAGCCCGTGGATATCGCTGCGCTGGAACAGACAGTAAAACGCTTTCGTGTTACCCCCCCGAAAATAAATAGCGGACAAGCGCGTTTCCGCAGAGAAAGCACACAAACGATGTAAATGATGCAGGAGAAGGTTAGAACGTGAATACACTTTCCGAGATCGAGGAATATTACAAAGCGCGTGAGCAGCAGCTGTTGAAAAAACTTCATCAACAGGGAGCCGCTCTTGCCGCAGCGGAGCAAACGCTGAAACAGTTGATCAAGAGTCAGAAAGCCCAGCTGGACGAAACAAACCAGCTGCATGCCACACAGGAGCGAGCATTCAAAGAAGAACTTTATCGGGATTCTCTGACAGGTGCGTACAACCGCCGCTATTACGAAGAAGTTGTCCGTAAGTCCATCGGCCCGGCAGGAATCGCATTGCTGGATGTGGATGATTTCAAGATCTGCAACGATGCATACGGGCATTACGCAGGAGATATGGCACTGAAAACGGCGACAAAAGCCATTCAATCCTGTATCCGGGAGTCGGATCTGCTCATCCGTTACGGAGGAGACGAGTTTCTGCTGGTCTTACCCGGCATTCCGGGAGATTTTTTGCAGACCAAACTGGAACAGATCCACACGGCCGCACAGATGGCATCTGTACCCGGCTATTCGCATTTCCGCATCTCGCTGAGCATCGGCGGAACGATACAGACCATTGCCGACCCTATGGAAAACATTGTTCGCCGTGCAGATTGGCTGATGTATCAGGCAAAGTGCCGCAAGAATGCCGTCATGGTGGAGATTCCGGGGCGCAGCCTGGCCGCACCGGAAACGCTTTTGCAGGAAAAATCCCGGGTCCTGCTTGTGGACGACTCTAAAATGAACCGCATGATGCTGGCAGAGATTTTAGGAGATAGTTACCACGTTCTGGAAGCAGAAAACGGAAAAGAATGCATTGAAAAATTGCAGGAGGAAGCCGGAAACATTGCACTGGTTCTGCTGGACATCAATATGCCCATTATGGACGGATTTGAAGTGCTGAAAGCCATGAATGCCAACCACACCATCGAGGATACCCCGGTCATTATGATCTCCAGCGAGGACTCTGATGCGGCGATCCGGCGTTCCTATGAGCTGGGCGCAAGTGATTATGTCAATCGCCCCTTTGATGCGCGCATCGTGTACCGCCGCGTGACCAATACCATCAAGCTGTACGCCAAGCAGCGGCGGCTGGTGCAGATGGTTTCTGACCAGATCCGTGCCCGTGAAAACAATACGGATATGCTGGTGGGTGTTCTGAGTCATATCGTAGAATTCCGCAACGGTGAAAGTGGTCTCCATGTGCGGCACATCCGTATCATCACAGAAACGCTGCTCCACTGTCTATTGGAGGTCAGTGACAAGTACTCGATCTCTGCCGAACAGCAGGATTTGATCCCGCTGGC
>OHGQ01000577.1_pt1 | contig 15107 bp, 12 predicted proteins | sample 1567811 | NCBI WGS metagenome assembly OHGQ01 (sample SAMEA3879576, study PRJEB24766) | human gut metagenome | biome: human-associated habitat; feature: feces | place: USA | collected 1985/1987 | reverse complement strand
ACAAACTGCTCTGCGTGCGCTACGAGCGGCCGGAGTTCACCGCATCCGACCCGGTGGCACTGGCCCAGAACCGGCTGGCCGCCGGCATCTACCTCACCAGTTTCGGCCTGCCCTTCCTGCAGGCGGGCGAAGAGTTTGCCCGCACCAAAAAGGGCGTGGGCAACAGCTACCACTCCTCCCCCGCCCTGAACCGTCTGGACTGGGCCCGCGCCAGGCAGTACCACGCCCTGGTGGACTACTACCGGGGCCTGCTGGCCCTGCGGGCCGCCTTCCCGCGGCTGGGCACCACCGACCGCCACGCCCCGGAGGCGCTGCAGTTCTTCTCGCTGGAGCAGCCGCTGGTGGGCTGGACCCTGCCCGCTGCCCCCGGCGACGGGGCCTGGTGGCGGGCACTGTGTGTGTTCTACAACCCCACCGACACCTCCCGCGTGGTGCCGCTGCCCGCCGGGCGGTGGAAGCTGCTGAGCGACGGCACTTCTTCCAGCTTATGGCGGGGCGAGAGCCGCACCTATGAACGGGAAGCCCTTCTGATGCCGTACAGCGCCACCGTGTTCGGAGCCGTATAAACAACAAAAAAACAAGGGCAGACTGCTTTTCGGCAGTCTGCCCTTGTTCTATCGGATTTTTAGCTGTTGGAAGCGGTCTTTTCGCCCAGCGTAACATTGACCGTCTGCATCTGGCCGTCGCGGGCCACCGTGATGGCCAGCGTGTCACCGGCTGCATGCTTCTGCATCAGGGTGCCCAGATCATCCTTGGCGGCGATCTCCGAGCCGTCCACGCTGACGATGCGGTCACCGGCCTTCAGACCGGCCTGATCGGCAGGGCCGCCCTTGGTCACGTCCACGATGTAGACGCCATAGGCGTTCACGCCCAGCTGCTGTGCCGTCTGTGCGTCGGTCACAGCCAGGTAGGTGATGCCCAGATAGGGGCGGCCGGTCACATAGCCGTTCTCCAGCAGCTCCTGTGCCACCTTGATGGCATCATTGATGGGGATGGCAAAGCCCAGACCCTCGGCATCGCTGGAAGAGGATTTTGCGTTCACGATGCCGACCAGCTCACCGTTCATGTTGAACAGGCCGCCGCCGGAGTTGCCGGGGCTGACCGAGGCATCCATCTGGATCAGGGACATGGTGTTGGTGGAGTTGGTGCCCTGGATGGTCACGCTGCGGTTCAGTGCGCTGATCATGCCGCCGGTCACGGTGCCGCCCAGCTCACCCAGCGGGTTGCCCACAGCCATCACGTTCTGACCCACCTTCAGGCTGTCGCTGTCGCCCACGGTAGCGGGGGTCAGGCCGTTGGCGTCGATCTTGATGACCGCGATATCACTGGTGGTATCTTCGCCCACCAGCGTTGCGGTATAGTCCTTATCATTGATCGTCACGGTGATATTGGAAGCACCGTCCACAACGTGGGCACAGGTGAGGATGTAGCCATCCGAGCTGATGATCACGCCGCTGCCGGCACCGCTCTCCACCTGATTCTGGCCGTACCAAGACCACTGGGAGTAGACCACCTGCTCGGTGGTGATGACCACCACGCTGGGGCTGACCATCTCGGCCACCTGTGCGGTGCTCAGGCCGGTGCCGCTGGTGGCGCTGATGGAATTGCCGGTGCTGTCGGTGCTGCTGTCAGAGCTGGCCGGGCGCTCCACCTGCTGGATGACCACCTTGCTGCCGCCGCCGTATTTTGCACCCACAAAGCCGCCTGCAAAGCCCATGGCTGCTGCCAGCACCAGCGCCACGGCGCTGCGTGCCAGCTTTTTGCCATTGAACTTCTTCTTGCGGCGGGGCTTTTCCGGCTGCGCCGGGGCGCTGTACTGCGGCTGCTCCGGCGGGGTGGGCGGCACGCTGCCGCCATCTGCCGGGGCGGTATCGGCCGGACGCGCGGGCTGTGCTTCCGGCTCGTTATACTGGTTTGCCGTGTTCATGCCGCTGCTGCCCACGTTGGGGTAGCCGGTCTCGTTATTGGAAGCGGAATAATCGTATTCCCACTTGTTCTCGTTTTCCATGTTACTACATCCTTCCCTCAAAGGCCGGTCCGCAGGGACATCTGTTCCTTTGAACTGTCCCTATTGTAACTGTCAAATGTGAAAATGAATCGCTTGCGCCGTGAAGAATATGTGAAATGCGGTCCTGTTTTTCCGCCCTTGACAGCAGCGTTTCCGCTTGCTATTGTAAGGGAAGAACATCGGCCCGTCAAGGAGGAGCTTTTTATGGAACTGCACCGCACCGAACAGGGGTTTGCCCTGTATAAAGAAAAGGACTGCATCGGAGAGTGCCGCCTTTCTCCCGCCCCCAAGGGCGCACAGCTTGCCGCCCTGTGCATCCTGCCCCGGTGGCGGCGCAAGGGCTACGGCTCCTACCTGTTAAAAGAAGTATTGCGCAGCTTTGGCGGTTATGACCGCGAAGCCGCCACCGTGTTTACGGCACCCCTGCCCGCCGACTGCGCCGAGATGGCCTTCTGGGCCAAATTCGGCTTTGCGGTCGAGGGGCCGCAGCTGGTGCGCCGCCGCACCCCGGACCTGACCGCCGTCAAATTCGTGCAGGACTTCCTCGCCGCGCGGCTGGTGCACCCGCGCCTGTGCGTGGACGCCACCTGCGGCAACGGCGGCGACACGGCCTTCCTGTGCCGTCTTACCGCACCGGAGGGCCGTGTGCTGGGCTTTGACATCCAGCCGGAAGCCATCGCCTCCACCCGCGCCCGGCTGGAACAGGCCGGGGTGCCCGCTGGGCAGTATGCCCTGCACTGCGACAGCCACGCCCATCTGTTACAGTATGTGCAGCCCGGCACGGCGGATGCCGTGATGTTCAACTTCGGCTGGCTGCCCGGGGCCGACCATGCGGTGTTCTCCACCGCCGACAGCAGCATCCCCGCGCTGGAAGCCGCCCTGCAGGCGGTGCGCCCCGGTGGGGTGGTCAGCGCCATCCTGTACAGCGGGGCGGTCATCGGCTCGGACGAAAAACAGGCGGTGCTGCGTTTTCTGCGCGCACTTCCACTGAAAAGTTTCACCGTTCTGGTATGTGATTTTGCCAATTGGGCCGAAACTGCCCCTCTGCCCTGCCTGATCCTGAAAAAATAACGAAAACCCTTGCATTATCACGCGTTTTCGTATAGAATAAGGTGCGTATGTGTAAAAATGCTTCTTCCGGCATCGCTGCGCGATGCCGGAAGAAGTTCCATCCATTTCAGGAGAAATATTATCTATGACAAATCGTGAAGAGATCGAACGCCGCAGGACGTTCGCCATCATCAGCCACCCCGACGCAGGTAAGACCACCCTTACCGAAAAGCTGCTGCTGTACGGTGGAGCCATCAATCAGGCTGGTTCCGTCAAGGGCAAGCAGAGCGCCAAGCACGCCGTGTCCGACTGGATGGACATTGAAAAGCAGCGTGGTATCTCGGTCACCTCTTCGGTGCTGCAGTTCAACTACGCCGGTAAGTGCGTGAACATTCTGGACACCCCCGGCCATCAGGACTTCTCGGAGGATACCTACCGCACCCTGATGGCGGCAGACTCTGCCGTCATGGTCATCGACGCCGCAAAGGGCGTTGAGGCGCAGACCATCAAGCTGTTCAAGGTGTGCACCCTGCGCCACATCCCCATTTTTACCTTCATCAACAAGATGGACCGCGAAGCCCGCGACCCCTTTGAGCTGATGGAGAACATCGAGGAAATTCTGGGCATCAAGACCTACCCCATGAACTGGCCCATCGGCTGCGGCAAGGAGTTCAAGGGCGTGTTCGACCGCAACACCCGCAAGGTGCTGGCCTTCTCCAGCGACGGCCGCGCCAACGGCGTGAAGAAGGTCAGCGAGACCGAGGCCGAGCTGGGCGATGCCGCACTGGACGAGCTGCTGACCCCCTACCTGCACCAGCAGCTGGTGGACGAGATCGAGCTGCTGGACGGCGCTGCCGAGGAATTTGACCTCGACAAGGTGCTGCGCGGTGAGCTGAGCCCCGTGTTCTTTGGCTCTGCTCTGACCAACTTCGGCGTGGAGCCCTTTCTGGAAAACTTCCTGCGGCTCACCCCCACCCCGCTGGCCCGTGTGGACAGCCTGACCGGCGAGCCGGTGGACCCCTGCCGCGACGAGTTCTCGGCCTTCATCTTCAAGATCCAGGCCAACATGAACAAGGCCCACCGTGACCGCATCGCCTTTATGCGCATCTGCTCCGGCAAGTTCGAGCGCGGCATGGAGGCTTACCACGTGCAGGAGGGCAAGAACATCAAGCTGGCCACCGGCACCCAGCTGATGGCGCAGGACCGTGCCATCGTGGACGAGGCCTACGCCGGCGACATCATCGGCCTGTTCGACCCGGGCATCTTCTCCATCGGCGACACCCTGTGCACCGGCAAAAAGAAGGTCCAGTTCGCGGGCATCCCCACCTTCTCCCCGGAGCACTTTGCCCGCATTGAGCAGAAGGACACCATGAAGCGCAAGCAGTTCGTGAAGGGTATGGAGCAGATCGCCCAGGAGGGCGCCATCCAGATCTTCCGCGAAGTGGGCGGCGGCATGGAAGAAGTGGTGGTCGGCGTGGTCGGCGTGCTGCAGCTGGAAGTGCTGGAGTACCGCCTGAACACCGAGTACAACGTGGAGATCCGGATGCAGCAGCTGCCCTTTGAGCAGCTGCGCTGGGTGCAGAACGACCCCGACACCTACAACCTGCGGGATCTTGACCTGACCAGCGACACCAAGGCTGTGGAGGACATGAAGGGCAACCGTCTGCTGCTGTTCACCTCCGACTGGGCGGTGCGCTGGGCCGAGACCCACAACGAGAGCTTGCAGCTGAGCGAGTTCGGCAACATCTGATAAAAGAGCGCTGCGGAGTGCATCTGCGCTCCGCAGCCTTTTTTATATAGCAACCAAGAATACAACATAGAATGCCAGACATCAGAATGAGGGTTCCCATTGCGGGGAACACTGCTGGCACGGAGGGTAAAGTATATGCAGAATATCAACATTGGCAAAAGCGGCATCGCCGTGCCGTTTCTGGGCATGGGTACATGGGCCATCGGCGGCGGTGCATGGTGGGGCGATAACGACGATGCACTGTCCGTAAAGGCCATCCAGACCGCCGTGGAGCAGGGCATCCAGTGGATCGACACTGCACCCATCTACGGGCTGTACCACAGCGAGGAAGTGGTGGGTGAGGCCATGAAGCACATCGACCGCGACAAGGTGGTGCTTTCCACCAAGTGCGGCCTGGAGTGGCGGCACGAGACCCCCATCCTGCACAAGGTGGTGGACGGCGTACAGGTGTACCGCGACCTCTCCGCCAAGAGCATCATCGAGGACGTGGAGGACAGCCTGCGCCGTCTGCACACCGACTATCTGGACGTGCTGTACACCCACTGGCAGAGCCCGGACTTCGGCGTGTACCCGCTGGAAGAGACCATGGAAGCCATGATGAAGCTGAAAGAGCAGGGCAAGATCCGCGCCATCGGTGCTTCCAATGTCACCTCCGATATCATCCGGGGCTACTGCAAGTACGGCCAGCTGGACGTCATTCAGGAAAAGTACAGCCTGCTGACCCGCCGCATTGAAAAGCAGCTGCTGCCCACCTGCAAGGAGCTGGGCGTTTCGGTACAGGCGTATTCCCCGCTGGAGCAGGGGCTTCTGACCGGCAAGGTGACCATGGACACCACCTACCCGGAGGGCAGCACCCGCAACACGAACCCCTGCTTCCAGCCCACCCGCCGGGCACAGGCGCTGGAACTGCTGGCAAAGTGGGGCGATCTGACCGAGAAGTACGACTGCACCATGGCGCAGCTGGTCATCGCCATGACCGCCCGCATGATCCCGGGGCTGCACGTTCTGTGCGGTGCCCGCAAGCCGGAGCAGGTACTGGACAACGCCGGTTCCATGCACATCAAGCTGGACGGCGCTGATGCCGTCCGCATGAAGTGGGACGTGGACGCGATCTCCTGAAGATAAACTGAACAACACCGGAGCATCTTCGGACGCTCCGGTGTTGTTTTTTATCTCTTATTCTCCCCTTGCCAGCGCTTGCAGCTTTTTCTTATCCAGCACCTGCACCCCGCCGCGGTACAGCCGCACCCAGCCCTCCTGCGCAAAGTATTTGAGCATCCGGCTCACCACCTCGCGGGCAGAGCCCATGTACTTTGCCATCTGGTCGTGGGTCATGCGGAGGTCCGTGCCGCCGGTCTTGGCAAGCTCGTCGGTCAGAAAAATGGCAAGCCGCCGGTCGGCGCTCATGAACAGAATCTGCTGCATTGTCCACATGGTATCGGAAAAGCGCTCTGCCGTCATCTGGTAGGCGTAGCAGCGCACATAGACGTTTTCCTGCATCAGCTGCCGGAAGATGCCCGCGCTGATGCACAGCGCTTCGGTGTCCTCCTCGGCGTCGATGTACAGGTCGATGTTCACCGCGTCCATCACGCAGGAGGCAGACAGGATGCACACCTCCCCGCCGAACAGGCGGTACAGCGTCACGTCCCTGCCGTCCTCGGACAGCAGATAGGAGCGCAGCTGCCCGCTGCGCAGCAAAAGGATGCCCACACAGCTTTCCAGCGGGCTGTGCACCCGGGCGCCCTTGGCGTAGTGCACCGGGCGGGTAAAGCGGCACAGCCGCTCCTGTTCTTCCGGGGTCAGCTGCTCCCAGAACGGAAACGCGCAGGCAAGGCACCGGGCGTGCGGAGATGTTTCTGCCATACGGTTCACCCCTTTCGCAGCGCCTTGGCGGCTTCCGTGCCCGCCAGTGCGCCCTCATAGACCGCTTTTGCCACCTGCAGCAGCCCGCCGGTGCAGTCTCCGGCGGCGTACAGACCGGGCACGGTGGTCTGCATTTTGTCGTCCACCACAATGCGGCTGCCCTCTACGGCAGCGCCCAGCTTCCGGGCCAGTGCGGTACTGCCCGCCACGCCCAGCGCCACAAATACGCCGGATACTGCCCGCACCGCGCCGTCTGCCAGCTGCACGCCGGTGACGGTCTGCTCGCCCAAAATGGCTTCCACCTTCTGGGTGCAGACGGCTACCTCGGGCGGGAAGTCTGCGGTCAGGGCTGCGCCGTTCGTCAGCAGAGTGACGCTTTTTACCACCGGCAAAAGCGCCTGCACCTCATGCAGGGCGTACTCGCCGCTGCCCAGCACCGCCACGTCCTTTCCGCGGTAGAAAAAGGCATCGCAGGCGGCGCACCAGCTTACGCCGTGGCCTTCCAGCCCGGTCAGCCCCGGAATGCGGGGCACCGCGCGGGAAGCACCCGTTGCCAGAATGACCGCGTCTGCCGGGTATGCGCCCGCCAGCGTTTCCACGGTCAGACGGTCGGTCCATGTCAGCCCCACGGCCTCGGTCTGCACGAATTGCACCCCCAGCCGCCGGGCGTTCTCGATGCTGCGGCGTTCCAGCTCCGGCCCGGAGACCGGCTGGGCGAAGCCATAATAATTTTCGATTTTTTCGGCGCGTGCCAGCGCCCCGGAGCCCTTGGTCAGCACGGTGGTCTGCACCCCGGCGCGCACGGCGTACAGGGCGGCAGACACCCCCGCCGGGCCGGAACCTACGATGACGATGTTGGACATGGTGTTGCTCCTTTGCATGGTTCTTTTGCCCTTATTATACACCAAAGCCGCGCAGATTTCTGTGACCGGGTCGCAAAAACTTTTTAGGCGGCGGGCACTGTTCAAGCCCCGGGGCGTGTGCTATACTGTTGTCATGTTAAAATTTCTGCCACAGGGGGCTTTTGCTTTATGTCCAAACAACGTCTGCTTTTCATCACCACCGGCGGCACCATTGCCAGCGTGCGCACCCAGCAGGGGCTGAAGCCCGTGCTTTCCAGCGAGGAGCTGCTTGCCCATCTGCCGGAACTAAAGGAGCTGTGCTGCCCGGAAACGCTGGCGCTGTGCAGCATCGACAGCACCGACCTCGGGCAGGAGCACTGGCTCATGATGGCACGCGCCATTCAGGAAAACTACGCCTTGTACGATGGCTTTATCATCTGCCACGGCACGGATACGCTGGCGTACTCTGCGGCGGCGCTCTCTTATCTGATCCAGAACGCAGATAAGCCCATCATCCTTACCGGCGCGCAGCAGCCCATCTCCAACGAGATCACCGACGCCAAGAAAAACCTGCGGGACAGCGTGGTCTGCGCCATCGACCCGGGCAGCCGGGGCGTGATGGTGGTGTTTGGCGGGCACGTCATCGCAGGCACCCGCGCCAAGAAGAACAAGACCATCAGCTACGACGCCTTTGCCTCGGTCAACTTCCCGGAATTGGCGCTGGTGCAGGGCGACCGGCTGGTGCGGTACATCCCCTCGCCGTGGCCCACCGGGCCGGTGGAGTTCAGCCGCACGCTGGACAGCCGGGTGTTCCTGCTCAAGCTGACCCCGGGCATGTCCCCGGCGCTCATCCCGGAGATCTTCCACCTGTACGACTGCGTCATCGTGGAAAGTTTCGGCGTGGGCGGCATCCCGCAGCAGCTGATGGACGCCTTTGCCGCCGGGCTGGGCGATTACGAGACCACCCACAAGGTGCTCATCATGACCACGCAGGTCACCTACGAGGGCAGCGACGTGGGCGTGTACGAGGTGGGCAAGCGGGTGCGCAACCGCTTCCGCTTTTTGGAAGCCCACGATATGACCATCGAGGCCGTAGTGACCAAAAGTATGTGGCTGCTGGCGCAGAACTGCGAAAGCTTTGACCAGCTGCAGCAGCGGTTCTACCGTCAGGTGAACTTTGACACCTTCTATCACTGAGCATCACTGCTCAGAACACCAGCTGCACCAGCAGTACATAGCAAAGGGTGCCCCCCGCCACGCTGAGCAGGGTCTGGTGCTTCCACTTGTGCAGCGCAATAGTGGCCAGCAGCGCAAGCGCTTCCGGGATGCCGTGGCTGCCGGAGAACGGGGTGATGCCCTTCAGGCAATAGACGATGAGCATCCCGAAGATGGCGGCAGGCAGAACCCGCCCCAGATACCGCACCACCTCCGGGGGCTGCTGCTCCTTGCTGGAAAAGACCAGAAACGGCAAAAAACGGGTAAGCATGGTGGCGGCGGTGCACACCGCAATGGTAAGCCCCATCTGAACTGCTGTCATTCCTCTACCTCCCCGGCTGCTTTTTCCATCGGACGGCGCAAGGCCAGCAGCAGCACCAGAATGCCGCCCATGGACGGCAGCAGAAAGCTGCCGGAGCCGAATACCATCAGACACACCAGCGGCACGGCAAGCCCGATCAGGGCACTGCCGTGCTGCTGATCTTTTTCCCACTGGTTCAGGAAGATGACCGTGAACATTGCGGTCATGACAAAATCCACGCCCTCGGTGCTGAAGGGCAGCACCGTGCCCAGCGCAGCCCCAAGCCCGGCGCTGCCCACCCAGTAAAGCTGATCCAGCAGGGTGATGAAGAACATGAACCAGCCCTTGTCCACCCCTTCCGGCGGCGTTGCCGAGCAGGTGATGGAAAAGGTCTCGTCGCTCATGGCAAAGATCATGTAAAAGCTGCGCAGGCCGTAGCCCTTGTACCGCTCCAGCATGGCCAGACCGTAGAACAGGTGCCGCGCCTGGATCATCAGCGCCATCAGAAAAGCCGACAGCGGGGAAAAGGTCCCCAGCAGCAGGCTTGCCAGCACAAATTCCAGCGAGCCGCCGTAGACCACGGTGCCCATGAGCATAGGCATCCAGACGGGCAGGCCAAGGCTCTGCACATAGATGCCGTAGCCCATGCCCAGCACGAGATAGCCTGCAAACACCGGCACGGTCTGGGGTGCGGCGGCCCGGAAGGCCTGCCACACCACACCGGAGCCAGGTACAGCCTGTATGGTTTTGGATTCTTTCATATACACTAACCCCCTGGATTGGTAGTATAACAGATTTCCGGGATTTTGCAAGAAAAATCCCGGGGCAGGATGGTTCCTGTCGCTTTGAAAACTTTTTGTCCGTCACGCGTGGACTTTTGGCGAATCAGGACAAATTTTTTCCAAAAGACTTGCACTTTGATGCTTTACTGTGGTAAAATCAAAGCGTACTTTCATTTGGAAAGACAAGGGGGAAAAAGTATATGACCAACATCTGCATCATCGCCACCATCATCATCTATCTGGTGGCAATGCTGTTGGTTGGGTTTGCATACAGCAAGTCCAACAACGACAGCACCGATTTCTACCTCGGCGGCCGCAAAATGGGCCCGCTGGTCACGGCCATGAGTGCCGAAGCCAGCGATATGTCCAGCTGGCTGCTGATGGGAATGCCGGGCCTTGCCTACCTCACCGGCATCGCCTCGCCCGGCTGGACCGCCATCGGCCTGGCGCTGGGCACCTGGCTGAACTGGCTCATCGTGGCCCGGCGGCTGCGGCGGTATTCGGCCAATCTGGAAGCCATCACCGTGCCGCAGTTCCTGTCCCTGCGCTTCCACGACCAGCGCAATCTGCTCAACGCGCTGGGCGCGGTGATCATCATCGTGTTCTTTGTGCCCTACACGGCTTCGGGCTTTGCCGCCTGCGGCAAGCTGTTCCACAGCCTGTTCGGCGTGGATTACATGGCGGCCATGGTGGTCTCGGCCTGCGTCATCGTGGGCTATACCATCACGGGCGGCTTCCGCGCTGTTACCACCACCGACCTCATCCAGTCCATCGTGATGAGTCTGGCCCTTGTGGCTGTGCTGGTGTACGGCATTGGCGCGGCAGGCGGCTGGGATGCCGTTGTGGCCAACGCTCAGAGCCTGCCCGGTTACCTGACCATGATGGCCAGCCACAACGCCGCCGAGGGCACGGCCACCTCGTACAGCCTGCTGGACATCGTCTCCACCATGGCGTGGGGCCTGGGCTACTTCGGAATGCCCCACATCCTGCTCCGCTTCATGGCCATTGAGGATGAAAAGAAGCTGGTACTCAGCCGCCGCATTGCCAGCGTGTGGGTCGTCATTGCCATGACAGCCTCCATCATCATCGGCATGGTGGGCCTTGGCATGACCAAGGCAGGCGCTCTGGAGTTTCTGAGCGGTTCTTCCAGCGAGACCCTCATCGTGCGCATTGCCAGCCTCATTGCACAGCACGGTGTGCTGGCGGCGGTGCTGGCGGGCCTGATCCTGGCCGGTATTCTGGCGGCCACCATGTCCACCGCCGACAGCCAGATGCTGGCAGCGGCGTCCAGTGTCTCGCAGAACATCCTGCAGGAGTTCGGCCACATGAAGCTGATCGAACGCCAGAGCCTGTTTGCTGCCCGCCTGACCATCATCTGCGTCAGCGTGGTGGGCGTGGTGCTGGCCCGTGACCCCAATTCCAGCGTGTTCGGCATCGTCAGCTTTGCATGGGCCGGTTTCGGCGGCGCGTATGGTGCCGTGATGCTCTGCGCCCTGTTCTGGAAGCGCTGCAACTGGCAGGGCGCACTGGCCGGGATGCTCGCCGGCGGCCTGATGGTCTTTGTCTGGAAGTACCTCATCAGCCCGCTGGGCGGCGTGTTCAGCATCTATGAGCTGCTGCCCGCCTTCCTGACCTCGCTGCTGGTCTGTGTGGTGGTCAGCCTGGTCACCCCCGCCCCCTCGAAGGAGATCGAAGCCGAGTTTGAGGCGGCGAAATAAGAAACAATAGAAAGCAAGGGCCATTGCACAGATTCTCGTGCAATGGCCCTTGCTTTATGCTCGGCGCACAACGCCGTTCTCAACAAAGAAAAGATTCGGCTAAGAAAAAAATATTTTGCATACAAAAAAAGAAAAGATTGTTTGTGCAGAGTTACGAAAATGCTGCACGAATTAAAGAATACAACAAGAAATACTTTTAAATCGTAAATTCTTCAGGCGGAATCGTAAAAAAATTCTAACATTTTGGAAAGAGATGCCGTATCATGGATTTATAAATGAGCATACGGCTTGCGGGCCGTGTGCCAAAATTGTCCGGAAATTTGAGGAAGGAGTACTTTCATGGGAAAATCAACAGTGGATGCGTCTGCGAAGTTTGGATTGCGTGATAAACTTGCATACGCAGCGGGTGACTTTGGCTGCAATATGAGTTTTGCGCTCAAAGGTTACCTGACGATTTATTGGACGCAGTTTATGGGGATCGACAACTACCTGATGGCATCCCTTCTGCTGATCGTGCAGATCTGGGACGCAATCAACGATCCGATTATCGGAGCAATGGTAGATGCGGATACGCGTAAATACCGCCGGAACAAGTTCCTTGCCTATATCTGGTTCGGTGCAATCGGCCTGACCGTGGCCGGTGCACTTTGCTATCTGCCGTTCCCGCAGGCTCCCGGTATGGTCAAGAATATTCTGTTTGTGGCAGGCTATATGATCTGGGATGCTTTCTACACCGTTGCAAATGTGCCGTATGGCTCGATGCTGTCTCTGATCTCGGATGACCCGATCCAGCGTGCACAGCTGTCGACTTTCCGCTCCATTGGTTCTATGGGCGGTGCGCTTCTGACCGGTATGCTGATTCCGGTGATCATTTATGATAACCAGAACAACCTGCGTGGTGAGCAGATGTTTGTCATTGCTCTGATCATGGGTGTGATCGGTCTGATCTGCTTCCGCTTTATGGTCACGAACACAAAGGTGCGTGTGGACACCACGATCACTCTGAAAGAGGATGCACCGAAGTTCAACATCGTGAAGGCGTTCAACAACTTTATCCATAATCGCCCGGCTGTGGGCGCAACGCTGGCACCTATAGCAACGTTTATTGGTATGTATGGTGCCTCTACTGCAGGTCAGATCCTGTTCCAGGCTTATTTCAAGAATGCAAAGATCTCCGGCCTTGTGGGTATGATCTCCTACTTTGGCGTTTTCATCTTCAGTCCTTTTGTGAGCCGTATCGTCAAGCGCTTTGGCAAGAAAGAAGCTGTGACCTTTGGTTCAGTCGTCTGTGCGCTGGCGTACGTCCTGATGCTGGTTCTGCCCATTACACCGGACAGCCGGGGCCTCGGCCTTTATGTCCTGTGTCAGGTCATTGCAATGCTGGGCGGTGGCATCGGAAGCTGCCTGAGCTGGTCTCTGATGGCAGATGCGATCGATTATAACGAGTGGAAATTTGGTGTGCGAGAAGAAGGCACTACCTATGCACTGCACTCCTTCTTCCGTAAGCTTGCACAGGGCATCGGACCTTCTCTGGGCCTTGTTCTGGCAACCAAACTGGGCTATGATGCATCTCTGAAGGCTGCACAGACGATCGAAGTGGCAACCCGGATGCGCTATCTGGTGCCGGTCATGTATCTGGGAAGCTATATCGTGATGATCATTGCGTACGGCGTGGTGTTCAATCTGGACAAAAAGACCCTGGCGCAGATGGAAAGCGATCTGAAAGAACGCCGGGCAAAGAACGAAAAGTAAATGGTCTTAAAATCAGAGGAATAGAAGAACGGGAAACTTCTGATAAGATGATAGAAAGCCCTCCTTTCGCTTGAGCGATGGGAGGGCTTTCCTTTTTTCAGTTGATCAGAATCGCCATCATCTCAGCGCAGGGGATCACGAAGCCGAACCCGAAGAAGAACAGCAGGTCGAGCACAAACTTCCAGAGCCGGACAGCAGGGGAGCAGAAGTTCATGGAGCGGGTGACGGAGGCACCTATCTCACCCCAGTGTCGGTAGTAGCCGGTCTGCTCAAAGTTGTTCCAGAGCTCCAGCGAGAGAAATTCTATCCCGACGAACAATGGGAAAAACACCCAGGAGGGAAGCCAGCCATCTGCCTGCAGGTTCCCATTGCTCAGGGTACGCCAGTGGACGGCCATCCGGCCCGGGCAGGCGAGGATGCCCCAGATGGCCAGTGCGGCACTGAGCCAAAACAAAACTGCCCGTACCGAGCGCCAGTCAATGGATTGTTGACGGCGCAGCAGAGTAAAGAAATCTTCCAGCGGGACTTCCGGTGCAATATCTGCTTCCTGCGGGTCACGGCAGTGCATCAGGTCGGCAAGGGTCAGCCCCAGCGCGTCGGCCAGTGGTTCCAGCGTGTTGATGTCCGGCAGGCCGACCCCGCGTTCCCATCGGCTGACAGCCTTATCTGTTACATGCAGCTGCTGGGCCAGCTCTGCCTGTGTTAATCCCTGTGACTTGCGCATCCGGGCGAGAAATGCCCCGAACGTTTTCGCATCCATTGTGCTCACATCCTTTGGAAAAAGGATAGCATACCACGCACCAAAAGGCAATCGACGCTTTGTTTACCTGCTCCAAAACACAAATCCCCCACCGCCTGTTCGGTCAATGGACAGGCAGCGGGGGATATTTTATATGGAGTTCAGAAGAAAAATGCTGGGATCAGAGCTTACAGCTGGGGGCCGGCAGAAACCAGAGCCTTGCCGTGCTCGTTACCCTCGTACTTCTTGAAGTTCTTGATGAAGCGGCCAGCCAGATCCTTGGCCTTCTCCTCCCACTGGGAAGCATCGGCGTAGGTATCGCGGGGATCCAGGATGCCGGTGTCAACACCGTTCAGGACGGTGGGAACCTCGAAGTCGAAGTAGGGGATCTTCTTGGTGGGCACGTTGTTGATATCGCCGTTCAGGATAGCATCGATGATACCACGGGTGTCCTTGATGGAGATGCGCTTGCCGGTGCCATTCCAGCCGGTGTTGACCAGGTAAGCCTTAGCGCCGCTCATCTTCATCTTCTTGACCAGCTCCTCAGCATACTTGGTGGGGTGCAGCTCCAGGAAAGCCTGGCCGAAGCAAGCGGAGAAGGTGGGGGTGGGCTCGGTGATGCCGCGCTCGGTGCCTGCCAGCTTTGCGGTAAAGCCGGACAGGAAGTAGTACTGGGTCTGCTCCGGGGTCAGGATGGAGACCGGGGGCAGAACGCCGAAGGCGTCAGCAGACAGGAAGATCACGTTCTTTGCTGCGGGAGCAGAAGAAACGGGACGCACGATGTTCTGGATGTGGTTGATGGGGTAGGACACACGGGTGTTCTCAGTGACAGACTTGTCAGCGAAGTCGATGTGACCCTCGGCATCCAGAGTGACGTTCTCCAGCAGAGCGTTGCGCTTGATGGCGTTGTAGATATCGGGCTCGGAGTCCTTATCCAGGTTGATGACCTTTGCGTAGCAGCCGCCCTCGAAGTTGAACACGCCGTTGTCGTCCCAGCCGTGCTCGTCATCACCGATCAGCAGACGCTTGGGATCGGTGGACAGGGTGGTCTTGCCGGTGCCGGACAGACCGAAGAAGATGGCGGTGT
>OHGQ01000568.1_pt1 | contig 15352 bp, 10 predicted proteins | sample 1567811 | NCBI WGS metagenome assembly OHGQ01 (sample SAMEA3879576, study PRJEB24766) | human gut metagenome | biome: human-associated habitat; feature: feces | place: USA | collected 1985/1987 | reverse complement strand
TTACTTATGTCCGACGTTGGTCATAACTTAAGGCAAATACGGGGCGTTGCTTTGCCCCACTTCCCGAACGCATCCCGAAGGCATCCCGAAGGAGTGCGAACGGTAACGAGGCCGTCAGTTTGTTTTTTTGGAATATATTTTATACTTATTGTCATAGGAGTGCGGAACGTTTCGTGCTCCTATGGATTTTTGTTATAAGGATCTTATGCTGATAGTCCTTGTCGTCATAGTCTATTTCCTTGTCCTTTTGTTGTTTAGTCGGCTCACGGCAGGTAAGTCGGACAATGAGACTTTCTTTCGTGCGAATCGCCGTTCGCCTTGGTATATGGTAGCCTTTGGCATGGTCGGGGCTTCGATTTCGGGCATTTCCTTTGTCTCTGTCCCAGGTATGTCGCTCCAGTCGGGCATGACCTATTTGCAGATGTGCCTTGGTTTCATCTTGGGTTATTTTGCCATTGCCTTTGTCCTCCTCCCGGTCTATTATCGTTTGCATCTCACTACCATCTATACCTATCTGCGCGAGCGGGTGCCTCCTTTTTCCTTCTTTCCAAGATGACGGGTGCTGCCGTCCGTTTCTATGTGGTCTGTATCATCTTGCAGCGATTTGTTTTCGATGCCTATTCCATCCCGTTTCCTCTCACGGTAGTGGTCATGGTCGGACTGATCTGGCTCTACACGCGCAAGGGTGGCATCAAGACGTTGGTTTGGACTGATACCTTCCAGACGTTCTGTCTCCTCTCGGCCTTGGTGCTCATTATCTACCAGGTCATGGGCCATCTCCACTTCTCTCTGACAGATGCTTTCCAGGCGATCGTTTCAGACGAGAGAAGTCGTATTTTTGTCTTTGATGATGTAGCCAATCGTCAATATTTTTGGAAGCAGTTTCTGAGTGGTATCTTTGTTGCTGTTGTCATGACAGGCTTGGACCAAGATATGATGCAGAAGAACCTCACCTGTCGTACCCTGCGCGAGGCCCAAAAGGATATGTGTACTTATGGCTTCGCTTTCGTCCCTGTCAACCTTCTGTTTCTTTGTTTGGGTATTTTGCTTGCGCAACTGGCGCAGCGTCAGGGTGTTGCCCTTCCTGAGGCTACCGACGATCTCCTCCCGATGTATGCTGCCACGGGCCAGTTGGGTGTTTCCGTAGTGATCTTTTTCACGATCGGAATTGTAGCAGCCAGCTTCTCCAGTGCCGATAGTGCCATGACGGCGCTCACTACCAGTTGGTGTGTGGATATCATGGAACGACCCAAAGATGAGCGGCTCCGCCATCGTTCTCATGCGGTGGTGGCTTTGCTTTTTGTCCTGTTTATTTTGCTCTTCCGTATAGTCAATTCCACCAGCGTCATCGACGCCATCTACATCCTTTGTTCCTATACCTATGGTCCCTTGCTCGGCCTCTTTGCCTTTGGTTTATTTACAAAAAGAAAGACCAACGATCGCCTGGTTCCTTTCGTCGCCGTGGCAAGTCCGTTGGTCTGTTTCGTTGTCGATTATAGCTGTTCACGCCTCTTCGACTATCATTTTGGCTATGAGCTATTGATGCTCAACGGCCTCCTTACCTTCCTTGGTCTTTGGCTCATCGGAGCTCGAAGCAAGGGGTAGGGGGATCTGGTCTTCATGCTCTTTCGTCACGTATCTTTGCCAGTAGGCGATGAGGGTGGTGAGTGGCAGGGCGATAATCAATCCGAGAAATCCGAGGAGCGCACCCCATACCGATAGCGACAGGAGAAGGATGGCGGGGTTCAGTCCCATGGCCTTGCCCATCACCTTCGGCGTCACCACCATGTCGGTAAAGATTTGCACGATGATGAAGACGGCGAGTGCGCTCAGGAAGATGGCCCAGAAGTTCTCACCCGTATCTGCCGCTTTCAGTATGGCCAAGAAGACCGTGGGGATGAGGGCGAAGGAGTGGAGGTAGGGTACCAGGTCGAGGATGCCGATAAGGATTCCCAAACCGATCGCCATCGGAAATCCAATGATCGTAAATCCTATGCAGAACATGATTCCCATGCAGAGTGCTACCAGTCCTTGGCCGCGGATGTAGTTGTTGAGTTCCCGCTCCACGTCGGTAGCCAATTCGTGCCAGAAGGGGCGCACCTTCTTTGGGAAGATCCTGATCCAGTTCTCCGTAAGAAACTCATAATCAAGGAGTATGAAGAACATATAGAGCAGCGTGATACAGCTCGCCACGATACTGATCACGATGCTGGCCGTTTGTCCCAACATGTTGAAAACCTTTGGCATTGTGGTCTTTACAGTCTCCGTGAAGTCCTTGCTACGGAAGAATGAGGCGATCGATTCCTTGTTTTGTGCTATCCAGTCGCGCACCATCTCGCCAATATTGTTGGTATGGGCTGTCTGCTGGATGTAGCGCGTGAAGATACTTCCTAGTTTGTCAAACTGCTCAATCATGGGTGGAATGATCAGATAGGTCACGCCGCCGATAATCGCTGTGACGAAGATAAGTGTGACGATGATGCTCAGCGCGCGGGTAGGCACATGCAACTTATATTGCACAAATTTTACGATAGGGTAGAGCAGGTAGGCCAAAAACCACGCGATGAAGAAGGGCAGCAGTACGCTGCTCAGTTCTTTCACAAACCAAAAGACAGCCAGTATGGCTGCAGCTACGAGTGCCCCGCGGATAAACCGGTCGAAAGTGATTTCTTTTCTCATTTGTTTTCCTCCTTTTCTTCTTCTTTGGCTTTTCGATAACATTCACGGCAAAGCGGCTCATATTCAGACTGTTCCCCCAGCAGAACCCGCTCGCTATTGTGAGTCAAGCGATGGCTCAAGTAGGCCAATGCACCACATCTCACACAGATGGCGTGAACCTTGGTCACTTCGTCTGCTATGGCACAGAGGTCTGGTATCGGTCCGAATGGTACGCCGAGGTAGTCCATGTCGAGACCCGCCACGATCACCCGGATGCCTTGATTTGCCAGTTGGTCACAGACCTTCGTAAGGCCCTTGTCGAAAAACTGAGCTTCGTCTATTCCTACCACGTCGAAATTCTGGGCGAGTTTTAGGATACTCTTCGGAGAACTGACGGGAGTAGAGGAGATGGAGTTGTGGTCATGACTCACCACGTCGGCTTCCGAGTAGCGGGTGTCAATCGAGGGTTTAAATATCACGACCTTTTGTTTGGCAAAGATGGCACGCTTCAGTCTGCGGATGAGTTCTTCCGTTTTACCGGAAAACATACTGCCGCAAACCACCTCAATCCTGCCTTGCTTTTTTCTCTCTCCTGTCGTATGGTATGTTGATGCCATGTTTTAAATGCCTGTTTTTGGAGCTTGCTTTTTGCCCGCTCTTTTTGCCGTTATGCAAAGGTACAAAGATTGTGTGAACGAGCAAAAGGAAATGCCTGCTTTTATTCCCTTTCTTGCGAGTATATATATAATGTACGCGCGTACATTTATAATAAGCTGTTTATAATACCATCATCTCCTTTCTTCTTCTCGTTCTTCTTTGTTTTTCTTCCTTTTCCACCTTGCTCATATTTTGCGAATTTGCGCCCAATCGTCCAGCCGCTCGCAAATTCGCAAATTATGAAGCCTTTTAAACCCCCTTTCTGCCCTTGTGCAAGCCTTTGCGCTTCTTTTTTTGGCTTTGTATTCTTCTGCTCTCTTTTGTTCTGTCTTCCCTTGTCGGTTGTTCGGACAGGTCCCGGAGTTTTTCCCAGCCTCGTTTCCTTGTTCTCAGTTGAGCACATTTCTTAGATAAGTTTATCCAAAATCTCACCTCGAAATGTTAAAAATGGCCTAAGTTTGTCCGTATATTCGACTTTTTTAGGTGTGTCAGTTAATTTTTTTATTTCTTTCGTTCCAAATTCGGGATATAATGGCTATCTTTGTACTTGTGTATTGAAGTAATTCAAATTAATAACTAATATTTGGGGTTTATATGGGTAAAAGACTAGGCTTTGTTTTGGTCTGCTTGCTGTTCTCCATAGGAATAGCCGTAGCTCAGAACACTGTATCCGGAACCGTCTTGGGTGACGATGGTCTTCCAGTTATCGGTGCCACCGTTATGGTGAAAGGCACGAAGACTGGAACTGCCACCGACATTGACGGTAATTTTAGTATCAGTACAACGGAGGCTCATCCTCAGTTGGTCGTCTCCTACGTAGGTATGAAGACCTTGACCGTGAAAGGTGCCTCTAACATGAAAATCACTTTGGAAGCCGACGTTGACAGTCACCAGTTGGGTGAGGTCGTCGTTACGGGTATGCAGAAGATGGACAAGCGTCTGTTTACTGGTGCCGCAACGAAAGTCGACGCAGAGAAGGCTAAGCTCGACGGTGTCGCCGACATCTCTCGTTCGTTGGAGGGTCGCGCAGCTGGTGTGAGTGTGCAGAACGTCTCTGGTACCTTTGGTACGGCGCCGAAGATTCGTGTCCGTGGTGCTACTTCTATTTATGGTTCTTCCAAGCCGCTTTGGGTGGTCGATGGTGTCATCATGGAGGATGTGACTGAGGTCGATGCTGACGCTCTTTCCTCTGGTGATGCCGCTACGGTCATTTCCAATGCTATCGCTGGTCTCAACGCCGACGATATCGCCAGCTTCGATATCTTGAAGGACGGTTCGGCCACCTCTATCTACGGTGCCCGCGCTATGGCTGGTGTGATTGTCGTTACCACGAAGCGTGGTAAGGCTGGTAGCGCTCGTATTTCTTATACGGGTGAGTTCACCATGCGCTTGAAGCCGAACTACAACCAGTTCAATATCATGAACTCACAGGAGCAGATGTCTGTCTATCGTGAGATGATGAAGGGTGGTTTCTTCTCTTTCATGAACTCTTATCGCGCCAGCGCAAGCGGTGTCTTCGGTAAGATGTATCACCTTATGAATGAGTACGATGAGACCAATGGTCGCTTCGGTCTTGCCAACACGCAGGAGGCTATGAATGCTTACCTCCGCGAGGCTGAGTATCGCAATACGGACTGGTTCGATGAGTTGTTCTCCAACTCCATCCAGATGAACCACTCTATCAGTATGAGCTCTGGTACGGATAAGGCTCAGTACTATACTTCTTTCTCTTTCTTGGATGACCCGGGATGGACGAAGCGTAGCAACGTGCAGCGTTACACCGCCAACATCAATGCCAACTACAACATTAGCAAGAAGGTGTCTTTGAACATGATTGCTAATGCCAGCTACCGTAAGCAGCAGGCTCCGGGTACCGGCAACCAGTCAACCAACGCCGTGACGGGTGCTGTGTCTCGTGACTTCGATATCAACCCGTATTCTTACGCGTTGAACTCTTCTCGTACGCTCGATCCTAACGAGTACTACGTTCGCAACTACGCTCCGTTCAATATCAAGAACGAGCTCGACAACAACTACATGGACTACGACATCGTCGACTTGAAGTATCAGGCCGAGTTGAAGTACAAGCCCATCTCTAAGGTGGAAATCAGCGTGTTGGGTGCTTACAAGTTCTCTACCACGACGATGGATCACCGTATCAAGGAGAACTCTAACCAGGCTATGGCTTACCGTGCCATGGACGACGCTACCATGCGTGACGCCAACTCTTGGTTGTACCTCGACCCGGATGTGCCCAACGGCCTCCGTCAGACGGTTCTCCCCCGTGGTGGTTTCTTCCGCGAGACCAAGTACAAGATGAACAGCTGGGACTTCCGTGCCACTGCTTCTTATAACGATGTTTACAACGATCGCCACATCCTCAACCTCTATGGTGGTATGGAGGTCAACAACGTTGACCGTAGCTCTACCTACTTCAATGGTGTAGGTATGCAGTATGGCATGGGTATGCTCGGTAGCTACGACTACAAGTACTTCAAGCAGGCTTCTGAGGAGAACTCTATGTACTACTCTTTGAGCAATGGCTATAGCCGCGAGGCTTCTTTCTTCGCTACTGCTACTTACTCTTGGAAGGGTCGTTATACCTTCAACGTCACTGGACGTTATGAGGGTAGCAACCGTCTGGGTAAGGCCCGCAGCGCTCGCTGGTTGCCGACCTGGAACGTTTCAGGTGCTTGGAACATCCATGAGGAGCCTTGGTTCGAAAAGCTTCGTCCCGCTCTCTCTCACGCTACGTTCAAGACTTCTTACTCTTTGACGGGTGATAAGCCTGCCATCACGAACGCAGAGTCTATCTTCCAGAGCTTCAACCCGTGGCGTCCGTTCAGCGCAGACAAGGAGTCTGGTATCCAGGTTTACTCTCTCGCCAACCCTGATCTGACTTATGAGAAGAAGCACGAGTTCAACCTCGGTCTCGACCTCGGTTTCCTCGACAACCGCTTGAATGGAGCTGGCTTACTATCTCCGTAACAACTACGACTTGATTGGTCCGAAGATCACCACGGGTGAGGGCGGTACCATCATGAAGTACGCCAACGTTGCCTCTATGCGCTCTTATGGTGAGGAGGTCACGATTTCTTCTCGCAATATCGTCACCAAGGACTTCCAGTGGAGCACTGACTTCATCTTCTCTCACACCAAGTCTAAGGTTACGGATCTGCAGTCTCAGAACCGCCTGATCAACATGATCGCTGGCTCTGGTTTCACCTCTAAGGGCTATCCTTACCGTGCGCTCTTCTCTATGGACTTCCAGGGTCTTAACAACCATGGTATTCCTACGTTCATCAACCAGGATGGTAATCTCGTCACGAGCGACATCGACTTCCAGTCGTACAACCTCGACCACCTCATCTACGAGGGTCCGACGGATCCGACGTTCTCTGGTTCTTTGGGCAACACCTTCTCTTATAAGGGTCTGCACCTGAATGTGTTCATCACCTACGCAGCAGGCAACAAGGTTCGCCTCGATCCGGCTTTCAGCACGGGCTACTCTGACCTCACCGCTATGCCGAAGGAGTTCCAGAACCGTTGGGTTGTGCCTGGTGATGAGAACCGCACCGACATTCCGGCCATCGCCGACTATCGTCAGCTCCAGAGCGACGCTTACCTCGGTTATGCCTACACGGCTTATAACTACTCACACAACCGTATCGCAAAGGGTGACTTCATCCGTATGAAGGAGATCTCCATTGCTTACGATGTTCCTCTGAGCTTGATCAAGCACATTGGTCTCTCTTCCATGAGCTTGAAGTTGCAGGGTACTAACCTCTTCCTTATCTACTCTGATAAGAAGTTGAACGGTCAGGATCCTGAGTTCATGAACTCTGGTGGTGTTGCCGTACCGATGGCACGTCAGTTCACCTTCACGGTTCGTCTTGGAATTTAAACATATCAGCAATCAAGAATATGAAGACAAAATATTTATTTTTAGGTCTTGCCGCTCTGTCGTTGGCATCTTGCGATGATTATCTTGACAAGTTGCCAGATGATCGTGCAACGCTCGACACGAAGGAGAAGATTACTCAGCTGCTCACCTCTGCCTATCCGGCTCACCACATAGCGGTCATGGCTGAGATCAGTTCTGATAATGTCGGCAATAACGGTAACTCTTATGGAGTGGACCAGCTTGTTGACGAGCTCTATCAGTTCAAGGATGTCAAATCTACGGCTGGTAATGACTGCCCGAACAATGTTTGGAACGGTTATTATAGTTCTGTTGCTACGGCCAACGAGGCTATCAAGGCGATCAAGGAGTATGGCGATTCCGCTGCATTGGCTCCGCAGTTGGCCGAGGCTAAGCTCTGCCGCGCCTACAGTATGATGCAGCTTGCCAGCGTTTTCTGTATGGCTTGGAACCCGGAGAAGGCCGACGAGTACCTCGGTCTGGCTTATCCGCTGGAGCCGGAGAAGAGCGTCAACGATACCTATAAGCGTGGTACGCTTCGTCAGCTCTATGCCAACATCAACCGTGATATCGAGGAGGCTCTCCCTGCTGTCGATGATGCTATCTACTCCGTGCCTAAGTATCACTGGAACACTAAGGCTGCATATGCTTTCGCCGCTCGTTTCAACTTGTATTACATGAACTACGACAAGGCGATCAACTATGCTTCCCGTGCTTTGGGAACCGATGTGGCTTCACAGCTCTTCGACTTCCCCTCTATCATGCAATCTGGTGCTCAGGATATCTCCAACACCGTGATTCGTAGTGGTTTGAAGTCCAACTTCATGTTGATTACGGCCTACTCTTCTGGTGCCCGTTTCCTCAACACGGGTGTCAACTCTCGCTACGCTCACAACACTATGGTGGCTTCTTATGACACGTATTGGGCACGAGCTCCATGGGGTTCGGGATCTTCTGACAATACGCTGTACTATTCTACGAAGATCTATGGTACTTCTGCTTGCGCTGCTTTCCCGACGATGTGGGAGCACTTCGAGGTGATTGACCGTATCAACATGACGGGTTTTCCTCACATCGTGGACCATGCGTTCACGGGTGATGAGACGCTCTTGGTTCGTGCCGAGGCCTATGCCCTGAAGAACGATACTGCCAACGCGCTGAAGGATATGAACATGTGGATGGTCAGCCACTGCAAAGAGAAGGAAGGTTCCACGATCCGTCCTACTCTGACGACGGCCGTGGTCGATACGTTCTTCACCAACATGGACTACCAGCCAGCAGTTCTCGATGGTCCTCGTGACTATTCTATCCGTAAGCAGTTGCACCCGCAGGGCTTCACCCTTCAGCAGCCTTACACCACTTCTTATGGTGTCGAGGTCAACACGCAGGAGAACCTGATTCTTCTCATTCTCCACATGCGTCGTCTGGATACGCTCTTCCAGGGTCTCCGCTTCTACGATCTGAAGCGCTATGGTATGGAATATACGCATGAGATCTCCGGAGGTGAAGGTATTACGTTCAAGGCCGGTGACTTGAGAGGTGCTATCCAGTTGCCTCAGGATGTCATTAGCGCTGGTCAGACAGCTAACCCCCGTTGAATTTAAATAGCATCTATCAATGAAAAGAATATATTTATTCGCCTCTCTCCTGCTTTGCAGCATGGGCTTCGTGCTCACTGGTTGCAGCGACGATGACTTGAGCTCTACGTCAGTTTTCGCAGGTGATACTATCAAGGCCAATGGTGAGTTTGACAAGTGGCTTACCAAGAACTATTTGGAGACGTACAACATCGACTTCCAGTATCGTTACAACGATAAGCTCACGGATCAGGTCTATAACGTCATTCCGGCCGATGTTGAAAAGTCCAAGGCACTGGCTATCCTCGTGAAGCACATGTGGCTCGACGCTTATTCTGAAGTCTTCGACTCCATCTATAAGCGCGAGGATCCCGCTACCTATTATGAGGGCAAGGGTCGCAACTTCCTTAAGAAGTACTGCCCGCGTCAGATGCAGCTCATCGGTTCCAACGAGTATAGTGCCAACCAATCTATCATTTTGGGTACTGCTGAGGGTGGTTTGAAGATTATGCTCTACGGTGTCAACCGTTTGGATATCGATAACCCCAGTATCAATGTTGAGAATCCTTATGCTGATCGTAGTGAGGTGCCCATCGACATGAACTACTGGTTCTTCCACACGATGCACCATGAGTTCTGCCACATCTTGACACAACAGAAGAACTACAGCACCGACTACCAGACCATCACCGGTGGATCTTACCACTCTCAGGACTGGGCCAACCTCAAGGATACGGCGGTGGCTAAGGAAGGTTTCGTAACCGCCTATGCTTCTTCTGAGTACAATGAGGACTTCGCCGAGATGTATGCCACGTATGTTACGATGACCCCGTCTGCATGGGATATGATTCTTGCAAAGGCTGGCCCCGAGGGTTCCGCCCTCCTGCAGACCAAGCTCGCTGCCGTTCGTGCTTACTTCAGCGAAAGCTGGAATATCGACATCGATGAGATGCGTGCTGTTTTGCTGCGCCGCTCTTCGGAGGCAATTCGCTTGAATCTTCGTGATTTAAATCAGAATTAAAAGCAACGCTTAAGGTTATTTAGAAATGAGAAAGATTAGTTATTTATTCGCACTGCTGGTTTCATTCATAGCGTTCAACGCTTGTACCAGCGACGTGGACAATTATTTTCCTGAGAGTGCCCCTGAGCGTGCTTCTAAGACCGTAGCCGAGGTCAAGAAGACCCTCCAGGAAGCATCCAACGGATGGCGCATGGAGTACTATGGTGATGTCACCTATGGTGGCTACAATGTACTCTGCAAGTTCCAGGGTGACTCGGTTCTGATTGCTTCTGAGAAGGCTGGTAAGAACCATGAGGCTGGTCTCGATGCTTCTGGCAACTTGATTACGGAGTCTTCTTTGGCTCACTTCACTGTGAACCAGTCTATGGGTGTCGTTGTCTCTTTCGATACTTATAATAAGTTGTTCCACTACTTTGCTGATCCGAAGAATGATGACTACGGTGAGGCTGGTACTGGTTTCGGTGGTGACTTCGAGTTCCGCGTGCTCAAGTGTACTTCCGACACGATCGTTCTTCAGGGTCTGAAGCATGGTGATCGCATCCTCATGCTCCCGATGAAGGCTGATAAGGACTGGGCAACCTACCTTCAGGAGGTTGAAGATGTGAAGAAGTTCATGGCTTCCAGCTCTTACACGCTTCTTTCTGGTACTGATACGTTGGCAGAGGCTACTCAGTATGGCGACTATCACAGCTTGATTTTCCAGTATCCTGATTCTACCGGTTCTATGAAGGCCTACGCTTATCCTTACATTGTTACTCCGGAGGGCTATAAGTTCTATCAGGAGGCTGAGATCGGTGGCAAGAAGTTCACCAACTTCTCTAAGGATTACAATGACCCCTCTGATGAGCGTTTCTATCCGCAGGGTGATGCCAGCATCTGCCTTGAGACGGTTGTGCCGCCTGTTGTTGATGCATTCAAGAAGGGCCAGTGGTTCTTCGATGGCAGCAAGGTTGGTCCTTACGCCGAGGGTGCTTGGAACGATTTCATGGAGGCAATCAAGACGGCAGCCAACGGTAAGGAGGCTATTCTCTACCAGGCTATGATTGGTACCTATTACAACAAGTTCGGTTTCCACGCATGGTTGAGCAGTGACTACCTCTACGTCGAGCTCACGGTTCGTGACCCGAATGAGGCAGGTGACGAGATGGCATTGCAGTACAACCGCAACTCGCCCACCAATAAGGCCGCTCAGGTATTCATGAAGAGCTACAAGCTCACGCCGGTCCTGAAGACCTTCTCCGCTCTGAACAACAAGCTCCGTCTCAAGATGGAGACAGACAACCCGCGTAAGCCGACTTATATGAAGCTGATTCAGGTTGATCATCCTGAGAATGTTCTGGAGCTCACCGCTACTCAGGTGATGTATCCATTCGGCGGTTCACAGCAACAATAAACTCTTTTCTCTCCCCCTGCCTTTCTTCGGACAGGGGGGGGAGTATAACTTATTGATCATTATTTTTTTAATTAATTAAAAAGTTTTCAAAACAATGAAGAAGTTTTTACTTGCATCATGTGCTTTAGCAGCTTGCATGGGTGCTTCTGCACAGAAACTCCAGAAGGCTCCCGTTTCAATCAATGAATTGAAGTTGAGCAATTTCACTGCAGCAAAGTTTGAGGGTGTTGCCAAAAAGGCACCAGCTACAAAGAAAGTTGACGTCAAGAATTTTATTGGTCTTTTTGTCAATAATTCTTGGGATGAGGAAGAGGAAATCAATACTTCTAATCTTGACACAATGTTCACTGCTAATGTTGCTGATGAAGCAGGCAATACTTTGAATGTCAAGTGGAATGTTGCTGGTAACCAGTTAGGCCATGTTTACGGATATCTGGATGAGAAGACAAACTCTTTTATCGTACCGCAACAGCTTACCGGTGATGGTGCTGCGATTGATTTCGGTGGTGAGGCTGGCCTATCTCCTGTGTTGTTCACAGGTGTAAGTACCAATGATTACTTCTGCAATTTTGTTGCCTCTTATAATCCCGAGACAGGACAGATCGTTCCGAATGATACCGTCGCTGGTTATTATTTCTTTCTTACCGAGGGAAAATACAAGAATGCCTGGGTATTGCGCAATATCTCTCCGACTATTGCACGTGCAAATGCTGTCGAAACTGGGTACATCACTGGCAAGAACGCCGAAGGCAAGGATGATTGGTTGGAATTCGAGCAGCCTGTTTGGTTGGATTACAGTGCAGCCACTGACGGTGTTGTAGATATTTACAACCAGCTTCTTAGATTAGGCGTAAATGTTGGTTGCAAACTCTCTGTAGATGTGGACGGAGAAAGTGCTTCCATGTCAACTGGTCAGCTGATGAGCTACATTGCTGACGAGAAAGCACATGAAACTTATGGCAAATATGTCTTACTTCGTGGTGTGACCGCTAATGATGGAAGAATTAGTACAGATATGAACATGGCTACTATCGAAGGTGGCTCTTTCGTTGGTGGTGAGGTTGCTTTCCGTGACGTCTATTTCCGTGGCCTGTCCAATCTTGATGATAAAATGACTGGATATGGTACCGAATTTTTCTATAATTGTACCTATACACCGACTACCACTGGTATTGCTGGTGTAACTGTAAAGACCACCAAGCCCGCTGACAACCGCATCTTCAACCTCGCTGGCCAGCAGGTTAGCAAGGACTACAAGGGTGTTGTCATCCAGAATGGTGTGAAGAAGCTTCAGAAGTAATTTTTACTTTTAGATACTCACTTTCTTTTTTGAGAGGTGCGGCCTGTGTAGGTCGCACCTCTTTCAAATTTAAGTGTGTTTATCTCATACGATCTTTTTACCATGAGTCATCCTGCACCCCTCTTCATTTCTTGCTTAGCTCCTTTTTCCTTTTTTCTTATTTTTCCTCCTCTTTTTTTTAGCTATTAGCCGTTTCCCCTTTTTGCCTCTTTTTCCCTATTTTCCCCCTACTTTTATGAAGTTAACTTCATCGCCCTACGAAGTTAACTTCATCGGCCCACGAAGTTAACTTCATCGGCCTACGAAGTTAACTTCATTCGCGAACGCATGTTACAAGCTTTTTTAAGCGTTTTCTGAGTCTCTCTTGATAGCGTCTTAGTTTCTTTTTTTATCCCCTAAGCATTTTCTATAGCGCCTTTAACATTAATTGTTTCTCTCATTCTTTGATGGCAATATTTTTTTTACTAACTTTGTCGCCATAAATAATCAATTGGAAAATATTTTTTGACGAATGAAAAAAGCTTGCTTACTTTCTCTCTCGTTGTTGGCCATGTCGTTAGGTGCACATGCTGTTCCTGCCAAGCGTATGGTTTACACGATGAAGCAAAGTGATGGTACGACCATCCAGGTCTATAAGCATGGCGAAAGCTATTGTGCTTATTACACCACCCTCGACGGGAAGGTGCTGTATTCCAACCCCGATATCAACTACGATTTGTGCTATGCCACGGTCGTTGATGGTAAGTTTGTCCCGACCAGCATCGTGGCCCACGATATCGCTGATCGCACGCAGGCTGAGCTCGAGTTCCTTTCTACCTGCACCATCAATGCTGCTTCTCCTGAGGTCCTCGACCTAAGAGATGGCAACGAGGGACCTCGCCGTGTCCACTATTCCTCTACCGCTGATGGCTTGGGTAAGTATGGCACGAGCGCTTTAGGTGCTGTCAAAAGTATCGGCAATACCAAGATTCCTGTGATCTTGGTCAACTATGCAGATGTCAAACTCCAGGAGAAATCCACTATCGAGCTCTACCAGCGCATCATGACCGAGGAAGGTTATTCGGACCTGTATGGTAGTGTCGGTTCGGTCCGCGATTACTTCGTTCAGAATAGCTATGGTATGTTCAACCCCGACTTCCAGGTCGTAGCAGCCGTCAATCTGAGCAAGGACCGTTCTTACTACGGCGCCAACCGTGGTGGCAGCAACGGTGGCGATATCCGCGCTGAAGACATGGTAATCGAGGCCGTAGAGCTCGCTGCCAAGCAGGGTGTCGATTTCTCTAAGTTCACCAATGCGGAAGGCAAGGTCGAGAACGTCATCGTGATCTACGCTGGTCAGGGCGAAGCCTCTGGTGGTGAGCCTGAGACCATCTGGCCGCATGAGTACGACTTTGAGAAGACCATCAATGGTATCCAGTTCAATTCCTATTTCGTCGGTAACGAGATCAACTCTCAGGGCCGTACCGATGGTATCGGTACCCTCGTCCACGAGTTCAGCCACGCTTTGGGTCTCCCCGACCTCTATGTGACCAACTATAGCTATAGCGGCGACAATGCCTTCGGTATGTACTCTATTATGGATAGTGGTCCTTATGCTGGTAATGGTTATCGTCCCGTGGGCTACACCGCCTATGAGAAGAGCTATTTGGGCTGGTTGGACATTCCCACAATCAGTGATGAACAGGCAGTCACGCTGACCGACCCGAACACTTCTTCTACTGGTTTCGCCGTCCGTATCAACAACCCCTATAGCGTCTCAGAGTATTTCATTATCGAGAACCGCCAGCCGGGCAACTGGTTCCTTACTAACAACCCCGGTGGTGTGATGGAAAGCCACATCGCTTACAACCGTAACCAGTGGCAATTCAATACCCTCAACAATGAGAAGAAAAAGAAGCGCTGCCACTGTATAACTGCCGATCAGAGTGAGATCAACTATAGCGTCAACTCTTCACAGCTTTACGGCAACAATGTGAATAACATCACGCGCTTCCCGCTCTACTCTGGCGTCAACCTTGATGACAGCGAGATCTATCGCGTCCTCTTGCACGAGGATGGTACTGCCACCTTCAACTTCCGCCAGCGCACCATCGATGGCGAGTACAAGCCCACCACGGGTCAGTACTACTCACTCGTTCGTTCGGTCGATGAGTTGGCGACGGGTGACTCCGTGATTGTCGTCAATGGCAACAATACGCTCTCTGTAGGTACGACCTTCCGTGATGGCCTTGGCAAGGTGGCTGCCGTCAACGTTGCACAGGACGGATTGGTTATCGCCAATGGCGACGTCCAGGCTTTCACCGTTCGTAAGAACACCACAAGCTGGGCCCTCAAGGTTGGCAATAGCTATCTGGCTATCAGCCGTGATGGTCTGACCACGACCTCTTCGCTCACCAACGGTCGTTTTGATCTGGCTATCAACAATGGCGAGGCTTCTATCAGCTTCACCGCCAACTATGCCAACCATCTCTTGAGCATCGACGATCAGAACTACCTCACCTCTGTTGTGAGCAGCAACCCCAGCGCGCTCCGTATCTATAAGTTGAATACTGCAGCCGGTATCGAAGGCACTACGGTGGCTCCGGAGCAGCAGTCTGCTGAGAAGGTGGTCTATAACCTCCAGGGACAGCGTGTCAACAGCAATGGTAAGCTCCCGAAGGGCATCTATATCATCAACGGCAAGAAGACGGTTGTGAGATAATCACTCGTCCCTCGCTATATACTATCAAGGCGGAATCCCATGAGGGTTCCGCCTTGATGCTTCTTAACTCAACTTTCGCATGTAAGCTCCACACGCCCTGAAAGGGCAGTAGCTCCTAGCCCA
>OHGQ01000562.1_pt1 | contig 15443 bp, 15 predicted proteins | sample 1567811 | NCBI WGS metagenome assembly OHGQ01 (sample SAMEA3879576, study PRJEB24766) | human gut metagenome | biome: human-associated habitat; feature: feces | place: USA | collected 1985/1987 | reverse complement strand
ACGGAACAATTCGTAGGTATCAAAGTCGGGGGCTTTTGACCCCGACATCATAGTATTATAGTAATATTTCAGGTACAGAAACATACGAAAGTATGTAAGTAAGATAATAGACGCATATGTAATAGTGAGAATATTAATATGTAAACTTACGATAGAATAAAGATAAAAGTCAGCTATAGGGAGAGTTATGTTACCCTATAGCTGGCTTTTTTAAAATATGGTGCAGAATTCGACAGTAAAATACGTTTTCCTTGAATAATTATGCGTAAAGATATATACTATACATAGTGTTACGTAACGAAAGAACGGAGGATATAATATGGGATATGATGCTGAGAAATTCAAAGCCAGAGCTAATACTAAAGCAGGAAATATATGGCTTATATTAAATATCCTGCTTACAATGCAGTATTTGTCAAATATGACTAAAGGTACATATGATCGGAAGTTTATAATTCCATTTCTTATTATAGGCTGGGTCCCATATATAATTGGTGTTATATATACTAAGATAAAAGGAAAATCAGCTGATGGATACAAGCATATATTAGGTGTTGGATATGGTTTGTTTTATGGATATATAGTATGTACAAGCACATCACTGCTTACATTTGCATATATATTTCCAGTAGCAAGCATGACTATTCTGTTCAAGGACAGAAAGTTCATAGTGAGCTGTGGAATTGGTAATATTGCCATAGTTATATTAAGTACAATTATTAAATTTATGTCAGGTATGAATGCGTTGGCAGATATTGATAATTATTCATTACAGATATCGTGTATAATCCTTTGCTATGTATGTTATGTATTATCAATTAATCATCTTAATCTTTCAGACGGAGCACTTACAGATTCAATTAAGGCTGACCTTGACAGAGTTGTCAAGACAGTTGAGCAGGTTAAAGATTCAAGTAATATGATAGTTGACGGAATTACAGTTGTAAGAGAGCTGGAAGAAGAGAACAAGCAGGGAGCTAATTTCGTTGTATCAAGTATGAAAGAGCTTTCGCATAATAATGATATACTTCACGATAAGACATATTCTTCAACACGGATGACTACGCAGATTAATAATCAGGTAGAAAATGTAGCTTCACTTATCAATGAAGTTGTGCAGCTTGTCAGTGAGTCAGTTGAACATACAGATACAAGTTCAAAAGAGCTTGCAGATGTAGTTGAAAGTACTAAGACTATGGCTGAATTATCAGGTGAGGTAGATAATATACTTAGAGAATTCCAGCAGGAATTCAGTAAAGTTAAGACAGAGACAGGTACAATTGGAGAGATTAACTCACAGACTAACCTGTTAGCACTTAATGCTTCAATTGAGGCGGCAAGAGCTGGCGAAGCAGGAAAAGGCTTTGCGGTAGTAGCAGATGAGATAAGAAATTTAAGTACAGAAACAGAAGAATCATCAGATAGAATTATGACAGCGTTAGGACATCTGGAAGATACATCTAACAGAATGTTAAAGTCAATAACGACAATACTCGAACTTATACAGACAACACAGACCAAGGTTGTACAGGTTAATGACAGCGTGTCAGGAATAGCTAATGACTCTACACAGATAGGTGAACACATTGGTGTCGTAGATTCAGCAATGCAGGAAGTTGAAAGCTCTAACCGTAATATGGTTGACAATATGCACGAGATTGAAAATGTTATGAAAGACATTACTGACTGCATAGGCAACGCAGACGAAAGCACTAAGATAATGCTCAGCAAATATGAAGAGTCAGCCCGCAATGTTGATAAGATAGAAAATGTTGTTGGTGCAATGATGGAAAAGCTTGGAGTTGGCGGCTTTATGGGTGTTCAGGATATCAAGCAGGGTATGTATTGTACCATAAGACAGATTATATCAGGAAAGCCAGCTGATACAGAAAGCCACGGCGAGATAGTTGAACAGGCAGATGGGGTATTATATGTACGTTTCAAGAACAAAGATGTAGATTATAAGAATACCTCATTGAAATACGAACTTGATATTGTAGCGGCAAATGTACTTTATCACTGGTCTTCTGTGTCAGCAGCACCCGCCACACAGTATGGCAGTGATGTATGCAGGCTCATAGTAGCTTCACTTCCAAGCATCGTCAACAGAAGAAAGTATGTAAGAATGCCTGTTAATAATAAATGTACAGTTACATTCAAGGGCGGAGCAGATGTATACGAGGGTACAATGGTAAATATAAGTGCCAACGGCTTCGCTTTCCAGACAAGAGAAACAGAATTCGCAGATTGTAAGGGTGAGAATATAATTGTAAAAGTACCAGATTTTCCAGTTGAACAGGGGAGGGTTCTTGAAGGAACAATTATAAGAAGTACTGACAATGCAGGAACCCATATCGTTGGATGCCGTATGCCAGAAGACCGTATTGAGATTGGTAATTATGTAAGCAGGAATTATTCTGAATAATATTAAGAAAATGTATAAGCATTAATTCACAATTTTCGTATTATAAACTGTTATTTAGTATGGGGGAATATATTTAGGACATAATAATAACGAAAGTGGTTAATTGAATGAGGTTAAAGAAAAAGTATAGGAATTTATTAAAATTTATGGCTGTAACGCTGATACTTATTTTAACGATATCAGTTGTTGCGGCTGCTAAACAGCACATTGATAATAAGAAAAGTAATCATAACCGGGATATCGAAGAGGACTATCCTGATGAAGATGCAGAGGCTTATGAGCTGCCTGAAAGAACACTTAACTCAGATGTTATCCCATATGATGGAGTTCCAAGAACAATATCGTGCTGGGGTGATTCGATGATGTTTGGAATGGGTGCAGGTGAGGCTTATATAGTATTTGGAGATGATGAGCCTTTTGATATATCAGGCTGGACAAGTCCCGATACATTACAGTATCTTACTGGAATTAAGGTATATAATCTTGGCGTTTCAGGTGAGACATCTTATGAGATTGCACTTCGTCAGGGAGGCATAAAGATGTATGTCAGGGATACATTTGAGGTTGGATATGATGACAGTGTAGATGTTACAATTGTCGATGAGAATGGCGGGGAAGTATATATGGCTGATTTCAGTGCATATGGATATACAGAGCCACAGGAGTCAGATATTGTATACATCAATGATGAAATGTTTAAAATAACAGGTACAGAAGAAGAGGGACTTCATATATGCCGTTATTCAGATGAAGAAGTGAACTATGATGCTTTTACAACCGTATATGCGGACACACAGGTATATACCAAGGCCTCCTATGAAAGAAAGAATGATATTCTTATACTTGAAATTGGAAGTAATGGCGGTTGGGAAAATGATTATAAGACACTTATTCTTCAATATGATGCCATGATTCAGAATGCAGGTTGTGATTATTATATAATAGTCGGTGATACAGATGATCCGGGAACATCAATAGCAGATACAACTCAGGGAATCCGTAATGAGGACGGAACTTATATAGGGGTTGGTGATACAGCGTGGGAAGCGACATTAAGAGAAGCATATGGTGACCATTTTATTAATATGAGAACTTATCTTATAGAAAACGGACTTACTGATGTAGGATTAAGACCAACAGTAGGTGATTATAAAGGGTTCAGACGAGGAAGAATATCTAAACAGTTAAGATATGACTGGACACATTTTAATTCATATGGTTATTATTCAAAAGGTATTGCAATATATGCCAAGGGTGTAGAATTAGGTTACTGGGAGTAACATATTAAATATGTAAGTTTGGTAATTACAGGTTAAAGCAGGCATTAAAATAATGGGTCTGTTTAATAATAAAAGAAAGGTATATATAACAATGAATGACAAGAGAGAAAAATTTGCTTCAAGATTAGGCTTTATACTGGTGTCGGCAGGGTGTGCTGTCGGACTAGGTAATGTATGGAAGTTCCCATACATATGTGGAAAGAATGGAGGAGCGGCATTTATTGTTATATATCTATTATGTCTGCTTGGACTTGGGCTTCCTATACTTATATGTGAGTATGCAATTGGACGAGGCAGTAATAAGAGCCTTGGAAGTGCATTTAAAATGTTGTCGCCAGAAGGAACAAGATGGCATCATTTCCGCTGGGTAGCTTATGCTGGTAATTATCTTTTGATGATGTTCTATACAATGGTTGCCGGCTGGATGCTCAACTACTTTGTATACAGTCTTACGGGACAGCTTTCAGGAAAGAATGTAGAGCAGATAGGCGGGGAGTTCAATAATATGCTCTCAACACCATCAGTTATGATATTCTGGACACTTGTAGTTGTTGTAATAAGCATACTTGTATGTTCGCTTGGCTTACAGAAAGGCGTTGAGAAGATAAGTAAGGTAATGATGATATTATTATTTGCACTTATGATAATAATGGCAGTTAATTCCCTTCTGCTCGATGGAAGCTCGGAGGGACTTAAGTTCTATCTTGTTCCAGACTTTTCCAAGATGAAGGAGCAGGGTATCGGTAATGTAGTATTTGCAGCTATGTCACACGCATTTTTTACTCTTGGACTTGGTATAGGTTCTATGGAGATATTCGGAAGTTATCTTTCAAGAGACTGCAAGCTTACAGGAGAGTCAATAAATGTAGTTATACTTGATACAGTAGTTGCACTTACAGCTGGAATTATCATTATACCAGCCTGTTTTGCCTATGGAATTAATCCAGGTGCAGGTCCATCGTTATTATTCATAACACTTCCTAATGTATTCAACCAGATGCCGGGTGGGGTTATATGGGAAGTATTATTCTTTATATTTATGGCATTTGCGGCATTATCTACAGTAATAGCTGTATATGAAAATATTATTGCAATGACTATGGATTTATTTAACTGTAGCAGAAAGAGAGCGTCATTAGTTAATCTTTTTGTAATATCAGTGCTTTGTATGCCAGCAGTTCTTGGATATAATGTTTTGTCGGGAGTACAGCCTCTTGGAGCTGGTACAACTATAATGGATCTGGAAGATTTTATAGTTTCATATAATATACTTCCTCTTGGCTGTCTTTTATTCGTGCTTTTCTGTACAAGAAAGAACGGCTGGGGATATGACAATTTCGTGGCAGAAGTTAATATGGGAAAAGGCATATCATTTCCTAAATGGTTAAAAGGCTATATGGTATACGTTCTTCCTGTTATTGATTTAGTTATATATTTTAAGGGTTATTATGATATGTTTAAGCCACAGGGTACTAAGGTTGTGTGCATATGGATGACAGTAGCTGTTATTCTTGCACTGTTGGTATTCTACATAGCTGCAGGAAAGGGAAAGAAGAGCAATGACTAAAAAGCAGCTTGCTTATGAAGTTATAGAACGTCTTAAAACAGAATATCCTGATGCCGGCTGTACGCTTGATTATGATGATGCGTGGAAGCTTCTGGTAAGCGTAAGGCTTGCAGCACAGTGTACAGATGCGAGAGTGAATGTTATTGTGCCACAGTTATTTGACAAGTATCCATCAATAGAGGCACTTGCTGATGCAGATGTATATGACATAGAGAAAATAGTCCGTCCATGCGGTTTATCAAAGAGTAAGGCAAGGGATATAAGCGGCTGTATGCGTATGCTTCATACGGTGTATAACAATAAAGTGCCAGATACATTAGAGGAACTTTTAAAGCTTCCTGGAGTTGGAAGAAAAAGTGCCAACCTTATTATGGGTGATGTATTCGGAAAGCCGGCAATTGTGACAGATACACATTGTATAAGGCTGTGCAACAGAATTGGACTTGTAAAAGATGAGAAAGAACCTAAAAAGGTTGAGATGGCACTGTGGAAGATAGTTCCGCCAGAAGAGGGAAGTGACCTTTGCCATAGATTTGTAATACACGGCAGGGAAGTGTGCAGTGCAAGAACCAAGCCTCATTGTGATGGGTGCTGTCTTAATGATATATGTAAGAAGAATGGAGTTAAGCAATAAGTGAAGAATAATTACAAGATGATAATAGCATATGATGGAACCAGATATTATGGCTGGGAACATCAGCCTAATACAGATATGACGATACAAGGCAAGTTAGAGTCTGTTCTGTCACAGATGACAGGGGAGCAGATAGATGTAATAGGTGCAGGAAGAACTGATGCAGGAGTCCACGCCAAAGGAATGGCAGCCAATGCACATATGCAGACAAGTATGACACCAGATGAAATCTGTGATTATATGAACAGATATCTGCCTGAGGACATATGTGTAATGGAAGTAAGAATAGCTTCAGAACGTTTCCACAGCAGATATAATGCAATGGGGAAAACCTACTGTTATACCTGTTATGTTGGGGATAAGAAGCCTGTATTTAATAGAAAATATGTGCATATCACAGGTGCTGTGCCAGATGTTGAGGCTATGAAGAAAGCAGCTTCTTATCTTGTAGGAGTTCATGATTTTGCAAGCTTCTGCGGTAATCCAAAGATGAAGAAATCTACAGTCAGGGAGATATATTCAATTGATATATCGCTTAAGGGTTCGTATCTTAATATGACCTTCCACGGAAGTGGATTTCTTCAATATATGGTAAGAATATTATCAGGAACATTATTAGAGGTTGGTTTTGGTAAAAGAGAGGCAGACAGTATGCAAGAGCTTTTAGAGGCAAAGAATCGTTCTTTAGCTGGAGCGACAGCTCCAGCCAAGGGGTTAAGCCTCTTAAAAGTACATTACGCTAATTAATTATTGGAATAGTTATATAAATTTACTTCTCCATTTAATTGCTTCGTCACGGTACTGGCGGGCAATATCCATAAGTTCATTATATTGGGTGGTTATGCTGTCAATGACGGCTGACTGCTCATTTATTTTTGCCTGGCATGCGGCAATCTTTTTGTTGAAATCTTCGGTCAGGGATTTTTCACGTTCAATGTAATTATCATTATTATTAGAATTATTATTATTTGAATTAATATTGTCAGCGTTGTTATTATCAGTACTATTATTGTCGGCAGTGCATATAGCTAATTGTTTGAAATGTCCGATTTGTTCAATTTTGTATATGTGTTCATTAACACATAATAAAATAAAATTATTATATGCAAGCACACTGTAAGAATTCACAGGCTTTTTAATATCAGGCAGTGGGATAGGCAGTGCATTATTGTCATCAGGTGTTATACAGTGCAGGCTGGGTTTATCAGATACAGGATTTTGCTTAAGATAGAAAAGAAGCAGGGTGTCATTACATATGGCAAGCTTAGGATTAGAATATTCCTGTACATAATTACAGTCTATAGCCAATACATTAGCGGTATCCATAATATTTTTTAAGATAAGTGAACCATTCTGATTGATGTAGGAATAATAAAGAGATGAATTATATATACACTCTGTAAGACCGCATAAGTAGTCTGCAGCAAGCACGATAGGGCGGTCAAGCCCACCAAAATGGGCTACACGTAAGAATATATTAGAACCGGCATTATAGATAATTAACTGGCGGTTATTCCCAACTGAATATACATTTGACATATTACCCTCTGTTCATCAGTAGATCTGATATGTGAAGCTTATTAAAATGTATGGTAGCAACAAAGTATTTAGAACATATAATGTAGTAAGAATACTTAAAGGAAGGATTTGAAATGGCAAAGTGTAAGTGCAGGAAAAAATGCTGTACAACAAAGATTGCAAGTAATCTTGTATCTAATATGCCTAATGGATGTTTTGATGTATGTACCAATCCGATATGCGGTTCACCGAGTGAACTTAGTCTTTATGCGCCATTGATATATGACCAGATTGGTATTAACCTTTGTGCTGAATTTCCAATAGGTGCAGATATATCAGCAACTTATCCAACGGCTGTCAACGCAACTGCAAGTGTAATAGATGTATCCTATGAATATGGAACAGGAAATGTAGTTATAACACAGATACCGGGCAGACCGAACTGTTATTCAGTTACATTGTCAAACTTGTCAGTGACATTTGCGGTAAGTCTGTATGATGAGAATTGCAGGCTTGTGGCAACACTTTATCCAACAGCTGTATATCTGCCACCAGAAACAACTTCGGCTACCTATGATGAAGATGTCAATCCAACTTCAGTGGAGCTTGAAATATTTGCACCTTATGGAATATCTTACAATTATAATGCAGCGGCTACACCACAGTATAGTGCGGCACTTAATTATACAGGATTTACAGCGGATAATAACAGAATAACGCAGGGACTTAATCTTTCTGCAATTCCAAAAGTAATTAACCTTGATACAACTGATGATGAGATAACAATAGGTCTTTCGATTATATTACAGAGCTTGTATTTTGCTGGCTACAGGGTTGCAAGTGCTGGAAAGATTGTAACTCCTAAGGGAAGCATAGTGGCAGAGGAAGATTCTAATGAGATGAAATTCGTGTGCGGCAATCTTTTGAATCTGGCAATCAAGCCTCTTGATTTAAGCCCACCAAAATGTGAAGGTAGATTAAAACAAGATTGCGAAACAGGCTGTCAGCCAACGTGTGAGGAAGATATGCCAGTGTGTACGAATTCAGGGAACAACATAAGTGACTGCAATAACTGTGGATAAGAATAAAGTGTGATGATGACGGAATATGACAAGGATAGAAATAGCTGCTATATCGCTAATGGTAGTTAATGTAAAGAGTAAGATGTGACAGTCTCAGGCTGTATAAGTGGTATAGTAAGTTATTGCCATATAAAGATAAATATATAGAGAGAATTTAAAAAGGGTGTCATAATAGACTATTACGTAATATATTAACAGATTATTATCTGTATACTGTAGAGCATTAGTTTAAAATGACACCCATATATATTTATTGTTTATTAATATTAACGGGAAACCTCATTACCAGCCTTGGCAAATGCAAGCTTCATAACTTCGTCTACAGATACGAGGTTGTAATCACCGCTTACAGTATGTTTTAAGCAGCTTGCGGCATTAGAGAATTCAACAGCTTTCTGTGGGTCAAAGTCATTGATAAAACTATATATAATACCAGCACAATAAGCATCACCAGCACCAATATAATCAAGAATATTCATAAAGAATTCCTGGCTGTAGTAAGCCTTTCCTTCTGTGTATATCATTGACTGGAGCTTGAATGTTGTTATTGAAGTTTCTGTTCTCCATACAGATGCAACCATCTTGAAGTTAGGGAACATTTTTATAAGTTCTTCTGCAATGTAAGAATTCTTCTCTTTATCTGAATTAGAGGCATCAAGTCCGAATATTCCAACTGCATCATCTTCATTAGCGATACATATATCAACATACTTACATATTTCGCTCATTACTTTGTTAGCCTTTTCACTAGACCAGAGCTTGCTTCTGTAATTAAGGTCACAGCTTATTGTAATTCCTCTTTCCTTAGCTTTCTTGCAGGCAAGAAGAGTAATCTGTGCCATATTATCACTTATTGCTGGAGTAATTCCTGAAAAATGAAACCATGTAGCATCAGCAAATATTGAATCCCAGTCAAAGTCATCTACATTGGCAAGGGCAAATGCTGAACCTTTTCTGTTATATATAACATTAGTAGGTCTCTGGCTCGTCTTTTTCTCAAGGAAATATATTCCAATCTGTTCGCCGCCTCTTACTATATGTTCAACACCGACACCATACTGTCTTAAAGAATTAACAGCACTCTGTCCAATAGTATGTTCTGGAAGCTTAGTAACATAGCTTACATTAACATTAAAATTGGCAAGGGATACAGCAGTATTAGCTTCGCCGCCGCCATATACAGCTTCATAAGAATGTGCCTGTGTAAATCTTTCATTGTTGTCAGGTGAAAGTCTGAGCATTAATTCACCAAATGTTATAATCTTGTGTTTCATTGTTATCTCCCATCTTGCATCAATTGCTTACTGTTTATCGTACAGTGATATATTGTATCACATTTTTATAAAAAAGTAATATGTATTTTAAAGAAGTTTGGTATTTTTTGTCATTTCTGCGTGCTTTTTCAGATTATTAAGTGCATGAAGCAGTATACAACAGGCAGATATAATAATTAAATAGAAAATGAAATAGCATTATAATCCGTGTTTAGCAAAAAAAGCAGTATCGACACATATCCGATATTAAAGTATAATATGAATAAGTCTGAGTGGATAAAAAGATATTTGACGGATGAGATTATAATATGTTAGAAGAGATTATAATTTAATGGATGAAAATTTAATTTGATAGATGAAATTTTAAATAACAGGAAAGGTGCTGACGTGACATAATGTTAAGAGATGTAGGATTGGAAGATATTAGTGATGGAAGATTATATAGAGAAAATGATATGGTAAAGACAGATACGAATTCTTGCCAGGGCTGTAAGAAGATATGCTGCATAGGAATGGGCAGAACAATAGTGCTTGATCCTTATGATTGTTACAGGCTTGGAATTGGCACAGGAAAGACATTTGAGCAGCTTCTGGATACTAATATTGAGCTTAATATGGTAGATGGCTGTATACTTCCTAATATTAAAATGCAGACAGTTAGTAATGGCTGTTCATTTCTTGGAGCTGATAACAGATGTACAATACATAATTACAGGCCTGGCATATGCAGAATGTTTCCGTTAGGAAGATATTGGGAAGATGATGAGCATTTTTATTATATATTACAGAAGGGTGAATGTAATAAAGATAATCTGACTAAGATAAAAGTACGCAAGTGGATAGGAATTGATAATATTGAAAGTTATAATTCATATGTGATACAATGGCATAGTTATATTAAGAAGGTTCAGAGAGCCTTGGCAGGACTTTCTGAGGAACAGATTAAGATACTTAATATGTATAATCTCAGAACATTTTACATGAAAGGTTACGAAGCAGATAAATTCTTTGAAGAATTCAAGGAAAGACTTGATAAATCCATAGAGATGTTCGGAATGTAGAGTGGCTTCAGATATAAAGATGATGGTTAATATAGAAATGCTTGGAATGTGGAACGCTTCTGATATAAAGATAATTATTAATATAAAGATGTTTGGAATTTAAAGAAAAGAGGATATATATGAAGACAGATTTGTTTAAAATAGGAGGGCTGACCGTTCACGGCTATGGCTTTATGATAGCACTTGGATTTATCCTTGCTATGATTCTTGGTGAATACAGAGCAAAGAAACTTGGACTTAAGGACGAGTCGGTTATAGATATAGCGATAATCGCAGGACTTACAGGATTTGCTGGAGCAAAACTTTTATTTATAATAGTTGAATTTGACAGCTTTATTAAAAATCCTAAAGAGGTATTAGGTTCATCAGGATTTGTTGTGTATGGAGGAATTATAGCAGGTGTGCTTTGCAGTATGCTTTATTGTAAGATTAAGAAGATTAATTTCCTTGAGTATTTTGATCTTATAATGCCGGAGATAGCATTAGCACAGGGCTTTGGAAGAATAGGTTGTTATCTTGCAGGCTGTTGCTATGGACGTGTGACAGACAGTGCATTTGGCGTGATATTCCCAGTGGGTTCTCAGGCACCAGCAGGTGTAAAGCTTATTCCTACACAGCTTATATCAGCAGGAGCTAATATAATTCATATGATAATACTTATTGCGGTTGCACATTTTATAGGCTATACAATAAGGAAGAAAGATGGTAGAAAGCTTGTGCTTCCAGCTGGTGGAATTGGCTATTTATATATGATTTTATATGGGATTGGAAGATTTCTTATTGAGTTCTTAAGAAATGATTACAGGGGAGAGATAGGTATTCTTTCAACATCGCAGTTTATATCAATATTCTTTATTGCAGCAGGTGTGGTCCTTCTTATTATTGGAAAGAAGAAAATGCAGTCTTAAAAACAGATGGTTAATTATGTGATTTTCTTGTAACAGACCGGAATTTAGTTCTGGTCTGCTGTATAGATACATAATTAATCATCTGTTTTTTATTATGTCAATAATCTAAATCTACAGCACTAGAGACATAGGTCAAGTATAAGAGTGCTTATTTAATATTACATTGCCGGTGCCGTATTAGTATGGATAAGTGTATAACAATAATCTGCTTAATTACTGTCTTGCAGCTTTCTTAGCCTTTCGGTAATCGCTTATATTTAGTGGGCGTACAAATCCACAATATTCACACGTTTCGCCGCTTTTACCCATTATATTAATAACAGGTATATAGAATATAGAAACACGGTTAATTCGTCTGTATAAGCCGTGTGGAGTTATATGTCCACAGTTAGGACACTGGAAAACACCAGTATCAGCATCTTTTTGTATATTGTACCATAACTGTAAATAACTATCATGCATCTGCCTCCCCGTGTCTTTCTTTAATAAAATGTCTTATGTTATTGACTACATAATTATATTCAGTCAGCTCACCCTCGTGAGGAGCAATAGTTATTCTGTTGCCGAATTCAACCTCCAGGGCAATATAGTTAGTGCCTGTAAGCTTGCCGTCAGCTATATTGCATACATAAACATTGGTAATAGTATCTAATGGAATAACATTAAATCCATTGGTGGTACGATTCAGGTCAATAATGTAATCAGGTGATACAGCGAGTTTTAACTTATTAGAGAAAAAATGTTTATTAGTAGCAAAGTTCTCATATAAGGCGTTGAGAGAACCATCGGCTTCAAGCTGTGCCATTTTCTGCTTGATAAATGCACCATTACGGTTTCCTGATATGAATAACATAATAGCTGCAAATGCCAATATGCCGGAACATATATAAAATACAATAGAGAGCTGGTGCCGGTTGTAATTAGTATCAAGATAATAGCTTCCAAAGTAATCAGTGTAGTTAGAAGTAGTAATACCAAGACCTGAGTTTTTGAAGTATTTAACTAGGTAGGAAGCAAGCTTTGCAGATATTTTAACTCTGTTACCTTTAAGTGTCTGTGGTGTGAAAGAGTAAATGTCATTGCCGTCAGTAAAATCCTGTCCATATACAGGTACTGAAGTATTCTTGTTAGTGCTTATCACACATAAATATCCATTGGTGTCCTCTGCAATATAATATCTTGCAGTTACTTTTCCATTAGTAGTTTCCTCGGCGAATGGTCCCATAAGATATATAGCGTTAAGCTGTGCAAGACCTTTATGTGTTGGGTCGAAATTATCATAACGGCTGAATTCAAAAGCAATTCCGGTAACTGCTGATATAATAGCGATTATTCCCAATATTAGTGCTGGAATAAAACTGGGACGGCCTGTTGTAATCAGGTCTTTTTTGAATTGTTCCATATAGCTCCTCCTCGATGTGATTTATTAATCTTTAGTACAGGTACTAAATAATAAAGCAAGTGTTAATTATACATCAGATTATATGATAATTAACACCTGCCTTAATTACTATTATTTATTATAGCTTAATTCTTAAAATATTAAAATAAGCTTTTGGATATTATTATTATAATACTTTAGATAAGAAATCTTTAAGTCGTGCACTCTTTGGGTTATCAAAGAATTCCTTAGGAGCTTCGTCCTCTTCAATCATACCTTCATTAATGAACATACAGCGTGTAGCGACTTCCCTTGCAAAGCCCATCTCGTGTGTAACTACCATCATAGTCATACCATCTGCGGCAAGCTCTTTCATAATTGCAAGTACTTCACCAACCATCTCAGGGTCAAGGGCAGAAGTAGGTTCATCAAATAACATAATTTCTGGGTTCATAGCAAGAGCTCTTGCTATTGCAACTCGCTGCTTCTGTCCACCAGATAACATATCAGGGTAAGAGTCAGCTTTGTCTAAAAGGCCAACACGTTCAAGAAGCTCTAAGGCTTTCTTGTCAGCATCTTCTTTGCTCATAAGTCCTAACTGTGTAGGTGCAAGAGTGATATTTTTCTTGATTGTCATATTAGGAAAGAGATTAAAATGCTGGAATACCATTCCAATGCTCTGTCTTAATTTATCAACATTTACACCCTTTTCTGTGAGGTCATTGCCCTCATATATGATATGTCCTGAGGTAGGAACTTCAAGTAGATTAAGTGATCTTAAAAATGTAGATTTACCACAGCCGGAAGGACCTATTATGGCAATAACTTCGCCCTTGGTAATAGTTGTATTAATGTCCTTAAGTACAACGTGGTCGCCAAATGTCTTTTTAAGATTTTTTACTTCAAGAATTACATTAGTGTCGTTCATTGCTTCTTAATCTCCTTTCAAGTTTCTTTACAAGTGATGAAAGAATCACAACAAGTACAAGATATATAAGTGCAACACCGAAAAGTGGAAGCATTGGATCATAAGTTATGCTTCGGATAATATCGCCGCCTCTTGTAAGGTCGTTAAGACCGATATAACCACTTATTGATGTCTCTTTTAAGAGTACGATAAATTCATTGGCAAGTGCTGGAAGTACATTCTTAAATGCCTGCGGGATAATGATCAGTCGCATTGTCTGGCTGAAATTCAGGCCAAGGCTTCGTCCTGCCTCTGTCTGTCCCTGGTCAATGGACATGATACCGGAACGGACAATCTCAGCTACATAGGCACCTGAGTTGATACCAAAGGCAAGTCCGCCTACAATGATCTTGTTAATGCTTACAGCACCAAAAATTACAAAATTCATGATCAGCAGCTGGATCATGGTTGGTGTTCCACGGATTACAGTCAGATAAACTCTGCAGATCGCATTGAGGATCTTAAAGGAGCCTGACTTATCGTGCGCAGAACGGATGATTGCTACAAGGAAACCGATGATCAGACCTACAATTACCGCAAATACTGTAATAATAAGAGTTGTTTTCAGACCATCCAGAAGCCAGAGATAGCGGTCATCTTTAATAAAGTTCAGATAAAAATCTTCTTTTACACTCGCTAATATCATAGGATTATTCATAAAAACCTCTGTTCCGAAAAGAGAGCTGTTGGCAAATCGTCAACAGCTCTGTTATTTGTTATTTTAATACTTATTTCTTTACAATAATTACCTGGCTTGCATCTGCATAGGTATCTGTAAAGTCAACGCTTGATTTACGGTCTTCTGTTACAGTCATACCAGCTGCACCGAAGTCTGCTTTGCCGGACTGTACTGCCGGAAGGATGGAATCGAATTCCATATCTTCAATTTTCAGTTCATATCCAAGCTTATCACAGATTGCCTGAGCGATATCAGCATCGATGCCAACGATATCATCACCTTCATGATATTCATATGGTTCGAACTCAGCGTTAGTAGCCATTACCAGAGTTCCATTGGAACGGTCAACATCTTCCGGTGATTCATATGGAGTCTTACCGGCATCCTCACCAATGTAATTGTCCATGATGCTGTCGATAGTTCCATCCTCTTTCAGTTCCTTGAGAGCTCCGTTAATCTTGTCAAGAAGTTCATCATTGCCTTTCTTTAAGCAGATTGCATATTCTTCTTCCTCGAATGGCTCATCCAGAATCTTGAGATCATCATTATTCTCAGCAAATTTCTGAGCCGGCTGTGAATCGATGATTACACAGTCGATCTGTCCTGCCTTTAATGCCTGAACAGCTTCACTTCCCTTGCTGTAACGTTCTACTGTAGAACCATCTTT
>OHGQ01000550.1_pt1 | contig 15700 bp, 8 predicted proteins | sample 1567811 | NCBI WGS metagenome assembly OHGQ01 (sample SAMEA3879576, study PRJEB24766) | human gut metagenome | biome: human-associated habitat; feature: feces | place: USA | collected 1985/1987 | reverse complement strand
TTAATTTATTATTTATTAATATATACATTTATATAACTCTTCACCCATTGGACAACCATTTAAAAACCATTTTTCTATATGAATTATGGTTATATCTTCTTCTCCAGGAAATAAAGCACCTGGATCATATATATATATTTTTTCACTATCTTTTTTTTGTTCGACAACAAGAATTTCATCCCCTCCAGTATTTCCGATTACTAATAAATTAGGAGCAAATATTGTTGTTTCATATATTTTTTTATTAGCTTTCAACATATAACTTGTATTAAATAAAAATATAAAAGTTTCTTCATTATCTAATTCTAATCCGTTAGAAAAGTTTAATATTTCTTTATAAAAATCGGGCAAAATCCAATGATAATTCTTTTCTAATTCTAGTATTTCTTCTTTTGTAGCTCCATTTTTTCGTTTATAATAAAAATTTTTCAACATATTTTCAATATTCATTACATAATTATTCCTTTCATTTTACTAAAAAGCTTTTATCGAATCAAAATATTTATATGCTTTCTTTATAGCTTTTTGTGCCACTTTTTTATCTACACCGCTAGATATTAAATCATTATAACTAAATCCAAACATTTCTTTTATTGTTCCATATTTAAAAGATTTTCCATTAGCATTATATCGACGTCGTTGTTTTCCAGTAATAATTGTATGTGTCATACCTGCATTAGATGGTAATAATATAGCCGGAGCAGCTTTCTTTGAATATTTTGGTATATTATTTTTTGCCCATGCATCTTGAATAATATGATGAGCTTGAACTTGACCGTCTTCAATAGATGTTGTATGACCTAAAGCTCTATTTTTACCAGGACGTATATTTCTATATTCATCTATTTCATAGGTTTTATATCCTCCATGCTCTAATTTTTTTCTTAAAGCATCTTTTGTATCACAGGCATATCCACTAGGGTCATAATAGATTACAGGGTTATTATCGCAGTAGGTATAAAGATTTAAGCCATCGCCACGGTAGATATCTTCTTGCGTAAATCTGGCAATTACAGGATTATAGTATCTTGCTCTTAGGTAATACTGCTGTGTTATCTGGTCGAATTGCTGTCCAGTGTAGAGATATCTATTTGGTATTATTTCTTCACAAGTAGTAAGGTTACCCCAAGCGTCATAGTCGTATTTATTACAGATTTTATCTTCATCTGTAATAAATATGGTGCTTCCCTGTTCATCGCTGGCATAGTGATACCATGTTTTTTCAGGTTCACATTCACTTGCCCAGAGGTCGTAGTTTCTTATTAATCGTTTTATGTCGCTATCAGATTGTTCAACAACGACTTCTCTATTTTCATTGAAAATGAATTGAACAAGCTTTTTGTTCTCTTCCATTTCATAACGCAGACCTTCAGCATCATAACGGTTAATCTGCACTTGACCCTTTTTATTTGTAACTTGCGTAACTCGGTTAAAACCGTCATTTTTATATACTTTTTCGCCATCGTTCATCAAACTTCCAGCATTATCATAGATATAGTGCTTTGCCGTTGTGCCTGTCGGCTGCTGGAATACCTGTCGTATTAGACGATTTCTTTTGTCATAGAGATAATGCTCTGTTACATCATTGACTATTCGCTTACTTCTGTTACCTGCTTTATCGTAAAATAATTGCTCTTCATAGTCAGGATATTTTACATTAGTAAGCTGATTTATGCTGTCATAGGTATAATAAGTCGTGCCTTGTAGCTGTTGTTTTTCGATGCGGTTACCATTATGGTCATAGGTATATCTATTTTGAGCAAGATTTTCTCCGTTGAAATTAATGTTTAATGAAATTAAATTTTTATCTGTATCATATCCATATAAATTCTTCATGCCGTTAGCACTGACAGCTTCTTTTATTGTGCCGTCATCGTTGTATTTAAAGGCAGTGATACATTTTCCTCCATCATGGATTTCCTGGAGTAAATCAAGTTCGTCATAGATATATTCCGTTGTTTTACCTGTTACATCGGTCTGTTTTATCTTATTACCGTTTAAGTCATACTCATAACTTAATAAACGCTTACCACTAGCAGATTTTTCTTTTAATTTGCCACTATTATAATAGCTGTAGCTATAGTACATACCTTCAGCAATAGCAGCCTTTATGCTACCATCAGGATAGTATTCATAATTTTCACGTAGCCCACTTTTTCTTTCCAGCTTTTCAGTTAAACTATCGTAGAGATTGTATGAATATTGTACTTCATTACCACGTCGGTCTGTATGCTGTCTTATCCTACCTTCAATATCATAGATGAAATAATCCTTTTCTCCTGTCTGGTCGATGATTTCACTTAATTTATTGAGTAGATTATATTTATAGTGGATTTTATTGCCATTACCATCTACTGTTTCAATAATATTTCCAGCATAATCATAAGCAAAATATTCACTTGTACCGTTTGGTTTGATTATTTCGGTAATTCTGCCCCATTTATCGAGTTTATACTGCGTTTTATTTTGATTGCCGTCAACAATTCCTGTTATATTGCCCTGTGCATCATAGCTAAATTCCTGCTTTGCTCCACCTTGAGTTGTGATATTTTTTCGTCTACCTGCAAGGTCGTATTCACAGTTTATACCAGATTTTACGCTATCTAATCGTTGCAGCAGATTTCCTTCACTGTCGTAAATATTGGTTTCAAGTATCGTGCCGTTTGGTGCGATTATACTTATAATATTGCCTTGTTTATCATAGGTATAAGCATAACCATTACCATTTTCACCTTTTGCACTATATTCGTTCGGTAGAATTTTCTTTATGAGCTGACCATTTTTATTGTAGAAACTGCGTTCTATGCCACCATCTTTATTTATTTTCTTTATTTCACGGTTTAGTAAGTCATATTCGTAAATTTCCTTAGCATCATTTGTATCTGTTACTTTAACGATGTTTCCAGCTTTGTCATAGGTGAATATTGTTTTATTTTCAATGCCATTTTCTTTATCTATATGAACTTCTTCAATCAGTCTATCAGCTTTATCATATGCTCTTTTAATGATATAGCCTGCTGGCGTGGTGATTTTTGTTATATTGCCTGTTTTATCCAGTTCATATTTTGTCTCGGCGTTGAACCTACCACATTCTTTTCTGTCGACTTTTTGCAATGTACCAACAAGACGCCCCGCTTCATCGTATTTATAGCTGATAGTCTGAAAAGTATCCTCATTTATACGGCGTTTTTCAAAGGTTTTTAAGTTTAAACTGTTATAGCCATATTCCATAACAGCTCCAGTGTTATCTTCTACTTTGATTAAGCGATTTTGCTTATCATATTTAAAAAAGATGCTAAGCACTCTACCACTAGTGGATTTTTCGTCCTGCAAGTCCATATGACGACGCTCTTCAATGATATTGCCTTCACTGTCATAGCGGTATTCGGTAAGTTTATATTTGTTTTCTTCTATTGGCTCACGTTTTTCAATAAGCCAACCTATAGCATTATATTTATAAAGAGTACCGATATTTTTTTCATAACCGTTGGCACTTATTTCTTTTAGTATATTGCCTTTTTTATTGTAAATATAGGCTTTTTCCACTATGCCATTTGGTGCTGTTATTTTAGTTAAGCGATTTTCTGCGTCATATTCATAACAGTAACCAATGCCATCATCTGTTTCTTCGTTGTAGTCTTCTGGTAGTATTTTTTTTATGAGATTGCCGTTTTTATCGTAAAATCTTCGCTCTATACCACCATCAGGATATTTTATTTTTATCTTGTTATTGTCTTCATCATAAATATTTTCAATGCCTTCACCATTTTTGGTTGCACGGTCAAAAGCATTTGGATTTACTTCTTTAATGATGTTTTCTTCAGCATCACGAAGTGTAGCTATGACATTTCCTTCTGGGTCTATCTGAAATTCTTCCCTATCCATAACGTCATAGATATGTCGCCAGCCTATACCTGTGAAATTTTCACTGTCAAATTGGTTTGGACGTATCTCTTTTACTAGATTTCCTAATTTATCATAGACATACATATGCGTATTTTTAAGAGCGTCCGTTTCTATTGTCAAATAATCAATGTAGTTATAACCGAAAGTCTTTGTGCCAAAATTTCTATCAGTTATGCTGGAACATCTACCTGCACGGTCATATTCATAAAAGAACATATCTCCCATAGGAGAGGTTACTTGCCATGGTTCTTTGGCAAATTCCCTGTAAGCATAGCTTGTATAGTTTCCTAAGCTGTCCGTTTCTTTTAGTTTTCTGCCTTTTTCATCATAAACATATGTTCTTTTTTGATAGAGTTCACCTTGTATACGGGTTTTTCTTTCAATTAAATTACCATGACTATCATAACGATAAAGGATTTTCTTATTTTCGTTATCGGTTTCTTCAATCAGATTGCCGTCTTTATCATAAACCCAATTTTCAATCAGACCACACGGGCTTTTTCTTTCAATTAGTTGACTATTTTCATTGTATTTATAAAAATATTCATTGTCGTTTCTGTCTTTTTCCCATATGATATTCTGTTTTTCATCATAATTTCGTTCTTCTGATGTATTATCACTGTATAATATTTTTTCTAAAAGATTATCTCTGTTATAGATATATTTTACGATACTATTATTATGAGTTGAATTTACAATAGTCGTCCGAGCTTCTTTTTGATAAAAGACAATATATTCTCTGCCTTTTTGCATTTCTTGATGAATAATACGTTTATGTTCATCATAAGTGTTTTTTAGATATACATTGTTTCGTTGGTCTTTTATACTTTCAATTAAACCGTTTTTTGTGTAATTATATATAACTATGCCATCATTGGCATAGGTTACTTTCTTTAAAAATTCGCCTTCATATTCGTATTTGATTTTACGACCCATAAAGTCTTTTATTTCTGTAAGTTTATTATGGTTATAACTAAAATTGATTTTTTTACCATTTGCCAGTTTAACTGAAGTTATAAAATTTCCTTGATATTCCAGATGTTTTTTATTGCCATTTTTATCTTCAATAGTGATTAAATTACCAAAACTATTGTAAATATATGTTATTTTCTGGTGAATATCCTTTAAAAGATAACTGTCTTCTTTTTCTATTAAAATAAGTGCACGGTCTTTGCCACGTTTGTTTTCCCATCTGCCGCTTTCTTTGACAAATTCTTCTTTTTTATGGTCTTCTCGCAAAATGGTTATCTTATCTTCTTGCCTTACAAGATGACTACTTAAATTTAATAACCATTTAGTACCAAGTGGTTGCTGTGTATTTTCGTAAATAGACTCATAGTTACGCTTGATTATAAAATCTTCGCCAATATCTTTAGCGATATAATCTGTCATATTTAAGATAAAACTTCCTGTAACGACATCTACTGGCTCACCATTTTTTATTTGTTCTTTTGCTATATTACCATTAGGATTTTGAATATCGTTCACTTGAGATGTTGGAGACATATTATTTTCTGTTTTACCTACTTTTTCTGGCATTTTCTGTTTTACCTGATTCATCTTTCCTTTCAATGATTTAAAATATAATTGAATATCTTTTTGTAATTGACTGCTTGCTTGAAATAGTCTTTTTTGTAAATCAGTTATAGCACTTCCAGCAGCAGTGATAGATGTTCGGGAATAATCTTTTACACCATTAACCAATCTGTTTGTAATATTAAAAACATTACCTGAAAGTTTTTTAGCTGCCTCTTTTCCCACTTTGGTTGCAGCTTTAATTCCTTTTTCCACTTTTCCTAATGCGGATAAAGCTTTCATTCCTTTAGTAGCTACTTTACCAGCTGCAAAAGCATCTCCTATAATTGGAACAGAACATACAGCCGAAACGGCAGCCTGTGTATAATCCCCTTCAATAGCATAAAGCCCAGCATTTGCCATATCTGCCAAAAAACCGACAACTGGTAAAAATCCTGCAACATCTAATGCTGCATGAGCAATATCCGATGCACTTGGTCCTTCATCAGATGCTTCTTCTTGCTTATTTTGTTCTTCTTTTGTTTCCATTTCTTTTGCAGTCTGATGATTACCTCTATTAAATCCCAGCTGACGAAATAGTGGCGATTTTATTAATAATGCTTCTTTGGATATTTCTATCTCACTTGCTCCAGATGTTATCTTTAAATTATCTAGTGCCTGAATTTTTAGCTTTCCTTCTTTTGGGGTATCTTCTTTCTCATCTGCTACTTTTGCCCCACCAACACCTGCTGTTGCTACACTTCCTACCATTGAGGTACTTATATAATTAGATAATCCTGTCGTTTTCCCAATATAAAACGGTTGACCACTTTGAGCTATATCATCTGGCTCTAATCCTATATTGTCTAATAATTCTTCGTTACTATCATTTGAAGCACTTCCACCATGAGCAATATATTCTTCTTCGCCTTCTTGATGTCTTGCTTTAAAGGCTGCAAATGTCGTCTGTTTTACTTTTTCATCTGAAGCCTGCATTATTAGTGTATTTTCTGCTGTTATTTTTATATTTTGTGTACTTTCAATACTTATTCCACTACTATCATTCATTATTATTCGGGCATAATTACCACTTGATGAATCACTTGCTCCTCTTCCTGCTACAAGTTCTGCTGTATTTGGCGTAAAACGAAGCATTTTATCTGTACTTGTAAGACTTTTATTTTCTGGCGTTTGGTAATCACTGTTTTGTCCGCCGTCTGTTCTTTGACTTCCTAATGCTATGGCTTTACCATTATTTTCAAAATAGACAAATACACTATCGCCTATATCTGGCATGGAATAAATGTAATTATTCATTACATTTTCATACGGTAGCCACATAGCAGTATTTGTATCTTGCGTGTCATCACAGTCAAAGTGAACTTTTATCTGTGTTCCCTGTACGGCAATTACCTTGCCTTTTATGAAATCTCCCATATCTTTTTTACCAATGGTTTGTCTACTATCTGGTTTACAGCCTTCTTTATTATCAAGCGTTAAATGATTTATGACTTCTGCTCCGTTATAACTTACGATACGACTTTTATAGCTTATTTTTTCTCTGTCGCCTTCATATTCTATTAGATAGTTTGCACCAATGGTTAAATCATAACTAATTCTGAATATTTTTTCATATTCATATGGCATTGCCTCACTATTTACGTTATAGTGAACTTTTACATATTTATCTATATCTTTGAAAATATGCTTTTGCCTGCTTTCATTATCCAGCTTTTTTCTAGCAAAGGGATATGTACCAATGGCAATTCGCATTACATCTGTTTTACTGTCTGCAAAAATATATTGTCCATATAAATTGGCAATTCTTTTTAAAAATTCCCAATCTGTTTCATTATTTTGGTACAGCATGGCTTCAATGGCAAAATCTTCTTTTACTGCACCTTTTATGCCATAAGGAGCAAGCACTTGCTCTAATACTTGACTAATTGTTTTTGTTGTATCTTGAAATGTTCTATATCTTTTCTTGCGGTCTGTTTGCTCGGACAGAGTTTTAGCAATAATAATTATTTCACTATAATCTGCTTCATTTTCTAGATTAATCTGTACTACTGTACCAAAAAAGATAATATCCCCATCTTTATCTGTTAGCTTAATGGGCGCATCTTCAAGGCGAAGTGTCTGTTCTGCTTCAATTAAGCCTTTAGCGACAAGTCTTATTTTCATAAAACCATGATTATTTGCTTCGTCCACAATTACAAGATTTTTAATATATCTGTATTCAAGAGCAAATTCTACTTTTAAACTACCAAGTTCTACCATTTGTTTTGCCATAGCTGCACCTCCTCATCTATTTAGTTCCATCGAAGAAATTTTCTACCCAGGCATCATTTTCAAAACTGAAAAATTCCTCTCTACCCAGCATAATAAATTCTTTACTTTGACTTTCCTGACGATAAACAGGAGCTACTATAAAACCCCAATGTTTTGCATCTATCCAGACAAAAAATTTTACTTCTCGTCCTTCAATAATATCTGTTTCATCTTGAGGAATATTATCTCCATAAATATCACGTACATCTTTATAGTGCATTTCCTTAAATTCATCTAAACTGCAACTATAAGTAAAATTGTACCTGATTTTTTCTTCCATATCTTTCAGATACAATTTTAAAGTTAAATCGTCCATATTTCTGGAAATATTTCCTCTATTTTTCCCTTGCGTAAGTCCATGTATTAAAATGACTTCTTTACCTGTATGTGTATAAGCAGAAATAATATATGGTAATTGCGGAGATTTGCTTTTTATATTTACATCAGCAAAACCATATTTTCTGTCTTTTAGATATTTTAAAGCTCCATCTATACAAGTCATTTTAAGTTCAAAATCATCTGTTAAATCACCCGATTTTCGCTTAAATTTTATTGTTTTTCCTGGAACAAATTCCTTCAAAGCATCTCTAAATATATCTATCTTACAAGATTGTCCTGTGAGTTTTATAAAAGAATATTCATCAAGCTCACCTTTTTCATACATATCATTCATAAATTTATGAATAATACCGTATATATCAGCTCTTAATAATAAATTAATATCAAAAATACTGAAGTAAATAGACGGAAAAGTTTTAACGGTCATAAGTTCTTTTCCTTTTCTTACGGTTAATTTCCATTTATCTACAAAAAGTGCTGTTGTAGCGTTTTCCTCTGCTTCTTTTGATGTAAGCATAACTCGCAATGTTCCTACACGATTAAAAAATTCTTTTTTTAATCGTTCAGCTGTATCAAATAAAAAATAATAATTATTTTTTACTTTATAATAATCAACACGACTCAAATTTTCCCAATTTGAAAATTGTGTAGGCAAAAATACTTCTGCTTTTTGATATTCTGTATTAAATTCCTCATATATTTTATGTGGTCCATGTTCATCTACATAGCGAAAAACATCTATATCAAAAGCCGACAACAAGTCATCTATTTCTTTTATATTATGTTTTATTTCAGGTGGCGCTAATTCTTTTACAAGCTTCAATTTTAAAAGCTGCATCAAACGAAAAGTCAGATTATTACCACCAAAATCAGTATCGCCATTTTCATATCCTGTTTCAATATCAATCTTATATGATACTCTTCTATTGCTATAGTTGAATATACATGAAGAAAGGTCTGTCGTTCCTCCACCACAATCAATTATAAGTGCTTTATAATTTGTTTTTTCTTTTGCTGTTTTCTGCAAAATCATTTCTGAAATTGTATTATATAAAACAGCAACACCTTCATCGAGCATATCTTCTTTTTCTATAGCATATTCAGGTAAGATATCAGCGAACATTTTTTGAAACAAATACTTTTGTTTTACAGGACTTGATATATGCACTTCATGAACTTGACATTTGAACCGATTTTTCATGGCATCTATAATATGCAGAAAATAAGCTCTTAAAATATCTTTTCGTTTTACAAAAGCACGTTTTCCTTGTTTATCTATAATTTCTTCACTTTTTTCATAATCACCAATCCATCGTTTAATATCGTAAAATACACAAAAACCTTCATCAATATAACTAGAATTAGCAAGCTTTACAGCTTCATAGCCGAATACATAATCAACATTTTCATTGTCTTTTATTGAAAGTATACCGACAACACTAGGAAGTAGTGTTGTTTCATGCCAATTCTGGTTTATGTTGTAAAATACAGCATAATTAACATCGTTTTCTTTCAGACCAAACTGCCCATTTTTTAATCCTGTCCGTTCAAAATACAGGCTGTCTAGATAAACTCCAGCTGTTGTATTAGACGTGCCAAAATCTATGGCAAGTGGTATAGTAAGTTTTACTGGCTCTTTTACAGTAAAATCAAGCAGTGGCACACGATATACGACTAAATGTTCTGGCACATAATTATAATCACCATTATATATACGATGTAGCATTTCAGAATTTATTTTATCCATACATAAAAGACTATAATTTTTTAAATCAGCTTCTTGACAAGGAAGTTCTTCATTTTTGGTCAAGTATAATACATCTGTATCTGTACCTTTTTGTTCCACATTCAAAATACCACATAGTTTTCCATCAGCACTTACTATTAATGCGTTTGTCCCAATAAATTTGGAATAAAATTTTATAACTAAATTGTCATAGAAGTCTAACGCTCTATTTTGATAAACAGTTATTTTAGCACTGCATTCAAGATAAATATCATTTTGATAGTGCATTTTTACTTTGGATATAACATTTCTCAATGCTTCATATCCTTTTTCATTGTATTTCTTTATAAGTAGGTTTTCTTCTGCACCGCGATAACGCAGTATTACACGAATCAAATCATCTCTATCCAAAGGATTTATAACGCCTGCCAAGATTTTTTCTTTAATACAAATTTCCCGAAGCAAAAATGTTGTCATTAGCTCTAAATCACGTTTATAATAACGACCTTTAGTTGTGCTATTAATATTGCCTGTTTGATTTAAAACGTAACGATATCTATCTTTATGCATCAATATTCCCTCCCTACTTTTTATTATTGTGGCATAGTTTCCATAACAGCCATATCTATATCAATCTCGTCTAAGATATTGTTTATTTCATCTACTTTATCTTCTCTACCCAACGATTGATACTCTTGTTTCGCTTTCAAGTACAGTTGTTTTGCTGAATTATATTCATTTTGTTTATATAAGCCGTCCGCCTGCATCATAAGATTAGCTGCACTTTGTATTTGATTTGAAATTTCCTGTTGTTTAGTTGCCACTTGTTGTAATTTAAGGCTTATACTCTGGCACATACTACTATCACCAAGAGCAGTATACTGTTCAAGTGCCGTATTATAATAAGCATTAGCATTTGTATAATCTCCAGCAGAAAAAGCATCATCACCACGAGCAAGCACCAGTGCTGCTGTCATATATTTGTCTGACTGCTCATCAATATTTTTTTGTCTTTGAGCCTGTGCTTTGGCTTTTACTTCATCTAATTTTTCTAAAGCAGATAAAGCTTCTTTTTTACTATCGGCATCATAATTTTTAGCAGCTAATTCTTTAGCTTCCATATATTTTGCCTCAGCTCCTACATAATCTCCACCTTGCTGAAGATTATCTCCTTGTGTTATTAAATCAGAAATATCTTCAGATAATTTTTGTTTATCTTTTTTATCTTGTTCATCTTGCATTTGTTTTTTCTGTTCATAAAGTTTTTCTAGTGCCTCTTTTGCCTGCTGATTTCCGTTTAAATCATGAGCTTTTAGTGCCATTTTCTTTGCTTCAAAATAATTTTTTTCTGCTTTGTCAAAATCATTTTCCTCTAGTGCTTTATCACCAAGAGCGATTAAATCTGATACACTTAAATAATTTTCACATTGCATGATTTGTTTATTTATATAACTTTCTCCTAAATTATCAGCATATCGACTTATATCGAGTGCATTTTGATATGCTTCGTAAGCATCTGTATATTTTTCATTTTTATAATCGTTATCTGCTGCGATAACGGCATCTATAAGACGTGAATAATTGTTTAATAAATTTATTCTTTCTTCATCATCAAGATTTTCGGCAAGGTCAATACCTTTTTTTACTTCACTTTGCGCACGAATATAATTATTATCCTGTATGGCTGTAACTGTATTATCCATGTACAAATTCATCTTATGCTTTTTATCTTGTCTATTACTGTACCAGATGTAAAATATAATACCTAAGATAAGTAAAATAATAAAAACAATAATTGCTATTCGTATCATGCGTCGTATGCGACGTGCACGATTAGGGTCAGTGAAAATTTTATCTATAAAGATTGTAGCTATAGTATAATTTGTGAGATTTTTCGGTTGTCTTGAAAGTAATAAATCCTCAACTTCATCTAAAATTGGCTGTGGTTCATCACCTGCTTCTGAAAAGACATCATCTAATTCGCCTTCATCAATATTTTCCCAGATACCACTTGTATATAAAGAAACAATATCTCCGTTTATAAGCTTAATAGATTGAGATATGTAAGGCGAAAAGTCTTTTTCCTGTCCTAAATAAGTATATAAATTATGTCGCTCTTCATGTTTTGACAATATATTTTCGGGCAGTTTTTCATCTTCTATTAAGTCTTGCGTAAGCGACATATCATGCGAAGCAAATGCTACTATTCCTTCTCTGTACAAGCGAAAACGAGTATTGCCTGCTATGCCAAAACGCAATTTTTCATAATCCGTTACAACAATGCAGATAGAGGCTTTTAGCTTTTCATTGCTATTTGCTGACAAAAAATCTTCATTTGTCGCTTTTAAATATGATTGCATTGCTCGTCTTCTCATGGACGGATTTTCCTGAAAATGTCTAATAGCATTTTCTACAGCTACTTTGGCACTTTCAGATTCTATTCTATCTGTTATTGAATTTGCTATAACATAGCAGGCATAATCATCAAGTTCCACATAGGCGAAGTAGTCATTATTTTTTAAAGCCGCACCTGCTTCTGATATAAAGGCTGTTTTAAATGTGCTGTTTATTTTTCTCATAATAATAAAATCCTCCCTCGCCTAAATCCTGTATAAAACTATACTGGCGTTATCTTTATTAGGTTTTTTACTTAAATTCACCCGTTCTATTATTTTCAATGCTTTAGATTGGGCATCACTTCTTACAGAAAGTTCACTTTCTATTTCACGCCATGATAACGTATCGTATACCCCATCACTCATCAATGCGACAATATCACCTTTTCTCAGTAGTAGCGGTTGACTGAAAAATTCAATCTCATGAAATCCGTCTTGACCAACAAAATTATATAATCGGTGATGTTCTAAAAGTTTTAAAGCATATTCCTTTGTTATCAATCCTTTTTGATATTTTTGTTTTGCCAATATATCAATAGTATGACCTTCACTTACTGGCACAAGGTCACCGTTTCTAAAAACAGCAATTTTTATATTACCGACTAAAGCATAATATAATGTATCATTTATAATAACAGCAGCTGCTACACTTGATGAGCCTCGCCCATCTAATTTATTTAAAATTATACGGTTAGCTGCGTTAAATGCTTTACGGAAATAATATTGCGGTTTTTCAAAAGCCTTATACTCCTTAAATAAATCTATAAAAGTTTCAACAGCTATACGTGAAGCAATTTTACCACCATATTTTTTACCCATACCATCAGCAAGAACTAATAAAGTGCCTTCTTTTGCAGTAAGTTTTCCTAAATTATCTTCTTGAACTTCCCTATCTCCAATAGTCATACTTTGACCGAATGATGACGGAATATGCCGTATTGGCATTTTTAAATTAGAACGCATGATAAATAATCCAATTATAATGGCAATCATTAAAATCATTACCATTAAAGTAAACTCATTCATTCTCTTTCTCCATATCTTCCCACATAAAATGTTCACCACAAAACGGTACAAAAGTAAAACGGCTATTACCTATTTCAATAGTATCATAAGTGTTTAAAACCTTAGGCTCATAAAGTGCATCACCTTGCAAGTATACAAGTCCGTTAGAGCTTCCAGGTAAAAGCACTGTTTCTTTTTTCTTCGGGTCAAATACAATTATGGCATGATTTCTACGGTCTATTTTATTATCTCCCAAAATCTGAATATCCATATCATCAGCACGTCCGATAAAGTTTTTACCCCTTTTTATCTTGTAATCTTTTCCTTGACGTGGACCTGCTATACATACCAGCCAACCGCAAACTGGCTGTATTTCTTCCAGAAAAAGAAGTTCTTCTGCATCAACATCGCTTTGACCAGTTTCCTTTTTCTCTTTTGTAGCAGTTTCCACATTGCAATACGGACATACTGTTCCGTAACGGCGGGCGCTGAATAAATGACCGTTTTGGCAGCGTATTAGATTACTCATACAAAATCCTTCTTTCTATCTTAATTTCAATCTTGTTAATCCGATAATAATAATATCTCCTTGTTCTAACCTACATGGTTGATATGATGATAACCTATATTTTCTATTATCAATCGCTTTTTGTACTACCACTCCGTTTTTTGAACCTAAATCTTCTATATACCAACTGCCACCAGCATAATTTAAAACGGCGTGCTCTATATCTATCATTGCTGCATATGGACTTTGATTTAAATTCACATCTACATGATTTTCTCGAATATCTTTTCCGATTACTAAAGATATTTTCTCAAACATATCCCAAGTAGCTATTATTTTATCTTCTTCATTTAATAGTGCAATCTCACTTATAGTTCCATCATTTAATACAGCATTATTTTTTATTTTAGGTCGCTTGATACCTCTCAATCTATTCCACAAATTTATAACAGCTACAACTATAAAACAAACAGCAGCTAAAATTATACATACAAAATCAACAAGTGTATTTCCTAAACCAATATAACCTAAAACTATCACAGCCACACATAAAATCATTATTGCTATATCAATTTTAGTTTTCTCTTGCACTTACATCACCTGCCTATTTCTTAAACCCCATAAATCTTTCAAAGACATCTGTCATATCCAAAGGATTTTTCTTCTTTTTCATATTGGGATTAAGTTTTTCTTCATGTACCACATCACCCGTATTTGGATTAAAGCCAAAAAACTGTTCAAAATTATTTCTAACTCCCTGTGTTATATCATTGATATCAAAATTTTTCTTTGGTGTGGCTTTTGGTTTTTCTTTAGCTTTTGTCTGCTTTGGTTGTGCTTTTTGCTGTGAGAACGGATTTTTCTTTACATTTTCCCTGTTGAACTTATCTCTAGCTTCCTTATTTTTGATAAGTCCATATGCCATATTAATTTCCATCATTTTCTGTTCAGAGGACTTATCATTTTTATTTCTGTCTGGATGATACTTCAAAACAAGCTTGCGATATGCCTTTTTTATTTCCGCATCTGTAGCATTTTCCGAAACACCCAATACTTCATAAGGATTTTTCATGCTCATTCTCCTTCCTCATTTCTATACTTATATGCAAATTTCCTCTATTTTAAAATTTGTTATGTATCAGGCTCTCAAAAGAGAGCCTATTAAATTTAATTGTCTTTCATATTTAGCAATTCTCTAAAATAAAATCTAATAAAATTTTTTTCTTCAAATAATATTAAATTTTGCATATCCCATGATATAACAGGACACTCATTGTTTTCCATTTTACTTGTATCTAAACAATATACAAATTCATCACAATCTTCTATAACTACATATTCATTAGGTAATCCGTATTTACGATAATCTTGGGTTTCAGTAACTACTGATGGAGGTGTAGTCTTATCATACCCTAAAATTTCAACACCATAAATAAAACCGTATCCAAAAGTTTTCAAAAACCATTTGTAACTATCTGGCAATTTAACATTTAAATTATTTTCTATATAACGAATTTTATCTGTATCAACACCTCCTGTAAACATACTTGAATTAGAAGTATCTTCTTCTATCATTTGTATAATATCTTTTTCAGTTGCACAAATGATTTTTATTTTTTCAGAAAGAAAAGAAATAAAGTCTATATCAAACTTATAACTTTTTAAGGTACTCTCTCTCCATAAAACAACAGGACATATTTTTCCTATTATTTTACTCGTATCCAAACAATAAATTTCATCTTCATTATTAAATCCAATAACAATCAATTTTTTAGGTAAATTTTTTTTACGAAAAAATTTTGTTATTTTTATAGTAGATAATGTACCTGTATCTTCACCAAAAACTTTAAACTCTTTTATCTTTCCAGCACCAAAAGTTTGTAAAAACCATTTATAATCATCTGGTAATATAGTATTAAGTTCACGTTCTATTCTATCTATTGCTACATTATTTATACCACCACTAAAAAATAT
>OHGQ01000540.1_pt1 | contig 15941 bp, 10 predicted proteins | sample 1567811 | NCBI WGS metagenome assembly OHGQ01 (sample SAMEA3879576, study PRJEB24766) | human gut metagenome | biome: human-associated habitat; feature: feces | place: USA | collected 1985/1987 | reverse complement strand
AGAGGAGTTCATGTCATCGGTCATCACACTTGGACCTAAAAGGGTTGTGTATATATCCTGCGGCCCGGAGAGTCTTGCCCGGGATCTGAAATATATGACAAAGCACGGCTATCAGGTAATCAAGATGACCCCTGTGGACATGTTCCCGCTCACCCGCGGGGTAGAGACCGTGGTGCTCCTCACAAGGGCGGGGGCGGTACATCGTGGATAAAATTAACAAAAAGCCGGTTCTCTATGAGTGAGAACCGGCTCCGTTTATAAAAATGGAAGGTTTTATCGTAAATTAAATCACGTTACATATATTTGACAAGCTCATCGATGATAGGAGCGTAGTGTTCGCCTTCAAGACCATAGTCTTTTTCTTTGTAGTTCCATGCGGCGCGGCCTATTCCGTACTTTTCAAATACAGAATGGATATCTTTGTACCAGTTCAGAGTTCCGTCAAGTGGTGCCTGATCTATAACACCATATTCGCCGCAGTACATAAATCCGTCTCTTTCTTCAACAGCCTTGATGCCGTCGAGAAACATTTTTTCGAACAAATCAGGTCCGATGGAATTAAGTCCAAGGCTACTCTCGGTGATGGCCCCATGCATACACCCTTCGATCTGGCGGGATTTCTCCATGTAGTCATTGAAATCCCCCGGATATTCGATATGAAAATCTGAAGGCATACCTGTTACCCAGTAAGCAGACTGGTGGGTAAATACCATTGGCTCGTAACAGTGGAAATTGTAAACTATGTTCTCATCGTTGTGATGAGGGAGAAGCTTTATAGATGTAACAGCATTGTAGCCAACCCCACCGAGCAGGATCTTGGCAGTAGGTGCTTTCGCACGGATGATCTCGATGCATTTGCTTGATATTTCGTTCCACTCGTTTACAACGGTCGGACTTACGACCTCGTTCAGCGGCTCGAACATCATTATGTCTGCATCCTTTGCATATCTGTCTATGAGCTTTCTCCATATTCCATAGAATCTTTCCTGAAGAGGTTTCTCATGGAAGAATTCAAGAAGATGAGCCTCGTCGTCAAATATATATCCATATGTCTTGTGCAGGTCAAGGACCATGTTGAGTTTGTACTTCCGGCACCACTCAATGCATGAATCGATGTAAGCGTAGCCGTATTCCTTATCACTTCCGTCCTCGTTTTCAAAATTATCGTAATCGATAGGAAGACGAACATGGTCAAGTCCCCAAGATGCTATTCTTGCAATATCTTTTTCTGTGATAAATGTGTCAAGATGCTCCTTGTCAAGTGGTCCCTGTGAAAGCCATCCACCTAAGTTTACTCCTTTTTTGAATCCGTCTAAATTTCTCATAAACCATAACCTCCTGTGAAATAATAAATTATATATTGCACTCATTTGCAGTTCGGGAGTGCTTATCAGTTTCGTTTTCTGTGACTTTATAGTAGCATTTGCGTTGATAAGAGAATATAATAAATGTGTCAATTATATAACAAATGTGTTGTAGCAATGTAGTTAGGACAACAAATTACAAAAATGTAAATCGCAAATGAAAGTATATGATAAAAATGTGCGATGAAGGAACATGAATATCACAGAGGAAAGGCAGAAAGACAATGAAGATATCGAATGAGATAGTAAAACAGCAGTTTGTCCAGAGGGAATATGGACTGGCACATTCCACATACGACAATGAGCTTGATTTTTATCAGCTTGTGAGCAGCGGTGATGTGAAAGCTTTGTCTGGAATGTTGCTGACAGGCGATGAGGATGAGGCTGTTCTTGCTGCAAGAGGAATATTGTCAGATGACAAGGTTCGCAATAGGAGATATCACGAGATAGTGCTAGTGGCAATGATTTCCAGATTTTGCATAGAAGAGGGGATGGAGGAGATGGAGAGTTACAATCTCAGTGACTTCTATATTAATAAGCTGGACAAGGCGCAGACAGAACGGCAGATCATAGATGTACATAACCAACTGATTATGGACTATGCCAGGCGGATGAAAAAGGTGAAAAAGAAAGCTGCTATATCACCTCATTGTGTAAGGGCGATGGACTATGTGTATGATCATCTGCATGAAAGAATAGAAATTACAGAGATCTCAGAATTTGTGGGAGTGGAACGCTCTTATCTGAGCAAACTATTTCATAAGGAGGTCGGTCAGACAATCTCAGATTACATCATGGAGAAGAAGCTTCAGACTGCCAGAAATATGCTCCTGTATTCAGATTTTTCCTGTACGGAGATATCGCAATATCTGGCATTTGCCAGCGGAAGCTATTTTGCAAAATGCTTCAAGACAAAATATGGATCGACTCCGAATTCATATCGCAGGATAAATTACAGGAAACACTGGAAAGAGGCGAAATCATAGTCTTGTTATGTGCTGGTATAATTGACAACATCTGTCAAAGGTTGTAGAATTACATGAGTTTTATTTGTATATATAAGGAGAATGAATAGCTATGTCATCTTTTAGATTTCATGTGGCTCTCGCAGCCGCCAAACTGAGCAAGGGACTCATCCAGCTCCTGGGTAGGAACGGTACGCATACACCTGGAGTTATCGCCCTGAAGATATGTCCGGATTTCCTGGCACAGGCGCCCAAGGCACCGCTTACGATATGTGTCACAGGAACAAATGGTAAGACCACCTGTAGTAACCTGATAACTGATGTTTTGGAGAAGGATGGAAGAAGAGTTGTCAGCAACAGAACAGGTTCCAATATCGTCCCTGGCTGTACGACAAATGTCATCAACAGCCTTACATTTACGGGAAAGGTCAGAGTGGATGCCACTGTATTTGAGGTGGACGAGCGTGCTTCAAGGCTGATACTTCCATATGTGAAGCCGGATTATCTTGTTGTAACAGGACTTTTCAGAGATTCACTCAAGAGAAATGCTCACCCTGACTATATTTTCAGTGTCATAGATACCTACTGCCCTGATTCTGCAAAGGTTATCCTGAATGCGGACGAGCTTTGCTCAAGCATGTTGAAGAAAGACAGCTACAGAGTGTTCTATGGAATCGGCAAGCAGCCTGATGACAAGACCGAGCCATACAACCTTATCGCGGATTACCAGATCTGCCCTAACTGCGGCGAGAAGCTGAAGTACAATTACCTCAGATATCATCACATCGGCGATGTGGTATGCCCGAAGTGTGGACTTCACTCACCAGACAAGAAGTATCTGGCAACCGACATAGACAGAGAGAAGATGACAATTACTATACAGGAGGGAGACAAGAAGACAGTTTATCCGCTGATCCATACAGCTCTCTTCAATATATATAATGAAGTTACAGTTATCTCGGCACTGCGCGAGATCGGTCTCTCGGCTGAGAGAACTAAGGAACTCATGGGTCAGATCCATATACCGGATTCCCGCCACAACGAGACCACAGTGAATGGTGTTACAGTAATCCAGGCGCTCTCAAAGGGACAGAGTGCGGTTTCTTCATCCAGAACATTTGAGTATGTGGCAAATGAGGAGGGCAAGAAGGCTATCCTCCTTGCGATGGACGATCTTGAGGACAGACAGAAGAGTATAGAGTTCTCAGGCTGGATATACGATCTGGAGTATGAGCAGTTCAACAGGGATGATGTTGTACAGGTCATCTGCACAGGACCTAGATGCTACGACCACAAGGTGAGATGCTTACTGGCTGGTATCCCTGAGGAGAAGATACTCACAAATCTCAGCGAGGTCGCTGCGGCAGACGATGTGACTATAGATGGTGTTGACAGAATATATATCCTGTACGACTGTGAGAATTACGGAATGTCATGTGAGATGAAGAAGAAGATAATCAAGAGACTGGAGGGTGACAAATAATGAAGATTGAGATTTTATATCCGGAAATATGTACACTCTACGGTGACAAAGGAAATACAATGTACCTGCAGAAATGTCTGCCGGATGCGGAATTTGTGACAACAGGACTTAATGAGAAGCCACTCTTCCTCAAAGAGAATATAGACATGGTGTATATGTGTTCCATGAGCGAGAAGAGCCAGGAGCTCGTGCTTGACAGACTGATGCAGTACAAGGACGAGATCGCAGCATGCATGAAGGATGGAAAGGCGCTTTTCCTTCTGGTTGGCAATTCCATGGAACTCCTTGGTGATTATATCAAGAGAGAGGATGGAACCAGAGTTACAGGACTTGGCGTTGTTCCGGGCATGTACTCAGTCCGCCAGACTCCGAATCGTTTCAACACGCTCATCAAGGCGAAGTTCAACGATATGACACTCATCGGATACACAAGCCGATTTGCCCACACTTACGGAATACCTGATGATATGACATTCTGCAAGGTGGAGATCGGACAGGGCAGCAATCCTGATACCATGAATGAGGGAATCTGCAAGAACAGAGTAATTGCGACATACATTCATGGACCACTGCTCATTCAGAATCCTGATTTTGTACATTATCTGTTGGAAAAACTGGATGCTCCTATGAAAGAGATACCATTTGAGGCAGCTATGCGCAAGGCATATGATGTGAAGCTTGCTGAGTATGGCAAGCCTGATCTGGAGCTGTCATAATATAGAGAATTATAGTGATAATTAAGCCCCGGTGGCCTTTGATATGTACCTGAAATCCAGGACACATGTCAGTATGCTGCCGGGGATTTTATATGTAGTAATGTATAAAACTATACATTTTGTATAGTTATGTAAACCCATTGAAAAGAAAAAGATAATATGTCACAATACAGATGTTGCCACCCCTAGACAGGCTAGGAAAGGGGGGAGCGCAGTGACAGAACGGAGATAAGTAAGTGGTAATCAGCCCAAGGAGTACGTCGCCTTTAAAAGACGGAGAAAACCCCAGTAGCGCCAACTACTGGGGTTTTCGTTATGCTTTTGGGAAAGCATATGTCAGAATTTCTTGTTTCATTGTTGCTGACATTATATCATATGAATTTTACCTTCGCAACATTCATTTTCCTCACATATCTTAATGTTTTTTCAGATGTATCAACTCAAAAGAAAGTAGTATAATGATATCGCAAGAAGAAAAAACAAGCGACGCGAAGCGGCATTTGTTTTTTTCTTGCGATATCAACGAGAACCCGTTCGGCGGAGCCGAACATGGAGCGCGGCAGCGCGAGGGTTCGAGTCTGCAAAAAGCAAGAAGAAAAAAGCGCGACGCGAAGCGGCATTTGTATTAGTAAATGCGAAGCGGCATTAGTTTCTGTAAATCGGGGTATATTATTCATAAAAACAAATGAAGAGACAATGTGAAAGGAGCAGTGGGTTACATGTTAAAGGACTGGAACAAGCCGGAGCGTCCATCGGATGAGGAGATAGACACTCGGTTAAAGATCGCCAGAGAGAATCTGACACGCAATCAGATCAAGGTAAAGGAAGGTAAGATACCTGTATTTGTCATATTTGAGGGCTGGGGAGCCGCAGGTAAGGGAAGTCTTGTGGGAAGGATCATAAAGAATATGGATCCGAGATTTTTCAACGTTGAGTCAGTGAAATATTCCACAGATGAGGAAAAACGCAGACCATTCCTGTACAAGTATTTTACGAGAATACCGGAACAGGGGGAGTTTGTATTTCTGGATGGTGGATGGATGAGGGACATAGTAGGTGGCAAGATGTCTGGAGAATTGTCAGACAAGGAATACCGGAAGAGAGTTGACAGCACCAAGAGATTTGAGAGGACTCTGGCGGACAACGGATATCTGGTCATGAAATTTTTCTTCCAGATAGACAAGCATGAGCAGAAGAAGAGGCTTGAAACACTTCTTGAAGATGATACTACAAGCTGGAGAGTGTCTAAGCATGATCTGAAGCAGAACAAAAAGTATGACGAGTATCTTGAGGCATTTGACAGCTTTATGTATGACACCAATCTGTCAAATGCACCGTGGTACATGATAGATGCAAAGGAGAGAAAATGGGCAGAACTTCAGATACTCGATATCATCAATCAGGGAATAGATACTGCGCTGCTCAATCAGGGGCATGCTGTACCTATACTGCAGAATACATTTGCGCTCAAGAAGATCCCGAAACTTTCCGAGGTGTCTCTCGACAAGAAACTGACGGATGAGGAGTACAAGGAGGAACTTGACAAGCTGCAGAAGAAACTCGGCAGACTGCACAATGAGCTTTACCAGAAGAGGATACCTGTTATCATAGGCTACGAAGGTTGGGATGCGGCAGGCAAAGGTGGAAATATCAAAAGGATAGCGGAGGCACTTGATGCGAGAGGTTATGTGGTAAATCCTATAGCAAGTCCTGAGCCGCATGAGAAAGCAAGGCATTTTCTGTGGCGATTCTGGACAAGACTTCCTAAGTCAGGACATGTGGCGATATTTGACAGAACATGGTATGGCAGAGTCATGGTTGAGCGACTTGAGGGTTTCTGCTCGGAGAATGATTGGCAGCGGGCGTACAATGAGATAAATGAATTTGAGAAGGAACTCCACGACTGGGGTGCGATCGTCATCAAATTCTGGGTTCAGATCGACAAGGATACACAGCTTGAGAGATTCACACTCAGACAGAACACGCCTGAGAAACGCTGGAAGATCACAGATGAGGACTGGCGCAACCGTGACAAATGGGATGACTATGAGACTGCGGTGGATGAGATGCTGGAAAAGACCAACACCAGCTTTGCGCCATGGCACATATTGGAGTCAAATGACAAGAAGTATGCCAGAATAAAAGCCCTCAAGATCGTTATCAAGGCGATAGAGGATAAGCTGGAGCAGGTTGAAAAGAACTAAAAATGCATATAGGACTGAGAGTCCATGCTGGAAATAGAACACATAAGGCGGTGATACACAACAGAAGTATCACCGCCTTTTTCAAAAAGGTTTAAGGAAGGAAAAAGTTATTATCAGATTTAATTATTTTCCTTGATGATGGATACTCCAAACGGAGCCAATTCCATTTTGCCATCAAATATATTCTTCGTCTGAATGTCGGTTCCGTGAACTTCAGATATTGTCTGAGGTTCGTTGGTGTTGTTCAGGTAAAATCCATATGCAGTTCCGTCATCTGCATATCTGCAGTGATACTGAACTCCGTCAGGGAGATCTTTTATGGCGATACCGGCGTTCACCATCATCTGCTCCATGATCTCACCGAGTTTACTGTAATCTATTCTTGTAGCCACGTAGTAGGCCTTGCCCTCGCCGTAGCTGTTCACTGTCACTGCTGCATTTCCGGCGTAGAAATCAGAATCGTAGGTTCCAAGTACATCCGCCGTTCCGACTCTCAGGATCTCAGCATAGTCACGGAGTTCGCATGAACTGCCATCTGTGAAGCTCACGCTGTTTCTGTCAGATGGATACAGGGTGTCTATCTCTTCACTGATGATTCCAAATACATCTGCAAGTCCATTTCCCGGGAATCCACCGAGTATACAGAGCTGATCCTTGTCTACATAGCCCGTAAAGTAAGTGGATAGAAGCTGTCCGCCCCTCTTTACAAATGCGGCAAGAGACTCGGCTGCGCCATCTCTCAGCATGTAGAGCATAGGTGCAACAACCACATCGTAATCGTCGAGTGGTTCATCGGATGCAATGACGTCCACGTCAACGCCGCGCTTTGTCAGCTCTTTGTATACAGACATACAGGTCTCAGGATATTTTTTTGATTCCTGCCCCAGAGCCTTGACATCATCTATGGCCCACATATTGTCCCAGTCGAACAGCAGTGCAACCTTTGATCTGATGAGTGTGCCGGTTATCTCGGAGAGCCCATCAAGCTCTGCGCCGAGGGCGGCAACCTCCTTGAATATTCTGGTGTCATTTGTTCCGAGATGGTCAACAACGGCACCATGATACTGTTCAAATGAGCCCCTGCCCTTTCGCCACTGGAAGTACTGAACAGTGTCAGAACCGCAGGCTATAGCGTTGTATGAGAACAGCTTGTGGATGCCCGGTCTTTTGAGTTTGTTATATGGATGCCAATTTACAAGCCCCGGAGCACTCTCCATAAGCATGAAAGGCTTATCCTTCTTCATGGATCTCATGACTGCGTGGTCAAATGTGTTCTGCCCCATGACATCCGCAAGGCTTTCATAGTCGTTGTGGAATCTAGGGTATGAATCCCATGAGATCACATCAAGTTCCTTTGCCATTGGTCTGTAGTCAAGACCATCGTAGAGCTGCATAAAGTTGGTTGTTATAGGTATTTCAGGGGTGAGTTCACGGAGGAGCGTTATCTCTGATTTCATGTAATCGTTCATGTTCCATGTGGTAAATCTCTTCCATTCGAGGTTCAGCCCCATGATACTGAAATCACCATTTTTGTATGGCGGCTCAATCTGTGAGAAGCTGTTGTATGAGTGACTCCAGAAGGTGGTCCACCATGCTTTGTTCAGCTTGTTTATGTCGTGGTCGAACTTCTCTGCGAGGTAATTCTGAAATCTTTTCACACAGAGACGGCAGTAGCACTCGCCACCAAGCTCATTTGACACATGCCACATGATGAGTCCCGGATGGTTACCGACGTGGGCGTGGAGCTGACGGATGATATTGGCAACTTTTTCTCTGTATACAGGTGAGCTCATGCAGTGGTTCTCACGGACGCCCTGATGTTCCCTGACGTCATATGAATCCACACGCCTGATCTCAGGATACTTCTGTGCCATCCATGCCGGTTTGCCGCCCGATGGCGTGGCAAGAACGGTGTAAATGCCTGCATTATACAGGTTGTCCATAACATCCTTCAGCCAGTCAAAATGGTATTCGCCCTCAACAGGCTCATATGCTGACCATGAAAATACACCAAGTGTAGCGGAAGTCATGCCGGCTTCTTTCATCATCTCTATGTCCTTCGCCAGGATGTCGGGGCGGTCAAGCCACTGCTCTGCGTTGTAATCTCCTCCATGTAGGATTCCATTTATCTGTGGGAAAAGTTTGTTTTTGTTCATTTATCTGTCATCTCCTGTAAATAAAGGTAATGTGCTCTATGTTATCTGTTTTTAGTGTAAAATATATGCGCAAACGGTTGCACAGCTTGCTATTTAAAGGTAGCACAAATAGACAAATAATTCAATTGTAATTTGACAATACATTTTAATTTGTGCAAAATATACAAAATATATACACTGCCATTCATCAGGACAATATTGTATATAATTAAGAAAAACGGCTTGAAATAAGAGATATAATTGCTTATGATATAAGATATCATGAATTGCTCAAAGTTGCGCAATTTGTCAATTCCTACAAGATGTACAAAAGTGAGGTAAAAAGCTATCGAACAGTGTCAAAAATCTATATAATAAAAGTATTGAGGGATGAACGGAAATATAAGGTTGGAACGTATCGTTTAAGGAGGAGTTTTATGATAAAAAAGAGAAAATCATATAGAGTGGTGGCAGGCAGTATAAGGTCTGAGTTGTTAAGGGGGCTGAGCAGAAAAATCTGTATCGGTGCCTTGGCATTTTCAGCGGCGGTTGTGCTATTGCCAGGCGGTAAAGTGGGAGCATATGCATCTGATCAGACACGGGTAAGTTCAGATGAGAGTCAGGTTACGGTAGGGTATGATGATCTGGACGACACTTTGCAGAAAGGCGGACTTGGCGTTGTCGTTGAGCAGCAGGATGGTGCGGCTTCACTGGCATCTACATATGATGCAACAGCACTTGAGAAGCTTATTGTTGAAGGAATCAAGGCATGGCAGACGAGTATAGATGTATCGGAACTTGGCCTTACGAGAGACGATATTAATAACGGGGCAGTAAGATCTATTATCAATTCTCATCCCGAGTTTATCAGTCTATCGGGAGGCTATACATATTGGACTTCTGGCTCTTCAATCACCAAAATAGCATTTACATATTTGACAAATGCAAAGGAGGAGCAGCAGGAGCTTGATGCTGCACTTCAGGAAGTCAAGAGTAAGATAGATACCAGTGGAATGAGCGATGAAGAGATAGTACTTGCATATCATGAGTATCTCACATCCACAGTTGCATATGCATATGAGGATTATTTCAATGGAACGATTGCTGCAAATCACGGGTACGATATGTATGGAGCTTTGGTTAAACATAGTTGTGTGTGTCAGGGATATGCCGAGACTATGTTTTATCTGCTAAGAGAGGCTGGTCTTTCATGTGCAATCGCATCAAGTGAAAATATCAATCACGCGTGGAACATAGTTAAGATACATGGAGAATGGTATCACATAGATGCAACTTGGGACGATCCGGTGTGGGATATGCCTGGAAGATCATATCATGATTATTTCCTTGTCAGCTTTGATACAATGAATAAGAATACACTCATCAACCATACTAAGGACAGAACGGATATGGTTGTCAGCGCACAGTGGGGAGATACATATACGACAGCGGTGGACACCACTTATGAGAGTGGTAAGTTCTGGAATGGTATTGAGAAAGCTATTTTTTATAAAGACGGTTATTGGTACAGCATAAGTGAGGGCAGTTCGAAAACATCATTTAACATAAATAAGTACCAGTATTCGACTAACATAAACAAGGTTTTGTATTCGGGCACTGCAAAATGGGCAACTCCGAGTGGTGGGTATTATCCTGGTGTTTATAGTTCAATATATCTCCGAGGTGATAATTTATATTTTACTACTCCGGATAGCTTGAACAAGATAGATATAACATCGACAAATGTAATTCCTACAGAGCTTATAAATATACGAACACAGTATAATAGTTCAACAGGAAATAATTTATATGCGTTTGGAGAACAGTATGGTAAGCTGGTGTATTTTATTACAGATTCTCCTAATATAAAGAAAACTAAGGATTCAAGCAATTCAAGCAAGTATAACAAGGAGTATGCCGAGTATACATTCGAGATGTGCATAAGCCACAAGTGGAATGCTGGAGTGGTGACAAAGGAGCCGACCTACACAAGTACAGGAACCAAGAAGTACACCTGTACAAACTGCGGTGAGACCAAGATCGAAACGATAGCCAAACTTGTATGTACGAGCCACGTGTGGGATAGCGGCAAGGTTGTGACAGCGCCGACATACAAGACAGAGGGAACCAAGAAGTATACGTGTAAGAATTGCGGAACAACCAAGACCGAAACGATAGCCAAGCTGGTATGTACAAAGCATGCGTGGGATGCCGGAGTAGTGACAATACAGCCAACATACAAGACAGAGGGAACAAGAAAGTACACCTGTACAAACTGTGGCGAGACAAAGACCGAGACTATAGCCAAGCTTGTATGTATGACCCATGCATGGGATAATGGAACGGTTACTAAGAAAGCTACATATACAGCTACAGGAGTCAGGAAATATACGTGCAAGACATGTGGCGCAGCAAAGCAGGTCACAATTGCAAGGCTGAAGCTTGCGAAGGTAACCGTAAAGTCTGCACAGCAGGCCGGCGCGATAAAGCTTACCTGGAATAAAGCGTCAGGGGCATCTGGTTACAAGATATACAGGAGAACCGCCAAGGGAAGATATGTATGTATCAAGACAGTCAAGTCGGGAACGACAAGCTATGTAGACAAGACAGTCAAGTCAGGAAACAGGTATTACTACTGTGTAAAGGCATATAATGGAAATGTACTCAGTGGATATACAGAGGCAAGTATTCTCTACATCAAGGCTCCGGTTGTCACGGTCAGGAAGTCAGCACAGGGAGTGAAACTTTCCTGGAAAAAGTCTGCCGGTGCAAAAAAATACATTGTGTATAGAAAGACACCAACAGGCAAATACAGGGCAGTCAAGACTGTAACAGCGAAAACTCTCAGTTGGACAGACAAAACGGCAAAGAAAGGTCAGACTTATTATTATATTGTGAAGGCAGTGAATAATAAGACATACAGTGCAGCGTCACCGCAGAAGAGAATAAAAAGGTAGATGCTTACTGCGTAATTATAAGGGAGAAAAAGAATGAAATATGAAAATGTAAGACTCACAGAAGCTGTGCGGCGTATCAGGATGATATTTGTGGTGGGCGTCATCGCTGCGTGTGTGCTGTACGGCGGAAAAATACCAGCATTTGCGGAAGATACTCAGGAACAGTATGACTCATCACAGAGCAGCTATGGTCAGTTGCTTGAGCAGGAGGGCGATACTTCAGGTATCCTGCAATTTGGCGGACAGATAATAGAAGATGAAGCATCGGATTCATCGGAAGCGTCACTGGCAGCGGCAAATTCAAAGAAATATGAGAGTGCCATTGTCGGCGCTGTGGAGAAATTTTCACCGAGACTCAATGTAAAGAGCTGGGGATTGACCACACGAAATGTTGCAAATGTAGTCACAACCGCAATGAATGCGCATCCCGAGGTCGTGTATGTGGCAAGATACAGTTATCTGTATGACCAGACCACAGGAAAGGTCGTGTATCTGAAGTTCTCATACAAGCCAAATGCCCGAACCGAAAAGAAGCAGTTGGATGCAGCCATAGCGGAAGTGAACAAGCAGATAAATACAAAGAACATGAAGCCGGCAGAGATCGTGCTTGCATATCATGAGTTCCTGACATCCACAGTTGCATATGACACCAGCGGGGCTAAGGAATTTGATCCAACAACCGGAAGAGACCACATGTATGATATGTATGGTGTATTGGTTAAGAGGAGCAGCGTGTGTCAGGGATATGCGGAGACCATGTGGTATTTCCTCAGGAAAGCCGGGGTTCCGAGTGGAGTTGCCACAAGCCAGTATGTAAACCATGCGTGGAATGTTGTAAATATAGGTGGAAAGTGGTATCACGTTGACGCAACCTGGGATGATCCCGCAAGTGATATACCGGGAAGGTCGATGCATGATTATTTCCTTGTAAGCTTTGACACCTTGAACAGTAAGACTAAGGCCGCCAGCAGCGATTATTATCTTGGCAGATATGACACAAAGGTGGGAAATGTATGGAAGGGAACATACAGCAATGCCACGGATAAGCGATATGAAAAAGGCCAGTTCTGGAATGGCGTTGAGAAGGTCATCTTTTATAGAAAGGGCTACTGGTACAGCATAAAGCAGGGCAGCCAGTCATCATACTATCAGATAAACAAGTACAGCTTCAGCAACGGTGTAAATACAACGATATTTACCGGGCAGGATGAATGGCTGGATACAGATGGTACGGCACTTAACAAACAGTATGGAACACTGTTCCTTGCACAGGAAAAGCTCTATTTCTGCACATCGAGGTATGTTGCATGGATAGATCTTGAGGTAAATGAGCGCAAGGCGTGGGCTATATATGACATAAGACAGAAGTATGTATCAGGTGTAAACATATATGGAATGGGATATTACGGAAATGATGTTGTGATCTGGGTTTCCGACACTCCATCCTGTACAAGAAAGGACGCTTACTATCTAGGAGCATGTATGAGCCACAAATGGCAGGCGGGAGAGGTTACAAAACAGCCGACATTCACATCCCAGGGATCGCAGAAGTACAAATGCAGCAACTGCGGATATACCAAGAATGTCACACTCGACAAATTGAAGCTTGCGACGGTGACGGTCAAAACGAAGAATACAGGTAAGGGAATAAGCCTCACCTGGAATACCGATTCAAGAGCCACCGGTTATAAGGTATACAGACGCACAGGCAAGGGTGCATACAGACTTATAAAGACAGTGAAGGGAAGCTCTGTGAGATCAATGGTAGACAGATCTGTTGTAGGAGGAAAGACCTACACATACAGAGTATCGGCATACAACAGCTATACAAAGGGCGGCTCCAAGGCAAAGAGCCAGTATTATATAGGTTGCACGACCGCAAGAGCAAAGAATACCTCACAGGGAGTAAGAGTCTCCTGGAAGAAGACAAAGGGAGCCGCCGGCTATAAGATATACAAAAAGACAGGCAGCGGCAGATTCAAATGTGTGAAGGTTGTGAAAGCAAAGACCACAACATATCTTGACCGCCGTGTGAAGTCAGGAACAAAGTACACATACTTTGTAAAACCATACAAAGGAAAGACGGCAGGAACCTACAAGAAGGCTAGTGTCAAGTACAGATAAAAAGTAAATAGAGCGCGTAAAAAATACCATGTACAGCATTTCGCCTGTACATGGTATTTTTGCTTTTGTTATATGCTTAGAATGATATTATTTTTCATTCTTGTGTTCTGTTATGTCCCTGTGGGAATTGTCGAACAGATCTGTGTCGGCCACATCTGATGAATCATTTCGATTCAGGGTCTCGCCTATGCGGGCCTTTGCCTCAGTTCCGGCAGCCTTGATACCCTCGGTGATCACCTCGCTCTTTTCCTTGAGATTTTCACTTATCACAGCGCTTTTTTCCTTTACGTTCTCTGTAAGCTGCTCAGCCTTCAGTTTGATCTTCTTTGTTATGGAGAAGCTTTCAGGGTTATTCTCAAATGCTCGTTTGATCGATGCTGTATCGTGAAGAGAGAGAAGGAAGCTTGGCTTCTCCTTGAACTTCTCACGATCCAGAGCCAGTCGGGACTTGAGTTCCTCAACACGGACAATAAGATCATTCTCTTTCGCAAATTTCTTCACCTTGTTCATCAGGTTGAATGATACAACGCAGTCGATTACGAATACCCCGTAGAAAAAACCGATGAAGAAGGAGAATGTCAGGTGATCCGCCAGCCAGTACACAGCGTTCAGTATGTGTGGATGGAGGAAGAAATAGTACAGTGCCGCGATCACACCCCAGAAGAATGAGAACAGCGGACATATGATGCCCTGTATATTGCCCCACTCATCTGAGTAGTCCCACAGCTTGATGTTCATTCCTATTATAAATATACGTCCGGCAATGTATTCCACAACGGTCATGGCGATGGCCATGATCAGTACCACCAGAACCTTTTGCAAAACAGGATGGGCGTCAACAGCATCTATATGGATCAGGGACAGGAGATACAGCACCACAAGGCCTGAACCGTAGAGAGGCAGGTAAGGCCCGATGAGGAATCCCGGGTTGATCCATTTGTGGCTTGGGTTGCTCTTGGAGAAGAACTTTCTGAATATGACTTCAATGCACCAGCCCATGATGCATCCTATGAAAAATAAAAATAATATTACCAGAATACTTTTGATATTGAAATTATCCATACATGGAATCTCCTTTGTATATATGACTTTGCCAATAGTAATAAGATAGTATATAGAAGGAAAAAAAGCAACCTTACAAAATGTCACAAGTGTAAGATAGCTTGTTGATACTTATTGAGAAAAAAAGTCATTTAAATTGCGAATGTTATATTGGACTAACGCCGGGGACAGTGCTATACTTACAGCAAATAAAAAGCCACGAAACAGATGCAGACTCTTTCTACAGTACGAAGATCGAGAATGCATTTTTTACGTTAAGGAGAGTTTGATTGAACAAACCGTGATTAGAAAAATCGAATCACGGCGAAGCCTGTCATATAATCTATCATGCGTATAAGTGGTCATATCATTAATCAGAATAAATATATAATCAAGGAGGACAAAATCATGATGAAGGCATTAAAGAAGGTAAACTGGAAGAAGCTTGGAATATTTGCAGGTGGAGTATTATTTGGAACAGCTGGTATCAAGGTTCTCTCAAGCAAGGATGCAAAGAACGTATATACACATTGTACAGCTGGTGTTCTTAGAGCAAAGGACTGTGTCATGAAGACAGCAAATACTATCCAGGAGAACTGTGGTGATATCTACGCAGGAGCAAAGGATATCAACGAGGCAAGAGCACAGAAGGCAGCAGAGGCTGACTTTGAGGATGCTGAGTGCACAGAGGCTGAGAGCGCTGACGCAGCAGAGACTGTAGAAGAGTAATCAGTATAAGACAAAACATAAGAAAGAGGCGAAGATCTTGAAGTTTTCTATTTTAAATGAAACAAAGAATCGTCTGCGTATACACATGGCACAGAGCCGTATGACCATGGCACAGGCCGACATACTTCAGTATTATCTGGAGAACTGTGAGGCAGTGGAAGAGGTCAAGGTGCACGACAGAACCTGTGACGCGATCATCATATATGATGGTGACCGTGCAGCG
>OHGQ01000506.1_pt1 | contig 17164 bp, 15 predicted proteins | sample 1567811 | NCBI WGS metagenome assembly OHGQ01 (sample SAMEA3879576, study PRJEB24766) | human gut metagenome | biome: human-associated habitat; feature: feces | place: USA | collected 1985/1987 | reverse complement strand
ACGCCTACACCCGCGACGCGCTGGACGGCCAGCTCAAGACCGAGCTGATGACCGCCCTGCAGCCCGCCTTTGCCCGGATCAGCGAGCAGGGCATCCGCTATTCTGCCCTGCCCGGCCACACCGCCGAGCTGGCCGAGGCCCTGAATCAGGAGCTGAGCGCCAAGTGGAGCAGGCTGCGCGGCATCGAGATCGTCTCTCTGGGCGTTTCCGGTGTCAAGGCCAGCGAAGAGGACGAGCAGATGATCAAGGAGCTGCAGCGCAGTGCGGCCTTTATGGACCCCACCCGCGCCGCCGCGCATCTGGTGGGCGCACAGGCCTCCGCCATGCAGGCTGCCGCCTCCAACACCGCCGCCGGCCCCGCCATGGCCTTTATGGGGATGAACCAGGCCGCTGCAGCGGGCGGTGTCAACGCCCGGGATCTCTACCAGATGGGCGGCCAGCAGACCGCCGCGCAGCCTCAGGCCGCACCGGCCGCTGGCTGGACCTGCAGCTGCGGCCACACCGGCAACACGGGCAAATTCTGTGCCGAATGCGGCAAGCCCCGGCCCGAAGCCCCGGCTGTCTGGGTGTGCAGCTGCGGTGCAAAGAACAGCGGCAAATTCTGCTCGGAGTGCGGCAGACCCCGGCCCGCCGCCAAGTGCGCCAACTGCGGCTTTGTGCCTGCCGACCCGGCCAACCCGCCCAAGTTCTGCCCCGAGTGCGGCAAGCCCTTTGGGGCCTGAGAGGGGTCTGACGCATGGCTGAAAAGACAACGAATTATCAGTGCCCGGCCTGTACCGGCCCCCTGCACTACGATGGTGCCAGCGGCAAGCTGGTCTGCGATTACTGCGGCTCGGCCTACGACGTAAAGGACATCGAGGCCCGCTACGCCAAAAAGCAGGCCGCTGCCGACACTGCCGCCGAGGGCGATGCCAAAAAAGCCGCCCGCCTGCCCCGGCAGGACAGCCCGGTGTGGAGCGAGGCCGAGGCGGAGGGCCTGAACAGCTACTCCTGCCCCACCTGCGGGGCCGAGCTGGTCTGTGACGAGACCACCGCCGCCACCACCTGCCCCTACTGCGGCAACCCCACAGTGCTGGGCGGCAAGCTCTCCGGCAAGCTGAAGCCGGAGTACATCCTGCCCTTCAAGCTGGACAAAAAGACCGCCATCGCCCAGCTGACCAGATATTACAAGGGCAAGGCCTTCCTGCCCAAGGCGTTCAAGAGCCAGAACCACATCGCAGAGATCCAGGGCGTATATGTCCCCTTCTGGCTCTACGATGCCAAGGCCGACGCGCGCGGCCGGTACGAGGGCCAGAACTCCGAGAGCCACCGCGAGGGCGATTACATGGTGACCACCACCCAGCACTACGATGTGCGCCGCGAGGGCTCGGCCGCCTTTACCAAGGTGCCGGTGGATGGCTCCAGCAAGATGCCCAACACCCACATGGATGCCATTGAGCCCTTTGATTACGGCGACCTGAAGCCCTTCTCCACGGCCTACCTGCCCGGCTATCTGGCCGACCGGTATGACGAGGATGCCGATGCCTGTGCCGAGCGCGCCTACCGCCGGATGTACAACTCCACGGCCGATGCGCTCCACGCCACCACCGGCGGCTACAGCGAGATCCACCCCATTTCCGAGAACATCAACGTGGATATGACCCACGCCCACTACGCCCTGCTGCCGGTCTGGATGCTCCACACCCGGTGGAAGGACAAGGACTTCCTGTTCGCCATGAACGGGCAGACCGGGCGGCTCATCGGTGACCTGCCGGTGGACAAGAGCCGGGTAGCCGCGTGGTTTGCGGGCATCAGCCTGCCCCTGATGGCAGTGCTGGCGTTCCTGCTGTTGTTATAAGGGGGTGGCAGAATGAAACACACTGCAAAACGCTTTGCCGCCCTGCTGGCCGCACTGGTGCTGGCGCTCTGCCTGAACATCCCCGCCTTTGCCGCCGCACCGCTGGTGCGGGACGAGATGGGCCTGTTCGATGCGGATACTTACAGCCAGCTGGAAGCTTCCGCCGAAGCCGCCAGCGACGGCCACGACTGCGACGTATATTTTCTGGTGGTGGACAGCATCGGCGATGCCGACCAGCGCCAGTACGCCAAAGATTACTACCTTGCCAACGGTCTGGGCAGCGGCTCTGAACAGAGCGGCATCCTCTTCCTGCTGGCAGTCGGCTCCCGCAAGTATGTCACCATCACCTACGGCGGCGGCGTGACCGCCTTTACCGATTACCGCATCGAGCAGATCGAAGATGCCGTTGTCCCCTATCTCTCGGACGACGACTGGGCCGAGGCCGCCTCCGAGTACCTCTCCATGTGCGCCGACACACTGGATTTCTACGCCGAGCACGGCGAACCGCTGGATGTTGACAACGATACCAGCGGCTGGCCCATCCTGCTCCTCATCGTCATCGGCGTTCCCATGATCATTGCCGGTATCGTCTGCGGCGTGCTGTACAGCCAGATGAAAACAGCCCGGCTCAAGACCGAGGCCAACGATTACATCGGCGCAGGCTTAAAGCTGCGGGTGCAGGTGGACAACTACACCCACACCGACCGTGTGCAGGTCTACGACCCGCCCCACGAGGAGAGCAGCAGCTCCGGCGGCTCCTCCGTGGACAGCGACGGCTTTGGCGGCTCCTCCGGCGGCTCGTTCTGAGCGCCCTTTTCTCCAGCAATAAACCACCGGTTCTGCCGGTGGTTTTCGCTTGTTTTTATTTCCGTATGACTCGCAAAAGAAAGGAACCCCAACGAATGTCAAAGAAGATCACCGCCCTGATCCCCGGGGCCGCGCTGGCACTGGGCATTGCCTGCATCGCCAAGTGGCTGGAAACGCTGGAAAGCAGCGCCGGGCTCCACCTCATTGGCGCATCGGTCATCGCCCTGTTTATCGGCATGGCCATCAATGCGTTTTTCCAGCCCAACAAAACAACCGCGCCGGGCATCAAATTCACCTCTAAGAAGGTCCTGAAATTCGCCATTGTCCTTCTGGGTGCCAGCCTGAACATCCGCACCGTGCTGACCGTGGGCCGTTTTTCGCTGACGGTCATGCTCTTCACCCTGGCCACCTGCTTTGGGCTGGGCGCGCTGATCGGCAAAGCGCTCGGGCTCAACTGGAAAACCAGCAGCCTGATCAACGCCGGAACCGGCATCTGCGGCGGCTCTGCCATTGCCGCCATTGCACCGGTGATCGAGGCCGATGACATGGACATCGCCTACGGTATGTCCGCCACCTTCCTGTTCGATACGGTGATGATCGTTGTGTTCCCGCTCCTTGGCCGGTGGCTTGGGCTTTCCGATGCCGCATTCGGTCTCTGGGCCGGTACGGCGGTCAATGATACCTCCAGCGTTGTAGCCACCGGTTACGCTTTCAGTGAAGCAGCCGGCGACTTTGCAACGATGGTCAAGCTGACCCGCACGCTGGCGATCATTCCGGCTGTTCTGGTCTTTGCTGCCATCAACCTGCACCTGAAAAAGAAAGAGAGTGCCCAGGCCAACGGTGTCAAGGTGCGCATCCGTTCCATTTTCCCCTGGTTCATCCTTGCGTTCCTTGCCATGTCCCTGCTGACCAGTCTGGGCCTTCTGCCCACCGGGCTGGTTTCCGGCCTGAAGACCATCAGCAAGTTTCTGATGGTCGCGGCTCTGGCGGCCATCGGTCTGAACACGAACTTCAAATCTCTCTGCCGTTCCGGCGCAAAGCCCATGCTGCACGGCTTCATCATCTCCACATTGGTCGTTCTGGTCGCCATTGGTGTTGAGTACATGATCGGCATTGCACCCTACGGCACACTGTAACGCTCCTACCAGCTGAATTTTCCTACAAAGAAAGAGCAGTGCTCTCCAATGGGTCACCCACCGGAAGCACTGCTCTTTTATTGTTCCGCTTTGCTCCACAAACGCGAACTTGTCGGGGCAAAGCCCCTCCATCTTGCTACGCAAGACCGTTCTGTCGCTTAAAAGCCCCACTGGGGCTTTCATTGCTGCGCTACGCTTCGCAAACGCGAACTTTTGAGAACACGCCATTTTCGGCAGATTGCGAGAAAATGCTCTGAAAACTTTGGCGAAAAGAGAGAGCCGGATGGCTCGTTTTACTTATTTGTTTTTTACCAGCAGTGACTGATACGGTTCCAGCTCCACATCCGCCAGCCAGACGGAAGTGCCTTCCGGGGTGTGGTACTCGCCACCCAGAGCGTCCAGACTTGCCCCCGCCGGGTACTCGGTAAAGTTGAACAGTCCCACCAGCGTTTCCTCGCCGCGCTTGCGCACCAGCGCCAGCACACCGGGGTTGTGGCTGTCCCATGTGGTCACCCACGCATCCGGGGCAAAGCAGGGGTCTGCCCGCATTTGGCGCAGCTGCTCCATGCCCTGCCACAGCTGGTTTTGCAGTGTGCCCTTTCGGGTGCGCTGCTTGGCATCTTCCCAGTTGAATTTGCTGCGGTGCAGGTTGCGGCTGTCCTCCACACGGTCAGGGTCGTTTTTGTAGTCCCAGCCATTGAGCTGTGCAATTTCATCCCCGCAGTTCAGCATGGGGAAACCCTGCAAAAACGCCATGGCAGTGTGCAGCAGAAGATCACGCTTCACGGCGTAGTCCAGTGCGGTCTTATCGTCCTTTTCCAGTGCCTGTTCGATACCGCACAGGCTGGCGGTGGTGCCGCAGCTCCGGGCATCGCCGGTGGCGGGGTCGTAGTTGTACAGCTCGCCCTTTGCCCAGCTACCGGGGAAATTGCCCTCGTAGAAGTGGTAGAGATATTCTTTATGCTTCTGCGGGTCGATGCTCAGCCGTTTTTCCACCGCCTCGTCCAGACCCCAGCCGATGTCATCGTGGCAGCGCAGATAGTTCACGAACCAGCAGTTGTCCGGCAGGGCGTGCAGGGCATCCAGCTGCGCCTTCAGCAGCCGGGTATCCCGGCTGGCAAGGGCACCCCACAGGTTGACCATGGTGGACACGTTGTAGAGCATGTGGCATTCCGGCTTTTCCGGGGTGCCGAAATAGGCGGCAAGCTCCTTGGGAGCCATGACCACCTCGCCCTTGAGGATGACCGCCGGGCAGACACATTCCAGCACCATGCGGAGCATCCGCACAATGGTGTGCACCTGCGGCAGATTGCGGCAGGTGGTGCCCAGCTGCTTCCAGATGTAGGGCACGGCGTCAATGCGGAACACCTCTACGCCAAGGTTTGCAAGGTGCAGAATGCTCTTGGTCATGTCCACGAACACCGCCGGGTTGGCGTAGTTCAGGTCCCACTGGTAGTCGTGGAAGGTGGTCAGCACCCACTTGTGCATTTCTTCGCACCATGTAAAGTTGCCGGGTGCGGTGTTGGGGAACACCTGCGGCACGGTCTGCTCGTACTGGTCGGGGATGGTGCGGTCGTCATAGAGATGGTAATAGGCCTGAAACCACGGGTCGCCCGCCTTTGCCGCCATGGCCCAGCGGTGGGTGCTGGCGGTGTGGTTCATGACAAAATCCAGACACAGGCTGATGCCGGCTTTCCGCAGTTCACGGGTCAGGTTTTCCAGATCCTTGTTGGTGCCAAGGGCAGGGTCTACGGAATCGAAATCCTCCACTGCATAGCCGCCATCGTTGTGGGGATGGGGCATCTGCAGCAGGGGCATCAGGTGCAGATAGGTCAGCTTCTGCTCCTTGAGGTAGGGCAGTTTCTTTGCCAGTTCTTTCAAATTTCCGGCAAAGAGGTCGGTGTACATGGTCATGCCGAACATATTGCCCCGCTTGTACCACTCCGGGTCGGCAGAGCGTGCCTTGTCCAGTGCTTTCAGCTCGGCACTGCGGGCGTTGTAGGCTTCTGCCATCTCCCGCTCCAGAACTTCCAGCCCTTCCCGGTTGTGGTACAGTTCCATGAACAGCCATTCCAGTTCGTCCTTGTGCTTGGCAAACCGGGACTCAAATTCCTGTTTTGTTGCCATGGTTCAGCCCTCCACTTCTGCAAGGGTGGGCATGGCGGGGATGGCACCGTGACGGCTGGTGGTGATGCTGGCAGCCTTGTTGGCAAAGGCCAGAATGCCTTCCAGCTTGTCCACGGTCAGGGTGTTCAAATCCTCCTTGCAGAGCTTGGACAGAGCAGCCCCAAAGAAGGTATCGCCTGCGCCGTTGGTGTCGCCCACCTTGCAGGGGACGCCAGCCACATGGCCGGTCTTGTCCCCAAAGCGGTAGAATACGCCGTTTGCACCCAAGGTGACAAAAATCAGCCGGATGCCGTTCTGTGCCAGTTGTGCCGTGCCGCTTTCGCAGTCGGTGGTGCCGGTGAGCAGGGGCAGCTCTTCATCAGACACTTTCAGAATATCCACCAGCGGCAGGGGAGCCTTCATCTGGGCAATGGCATCCTCTTTGTTCTTCCAGAGGTTGGCACGGTAATTGGGGTCATAGGTGATGGTAGCCCCCAGTTTTTTGGCACGGGCGGCAGCGTCCAGCGTAGCGGTACGGGAGGGGTCAGCGGTCAGGCTGACAGAACCGAAGTGGACGATTTTGGCAGCTTTCAGAGCCTCGTCCGAAATATCCTCTTTGCACAGCATCACGTCAGCGTTGGCACTGCGGTAGAAGCTGAAATCCCGCTCACCGGTGGCATCCACCGAAACAACAGCCATGGTGGTGGGGTGGTCTGCATCCACAGCCATGCCGGAAACGTCCACCTTGTTCTCTTCCAGAACCTCTTTCAGGTAGCGGCCAAAGGCATCCGCACCCACCTTGCCGATAAAGGCGGTCTGTGCGCCCAGCCGGGCGGCAGCCACAGCCAGATTTGCCGGGGCACCGCCGGGGTTTGCGGCAAACTGAGGAATGCCCTTTTCATCCTTGCCGGTCTGGGTCAGGTCGATCAAAACTTCGCCAATCGTTAAAATGTCCATGGTTGCTCTCCTTATCATTCATCATAGTGGGGTGTCTGCTCCGGGAACTGCTGGCTGATCTTTTCTTCAATGCCATAGGCGGCATTGAAATCGTTGTACAGCAAAAAGAAGCAGACGAACCAGATAAACCACACACCGAGGAAAGGCACAAGAAAGCCCGTCCACGGCAAAAACAACACAAACAGCAGCCACCATACCAGCTGAAGTACGGCTGCACCCAGAACGTGCTTGCCGTATTTCAGGCAGAATAGCACGGCATTTTGCAGGCGGTGAAGGTTGCTTTCTTCAAACAATACCACCTGCGGCCAGAACGCAGTAAACAGCATGAACAGAATCAGCAGCCCGGCCAGAAAAACAGCCATGGTTCCGATACCGGGCAGACGCTCCCCGGAGAACAGCACCATGCCGAAAAACAGCTCGATGCCAAGTGCCAGGCTGAACACCACACCGGGCAGAAGGGATGCTTTCCAGTTTTGTTTCATGCCCTTGCAGTAGTTTTCCCACCAGCCCCGGGGCGCATCCCGGTAGCTGCGGAACAGCGCGTCCATCATGCAGGAAATGGCCGGCCCCACCAGCAGTCCGCCCACCACGCAGACCGGGATCAGCACCAGCAGACTGGAAGAAAGCAGGGCGTACCCCACCCCCAGCCCATAGGGGATGCACAGACCCAAGGTGACAAAATCCGCAAAGAGAAAGCTTTTCCAGTCTCGTTCCAGCAGCTCCTGATACCGGGGCAGACCAGTGGCGCGTTGACCATGGATGACCGGGTCACTCGGAAAGAATAAGCCCATTTCTACGCCTCCTTAATAGGTGCAGCCGTTCAGAAATTCGGTCAGTACAGCCAGTGCATCGCCGGTGTAGCTCTCCTGACAGGAAAGCTCCCACTCTATGGCACTGGTGCCCTTCTGTCCAAAGGCGGCAACGCCAAAGGCATAGGGGTTGCTCTTGTCCTGATAGGCAAACTGAATGACAGTGTACTCCTGCCCGGCGGCAGTCAGGGTCTGTGTGTCAGAAATATCGTAGTTCTGCTGTGCCAGCTCCTGCCAGCCGGAAACAGCGGAAGCTGCCTTTTCTTCGGTCTTGTTTTCCTGTACCACCAGCGTCAGCTGGGCATCATAGAGATCGACTGTCTTACCCTCGCTGTTTTCATAGGGCTGGGGTTCTCCGTTGACCCAAGAAGCATAGTACAGGCCGTTGGCGGCAAGGATATCCTTGTTGTCCAGCAAGGTGAAGTCCTCCGGCGGGGCAGGGGCAACCAGCGTTTTGCCTACCGGAGCCGTCCCATCCGCATTTACCAGCGGATCACTTTTCAAATTTTCATCCTTCACACCGCAGCCAGTACAGAGAACTGCCGCCAGCGCAAGTGCTACAACACACAACCAGTTCCGTTTCATGGAGTTGCTCCTTCCGTCAGAATCTCCCACAGCCGCTGTGCTCCTTCCCGGGCAAGGGCGGCTTTTTCGTTCTTGGGCTCTTCATAAAAGGCCCTGCGGCCTAAAAATAATCCGTTTACCAGTTCTGCGCTGCTGCCAGTAACGGTGGTTCCCAACACGGTGGTCTGATACGTTCCAAGGTCGTATCCGGCCAGCACCGGGCAGTCTGCCCAAGGCACGGTCTTTCCGGCGGCGGTATAGTCGTTGTCGCCCGGCGGAGTGCCGTCCCAGTTGGCAAGTGCCTGATAGTCCAGCTGAAAATGCGCCGGGTCATCCAGCAGCAGAAAATAGCTTTCCTCGGCGTTCATATCCGCCAAAAACTGCATCTGTGCGGCAAGCGCGTAAGTAGAAGCGTTTTCCACGTCCTCAGTGTCGCTGACATACTGGTTGAGCTTGACCGAAACGATTCCGTCGCCGTTCAGATCTTCGCCATACTGCGCAAAAGCGGCTTCGATGGCGTGGGCTGTATCCTCCGGCAGAGCACTTTTGCCCACATAGGCGATCTGATAGTCCGGCAGGGTTTCGCCCCAGTGCAGGGCGTTGCCCAGCCAGCTGATGCCGACCCAAAGCGCCACAGCCGCAATAATAAGGTAGAGCCAGTGGTAATGCAGCCAATTTTTGAACCAGTACCACCGGCCTTTTTCCGGGGCGGTCATGCCTTGGTGGTGCCGCCGTAGGCGTAGCGCACCGGCAGACACAACAGGGAGGGAGTGTTAGCGTGGGAGTCCTGCAGCACCAGATTCACGCAGGTCTCTGCCATGGCTTCTACCGGCTGGATGATGGTGGAGCAGTAGTAGTCCTGATCTCCAAAGGCGCGCAGACCGTCGTAGCCGATGACCTGCACATCCTCCGGTACGCGCTGCCCCATCCGGCGCAGCATCTTGATGACGGCGACCGCCAGCTTGTCGGTGACGCAAAAGATGCCGTCAAAGGCCAGCCGTCCGTCCTTCAAGTTCTCTTCTAGAAAGTGCTCGAACTCACTGAGCGGCGCGTCATCCATCAGGATCTTTTGGGTGCAGGGCAGCTGCATGGCTTCACACTCTGCCACAAAACCGTCCCGGCGTTTGTTGGTCTCGCTGGTCAGCGGGGAGCCGATGCGCAGGAATGCCAGATTTTTGCAGCCGTTTTCCACCAGCTTCTGGGCCGCCAAGCGCCCGCCGTTGTAGTTATCAGAGGCCACGCAGGTGGTGCTGCCACTGAGATAGCGGTCGATGGACACCGACCGCACATCCGGGGGAATCTTCAGGTCGGGGTTGTAGGTCAGGGCAATGATGCCATCCACCTTGTTCTGCGCCACCATCTGCACCATTTCCTGCTCCTTGGTGTAGTCGTATTCCGTATCGCACAGCAGCATCCGATAGCCGCGGTTCACCAGCGCCCGGTTGATGTAGTGTGCCACCATACTAAAGAAAGGGTTGAGCAGATTGGGCAGGATGACCGCCACGGTGTAGGTGCGGTTGTTCTTCAGCCCCTTGGCGTAGGCGTTGATGTGGTAGTCCAGCGTCTTGATGGCCTGTTCTACCTTTTTACGGTACTCGTCACCCACTGGGATGCCGTTGATGACCTTGGATACAGTGCCCAGAGAGACCCCTGCCTCCTTGGCCACATCCTTCATAGTAGGGGCGGTGTTCTGTTTTGCCATGCGGGCCACTCCTTTGTTCGTGAAACGTTTCTATTTCAAGTGGATATATATCAAAGGAAATCTTGCTGTATTCCTGCTAACTCTGAGGTTCTTGCAACTTCAGTATAGCATGGTTTTTCCAGAATGTAAAGACTTTTTTCGTGAAATTTCATGAACCGTTTCACGAACGCACGATGATGCATTTTGCACAAAAACATCCTACCGCAAGTGTGCAAAACGTTGAAAACATGGATACAAGGCATTTTTTGCGTAAAATCCTGTTGACACAAAAACGCTGGCGTGTTATCTTTGTGTTGCAAGCCGTGTAACGTTTCACGGGAAACGACAAAAAACGCTCCCCGAACGGCAGGGAACCCCGCCCACGGGCCTGTGGGCAGCGTAAAAACAAGAAGGAGGAGTTTTTATGACGCAGACCTCGCCAGCTGCTGCACGTCAGCTGGACGCTATCCCGGTCCACCGCAAAAGCCTCAGCCAACGGCTGCGGGAAAACTGGCAGCTCTATGTGATGCTGCTGATCCCGGTGGTGCTGACCATCGTTTATAAGTACTGGCCCATGTACGGCATCCAGATCGCCTTCCGGGACTTCAAGGCAAGCCGGGGCATCACCGGCAGCGAGTGGGTCGGCCTGTACTGGTTTGAACGGTTCTTCACCGCACCCAACTGTGTGCGCATGATCAAGAATACCGTGCTGCTGAGCCTGTACAGCCTGCTGTGGAGTTTCCCCATCCCCATCATCCTGTCCCTGTGCATCAACCAGCTGCGCTTTGCAAAGTTCAAGCGGGTGGTGCAGACGGTGCTGTATGCACCCCACTTCATCTCCACCATGGTCATCTGTGGTATGATCAAGATTTTCCTCAGCCCCTCGGGTGGTCTGCTGAACCTGATCCTGGGCACCAGCGTGGACTTCCTCTCGGAGAGCGCCGCCTTCCGCACCATCTATGTGGCATCCGGCATCTGGCAGGAAGCCGGATGGGGTACCATCATTTATATGGCTTGTCTGGCTGCTGTGGATACCAGCCTGTACGAAGCCGCTAAGATCGATGGCGCGTCCATGTTCCAGCGTATCCTGAACATTGATATCCCGGAACTGGTACCCATGATCGTGCTGCAGCTCATTATGAGTGTAGGCAACCTGATGAACGTGGGCTTTGAAAAGGTGCTGCTGCTGCAGACCGAACTGAACAAGGCCACCAGCGACATCATTGCCGTGTACGTCTATGAACAGGGCATCATCAACGCCAAGTACAGCTATTCCACCGCTGTGGGTCTGTTCAACACGGTGGTCAACATCATCCTGCTCATCATCGTCAACCGCATCGCCAAAAAGGCGGCAGACGTCAGCTTTGTGTAAAGGGGGCGAACCGTTATGGCAAAAAACATTGCAGCATCTCGTCAAAAGAAGCCCGGCGGTCTGTCCGATAAGGTCAGCGACATCGTTCTGGTGGTCATCTGCGCCGCCGTCATGCTCATCGTGGCCTATCCGCTGTACTACGTTCTGGTGGCGTCCTTCTCAGACCCCTACGACGTGTACGCCGGCAAGACCTTCCTGCTGCCCAGCCAGTTCACCCTGAAGGGCTATCAGGCTGTGTTTGCAGACAGTGCGCTGTTCTCCGGTTTTATGAACAGCATCAAGTACACCGTCATCGGCACCATCTACTCGGTGGTCATGATCTATCTGGTGGCATATCCGCTGAGCGTCAAAGACCTGCCCGGACGCAAATACATCAGTCTGTTCTTCGTCATCACCATGTATTTCGGCGGCGGTCTGGTACCTACTTACCTGATCGTTAAGGAAACGGGTCTGCTGGGCAGTATGTGGGCACTGTTCCTGCCCGGTGTGGTGGCTGTGGGCAACGTGATCATCGTCCGCAACTTCTTCGAGAACAACATCCCCCGGGAACTGCTGGAAGCCGCCGAGATCGACGGTGCCTCCAAGTGGACCGTCTTTGTAAAGATGGTCATCCCTCTGAGCCGTTCCATTATGGCCGTTATGGTGGTGTACAGCATGGTGGCCTACTGGAACGACTGGTTCACCGCTCTGATCTACCTGAGAGCCGATCAGGCTCCGCTGCCGCTGGTGTTGCGCAATATCCTGATCAAGAGCTCCACCAGCGCCAGCCAGTCCTCTATGGTAGCGGGCGGCTTTGCAGAACTGAATAAGCTGACCGAAATGATCAAGTTTGCTTCCATCATCGTGGCAGCTGCCCCCATGCTGATCGTTTACCCCTTTGTACAGAAGTATTTTGAAAAAGGCTTCATGGCAGGTGCAGTCAAGGGCTAAAATTGCGACCGCGGCCTGCGGCCGAAACAGGGAGCAATTTTTGGCGCAGCGGTCTGCAAGACGCGAGTGCCGCCCAAGGCACGAAGCGGATGCAGGGCACCGCAAGAGGTTTTAAACGACCGCAGCCTATTCCAGAAAACGAAAAGAACCTGATATAACATTACAGAAAAGGAGAACAACCATGAAAAAGATGATCTCTCGCCGCAATTTCCTGAAGGTTTGCGCCGTTGCCGGTTCTGCCGTGGCACTGTCTGCCTGCGGCGGCAGCAAAAAGGCCGCTGCACCCGATCCCTCCAACACCGACCAGACCAGCTTTGACATCGTGGGCGGTCAGTCTGCTCTGAGCCCCGGCTACAACGACAACGAGGTGCTGAAGAAGCTGGCAGATAACGTGGGCGTTAAACTCAATTACGAGACCATGAGCGACTCCCTCAGCGAGCAGGTGAACATCCGCATTGCAGGCGACCAGCTGCCGGACGCCTTTATGGGTGTAGGCTTCTCCAACTACGATATCGCCAACTACGGTGCAGACGGCACCTTCCTGGACCTGACCCCCTATATCAACGCCGAGATCATGCCCAACCTGACCAAGATCCTGGACGAGCATCCCAACATCCGCGCCGCTATCACCATGAGCGACGGCTGCATCTACGGTCTGCCCGCTGCCGAGCAGATGGGCACTGCCGGTATCGGTGACGACGAGGATTACAGCATCTTCACCATTCCGCAGTTCTCCATGATCAACAAGCGCTGGCTGGACGAGCTGGGGCTGGAAGTGCCCACCACGCTGGACGAGCTGCACACCGCCCTGAAGGCCTTCAAAGACAACGATATGTCCGCCAAGGTCTACGGCAACGCTCCCGGCAGCACCATCCCCATGTCCACCGGCTTTGACGAGTGGTGCTGGGGTCAGAACATCTTCTACGCAGGCTTCGGATTCACCAACTGGCCCAACGATGTGTGCAACGATCTGGTGCTGCAGAAGGACGGCAAGTGCCGCTTTGTCTGCGCCGAGGACAACTACCGCAAGGCGATCACCTACTTCCACGACTGGTACGCCGAGGGTCTGATGGACGTGGAGATGTTCAGTCAGGATACCAACCAGCTGCTGGCTAAGGGCGCACAGGGCTATCTGGGCGTTTCCACCTGGTGGTACATCGAGGAGCTGATGGGCGATTACTCCAAGGACTATGTGTTCCTGCCCGTACTGGACGGCCCGGACGGCACTCACAACGTCACCGTGCGTACCGGCGGCGGCACTAACAGCGGCAACCTGAACGTGACCAACAAGTGCCAGAGCCCCGCCAACCTGCTGAAGTTCTTTGACCAGTGGTATGACGGCGAGACCGTGATGCAGCTGCAGTACGGCCCCATCGGCGTGTTCTTCACCGAGCAGGACGCCAACGGCAAGTGGAAATCTATCACCGAGGAAGAGGCCAAGGCAAAGTACAACAAGGGTGCCGGTGAGCTGAAATCCACCTACGAGGTCTGGGGTCCCAAGCTGATCCTCAGCGAGTACTACGACAAGTACTTCTACATGGAGGACCGCGCCATCGAGCGTCTGACCGACCTGAAGGACTTCTGGATGCCCTTTGTGGACGACACCACCACTTACCCCATCGACTGCGTGTTCACCAGCGAGGAACTGGACACCATTGACCGCTACCGTGCAGATTTTGAGAATGCAGTCTCTGAGCAGGAAGGCCTGTGGCTGAAGGATGGCGGCCCCTCTGATGACGAGTGGAGCGCATACCTCGACACCCTGACCAACAGCTGCGGCATGGACAAGCTGCTGGAAGTCTACCAGAACGCTTATGACCGCTACAAGGCCAACGTCTGATTTTGAGCGACAAGGAGGCATCCGCGATGCCAAGTGAAATTTTGAACAAAGCCCGTGCCTACGAGGCCAAGCACGGCGCTGCCATTTCCCCGGCGGAACGCCCTGCTTACCACATGACCCCTTATGTGGGCTGGCTGAACGACCCCAACGGCTTCTCTTATTATAAAGGGAAGTATCACCAGTTCTATCAGTATAACCCCTACGATGTGCGGTGGGCGCCCATGCACTGGGGTCACGCCGTCAGCACCGACCTGCTGCACTGGGAGTATCTGCCCTGTGCGCTTGCACCGGATTCTCCGGCAGACAATGGCCCCGGCTGCTTCTCCGGCTCGGCCACCCAGATGGATGACGGCAAGCAGCTGCTGATGTACACCAGCGTGGTGGCAGAAAAGCAGCCCAATGGGGAGATGCGGGATATCCAGACCCAGAGTATTGCCATCGGTGACGGTCTCGACTACGAAAAGCCTGCCTGCAACCCGGTGCTGACCCAGAAGGATCTGCCGGAAGGCTTCAGTAAGTTTGATTTCCGGGACCCCAAGATCTGGCGTGAGGCCGATGGCACCTACTCTGTCGTCACCGTCTGCCTGGCCGAGGACGGCAGCGGCGCAGCGGCACTGTTCCAGAGCAAGGACGGCTTCGACTGGCACTTTGTCACGGTGCTGGAACGCTGCAACAATCAGTACGGCAAAATGTGGGAGTGCCCGGACTTCTTTCCGCTGGATGGCAAGCAGGTCTTGATGCTTGGCCCCATGGAGATGCTGCCCAAGGGCGAGTTCCACAACGGTCACAACGTGATTGCCTTCATCGGCAGCTACGACGAAGCCACCCACACTTTCACCAAGGAAAACGTGCAGCTGATGGACGGCGGCATCGACTTCTACGCCACCCAGACCACCCTTGCCCCGGATGGCCGCCGGATCATGACCGCATGGCTGCAGACATGGTCGGACACCGAGGATAAGCCCCAGGGCTGCAAGTGGTTCGGGCAGACCATCTGCCCGCGCGAGCTGCACATCAAGGACGGCCGCATTGTTCAGGCCCCGGTGCGGGAGCTGGATGCCGTCCACGGTAAGCGCACTTTCCACGAAAATGTGACGGTGCAAGGCGAAACTTCTCTGGAAGGCATCAAGGGCCGTGTGGCCGACCTGACCGTCACGGTGCAGCCCGGCGAATACCGCTCCTTTACCCTGAAGCTGGCTGCTGACGCAGACCATCACACCCGTGAGAATCCAGGATATGGGATAACACAGCATCAGTTCGCGGAAACCAGGCCAAACGGGGCAGACGAAGAACACCCAGGCGAAGCGCAGGACGCAGGTGCCAAGGATGGTGAGCAGGGTCGGTTCGATACTGTGGCCGAGACCGCGCATCGAGGCGGCAGAGATTTCGTAGGATGAGGCCAGGGCCTGGAAGACAAGGACGGTGGCCATGCGCACCTTGGCATAGTGGATGACGGAGGGATCGGTAGTGAAGAACCACAGGAAGAAGTCGGACTGCGTGAAGAAAAGCATATTGGCGAGGAAACAGGCCAGTGCACCACAGCCCATACAGATCCAAAAGACGCGGCGGCAGCGGTCTATCTTTCCTGCTCCATAGTTTTGTCCCGTGAAGGTAACGGCAGCACCACAGAAGGAGGTGAGCAGGAAATAGCAGTAGGTGTCGAAGTTGAGGGAGATGGCAGCGCCTGCAATCGCCGAAGGTCCATAGCCGTTGATGGCGCTTTGGACAAAGATGTTGCTCAGCGAGAAGACCATGCTTTGTACGCCTGCGGGCACTCCAATGAAGAGAATCTGGCGCAGGGCTGCCCGGTCGATGCGAAGACGAAGGCGCGTCAGGCGGAAGGGGCCTTTCTCACGACGAAGAAGGCGTAAGATGGCCAAGGCGGAGAAGACGTTGGCGCAGCCCGTAGCGGTGGCTACTCCTGCGACTCCCATGTAGAGGACAATGACCAACAGCAGGTTGAGCACCACATTGACGCAGCCGGCAAGGAGCAGGATGTTGAGCGGGCGCTGGGTGTCGCCTTTGCCTCGGAGCACGGCCTGGCCGAAGGTAAAGACCATGAAGAAGGGAATGTCGAGGAAATAGACTCGCAGGAATAGGGTGGCCTGGTCGAGGATGGCGGCAGGCGTGCCCATGAGGCGCAGCAGACTGGGAGCAAAGATCTCGCCAAAACCCAGCAGCAAGACGCTGGCAAAGATCGGGAGCATCATCGTCGTGCCTACCGCGTCGCGAACACGATGGCGGTCATTGCGACGGCATTGGAACCAATGGAGACACCCACAAAAAGGTTGATGAGGAGATTGATAAGGAAGGTATTGGCGCCCACGGCAGCCAACGCCTCACTGGTGGCAAAGCGGCCCACCACGGCCACGTCGATGGTGACGAAGAGTTGCTGCATGATGCCGCTTGCCGCAAAGGGAAGTGCAAAACGCAGAATCTTGCCCAGCAAAGGGCCTTGGGTCATATCCACTGTATTTCTTTCTGCCATAGTTGCCAATTTTGGCACAAAGGTACAAAGAAACTTTTGAATGGACTTCGTTTTGCAGCATTCTTTCTCCTCCAAGGGCCTCAAAAGGCTCTCAACTTTCGGTATGACACACATACGAAAGCCAACAAAACATCCACAAGGTATTCGCATAAGACCTGCAAGAGTATGTGTGTTCGTACACACATGTTGATTTACATCAAGAATAGAGAGAAAAATCGAATTTTTACTTGCTATCATTTGGTGGTCAAAACGAAAGTGGCTACCTTTGCATCGTCAAAAGGTTAATAGATTGTTTAGGTTAATAGTAATTGATTTAGGTTTTTAGTTATTTTTAGGGTAATTGAACAAAGTGTTGTTCAGGTAACAAAATAGGTTATGGTCTAAGGTAAAAGATGTTTAGGGTAACAACGATGCACGATTGAGGGGATCACCGATGAGGTGTGAACCTTTAATCACGCATTGAAAAGTAGTAGTTTGAAAGAGTTTTATAGTCACCGCATGGCAAGAGTGCCATGCTTTTTTTGTTTTTAGCCCTACCCCTCATTATTCCATGCTAAATTTGCACACGTCGCCTCTTTTTCTTACTTTTGCATTCGCCTTTCGCCAGCGGAACGACCCGCTGGAGAGTAAACGCATC
>OHGQ01000498.1_pt1 | contig 17480 bp, 11 predicted proteins | sample 1567811 | NCBI WGS metagenome assembly OHGQ01 (sample SAMEA3879576, study PRJEB24766) | human gut metagenome | biome: human-associated habitat; feature: feces | place: USA | collected 1985/1987 | reverse complement strand
TGCAAAATCCATACGGGTGGTCTTGAACAGCACCTCGCTGCCGGTCTTGGGGCGGAGCACACTGCCGACGGTACGTTCTGCCGTGAGGGTGATTGGCAGGTACTCTTTGATGGTCACCCGGAAGCGGCCCAGATTTTCTGCGCCGCGGTACAGGATGCCCTCACCATCGATGCTGAGCATTTCCCCTACGGTGTAGCGCCCGGCCAGCACCGTTCCCACCGGCAGTGTGCCGCCGGGGTTGCGTCCGGCAAAGCTTTTGCCGCAGTGCGGGCAGGTCTCGCCGTCGCTGCGGCCGAGGCGTTCGCCGCAGAAGGGGCAGCGCCAACACAGCAGATAGACGGCTGCGTATCCAATGGCAAACAGTGCCGTGAACAGGAAATATACCGGCTTTGATACGCCGCAGCCGATGATCAGGCTGGCAAGCGCCAGCGAAAACAACGTGAACAGCAGAACTTTGACTGTTTTCAGATTCACAGAGAAGCCTCCTCTGTCTTCATCCGAACCACAAAGTTTTCCGCCTGAGTTCCGTATACGACTCGGGCGAAAATTTGTGCAATATTTCTATTGCTGCGCGTCGATGCGTTCCTTGAGGTCGTTCAAGTAGACCCAGCGCTCTGTCTTCGCATCCAGTTCCGCTGTCAGCCGTTCCTGCTCGTCCGTCAGAGCCTGTAGCCGGACATAGTCGCTGCCGCAGGCCTCCTGCTCCTGTTTGCAGGCGGCCAGCTGCTGTTCCAGATCGGCAATCACGCTGTCAATCATGTCAAATTCACGCTGCTCGTTGTAGGAGAATTTCAGGTTGTCAAAGTAGTTATGGGCAGCAGAAAGTGCAGCTTCAATTTCGCCGTTGACCTGACCTTCGCAGGCGCTCTGTGCAGCAGACTGTGCGGCGGATGCCTGTGCATCGGCGTCCTGCTCACTGTTTGCTGTAATGCTGCCGCTCTGGGAGGCCGACTTGCTGACGCTGAAATGCACCGTCCATGTTACAGAACCATCGCCGCCGTTCAGGTGGTAATTGTCATCTGCCGTATGTCCGCTGGTCGTGACGGACTGCATCCCATCCGGTGTAATTGTCCAGCTGCCGCCGTCAATGTCGGCAGGGATGCCATCAAGGATCGGTGCAATTTCAATGCCTGCGCCATCCACTTTTTCCAATGTGTCCCGTTGGATTTTGTCGGTATTGACCGTGTAGGAAAAATCCAAGGACTCGCTGCGCTCATAGCTGGCGCTCCACGGCTTATCCACCGATTCGCCACCGGTTTCAAAGCCGGGAATCTCGCTGTCGCCGCTAAGCACAACCGGGGTATAGTTCAGAACCACAAAGCGCTGCCATGCAGCATTGCTGGGCGTATACAGCGTGCCCACATACACGGTCTTGCCGGTCGGTGCCGCATAGGCTTCCGGTGCATTGACGATCTCGGCAGCGATGCTGTCAGGATACTGTTCTGCCTGCCAAGACAGCAGTGCGAGGTAATTGTCTGTTGCGTTATCTGCTGCATCTAAGGCAAGACTCGCGACCGCAGGCGCACCGTTATTGAAGCCTTTCGACCACAAAGTGGCCTGATCCGGCACCCAGCCTTTGTTGAAGTATTCAGCTTCGACCCACACCTGACCAGCGGGGGTATAATTGGCTACCGGTGGATATTTGTTCTTATAGGTAGCACCGGGACCCCATGCCCACTTGCCGCGATCACCGCAGAGGGCAGGCTGACCGCCCAGATAGTTCATCCAACCAACCGAGGTATTCACGCACTGGGTAACCTGCAATCCGGCGTAAGTTGCAATACCTTCATCCACCGAACACATTGCAACCTGCGTTTCCTGTGCAAAGCGATCATGCAAAATACCCGGTACCGGTGCGGAATCGTCCAGCGTAACATGGACGGTTTTCATCAGTGTCTGCGTTGCATCCGTGTAAGTCATGGTGACGCTGAAATCTTCGCTGGCTTTCACATAGATGCCCGCCACACTTGCGGAAACTTCAGAGAAATCATAATGCAGCTGGCTCTGGCGTTCTTCTTCGGTTGCCGGGGTCAAATCGCCGCTGGTAAAGCTATATCCCAGCAGCTCGACGTTATCGGGCAGCGTAATGTCCGCGCTGCTGCCGTTGGCGGGGTACATAACCTGCATACTGATAGGCACGATGGCGTAGTTCTCGCCATCAATGTGCGGGAACGCAGCAGTCGTGCTGTCCGCATCCAGAAGTGCAGCATCAAGCGCCACCTGCTGGAAAGAATCATCACTGACGCTGCTGTAATCTTCATTGCCCCAGCCCTCAATGCTGATTTTGGTTTCACCAACCAGTACCGGTAGGCCATAGGAATCCAGATAATATCCGGTCGGCTCCTGCGTCAAGCTGGGGTACATCTTATGCCAGATTTCGTACAGTTCGTCACTGCCGCCAGTGTCGCCCTCGGTTTCAGGTTCCTGTTGTGGGGCATCCTCGTCCAGTGATTCATCGGCTGTTTCCGGGGTTGCGGTACTGTTGGCATCGCTTTCGGATTTTGCTTCCTGCGTTGCCGCCTGTTCCGGCGTTGCGACCACAACCGGTCTTGCGCTGTCCTCCGCCAGTGCCCCATAGGGGAGCATACCGCAGCACATCATCGCCGCCATGCAAAGGGCTGTAACGCGCTGCCTCATTTTGAATTTGTGATTCATTGCACACAAGTCCTTTCTTTGTCAAAATTCATCTATATAAAAACAGCGCCTGTGGGTACAGACGCTGGAAAGCCAATAAAAAGTCCCGGCATTGCTGCCGGGAAAAGCTATTATACGAATTGTCACTTAGTAGGAAAAGTAGCTGAGAAACTGCGGAAGTTCTGCTTCCGGCAGTGTTTCCATGATTCTCAGCGCCATGTACTCCGGGCGACTGATTGCAGGCAGGAACTGCCGCGCATAGACTTTGCCTACGCGGGCACTGCCGACATCACGGATCATCCCTTTTTCGCTTAGTTTCCTCATCAGAGGGTAAATCGTTCGCGGATGCCATGAACCTTTGTATTGCTCGGTGATCTGGCCTAGAACCTGCTGCCCTGTAATGGGGTGCCCGGCGTTCCAGATAATCTGCATAACTTTCATTTCGGACTCGTTCAGCCTTGTCTTTTTTCGTTCCATGTTTATGACCTCACTGAAAAGTTACTGCCCAATAGGTATACTGTCCTGCTTCCGTGCTGCAAAACCAGCATCCGATTCCCATGCTGGAATAGTTGGGCGACACGATGCTGGCGTAGTGGTCGGGGCTGCTTTGCCATGCAGCACAAACGCTGCTTGCGGATGCAAACGGACCGGCTGCAATAATCTCACCGCAGACGGCACCGGAATGGTCAAACGAGCCACCAGATGCAAAACTATCACAACGGGAGTTTGCAATAGAACTTAAGCCACCATCTACGGTCAGCGCAGGCAGACCAGCCGCGGCGCGCATGGCGTTGATATTTTCCGCTACCGCCCAGTAAGCTGAATCGGAACTGTCAATGCTCCACCACTGGTCAGTCCCTGCTGCAAGGTCAAACGGAACTGCACCATAGCTCATGGATACTTGCTGCGATGCCTCCGCCTGCTGCACAGGTGCAGCGGTTGCGGCAGGAGCCTCAGTAGGAGCTGGGGTAGGTTTCGCAGTCGGGGCTGCGGTGGGGGTCGGTGTTGCGGTAGGCTCTGCCGTTGGTACCGGCGTCGGATCAGGCGTTGGCGCAGGAGTGGCAGTCGGCGTTGCTCCACTGCTGGTTTCCGGCGTGACCTCCACCAGCACACTGGTTTCAGGGGGCTCAAGGGTTGTCGGCTGCTGCGCGGCGCATCCGCATAGGGCAGCAACCATAAGGGTCAAAATAAACATAGACTTTTTCATTCGATTCCTCACAATCTATAAAGGTAAGTGTACAGCGCGGACGCGGCGCAAATCAGAAGATTGCCCACCCACATAAGCAGCTGCGGCAGCGCAATTGGACTGATCAGAAATGCAACGGCAGCAGAAGCTGCTGCTTCACCATAGCATCCATCCAGCAGCGCCAGCATAGCGGCAACACCGCCGAGGAGAGACAACAACCCGCCAAAGGCTCCCACAACTCCATACAGGAGATTGAGGAGAAAGCCCGCTGCAAAGAGCACCAGCACGACCGGCACCGCAAGGATTCTGAGAATCCAGAGTAAAGCGATATTTTTTCTAAGTTGAATCAGCATAATTTCCACCTCCACCCTCATCATACAGGAATGATTTTATTTTGCAAGGCTGTCGATTTACCGTTCCAATTCATCATCCGATTGAATCAGTGCATCTTCCGGTTCTTCTTCCAATTCTTCCGCTTTTTCTTTAACCTCAGAAAGTTCCTTTTCCTGTTCCAAAACCGGGGCATCATTGCCCACATTCAGCAGGGCATCCAGCTCGGCAAGGCGGGCACTTTTATCGCTCAGTTCCTGCTCCTGGAAGAACGGCTGCTTCAGTTCTTCCTCTGCATTGGTAAGCTGTTTTGTAAGCTGTTCCAGACTGCCATGCAGTCGGTTCAGGTCCTGTGGCAGAGCAGAAACTACATTTTGGAAGCGAATCATGTTGCCGGCAGCATCATTACCCAGTTTTGTCGTGTGCGTTGCCTCGCCAACAAGGTGGGCATGGAATACCTTTTCCAGCGGTTTATATTCGACTGTGATTTCAAAGCCTGCATAGTGACCTACCGGCACAGGTTTCGTTGCCCGCACTGCTGCACCGACAAGCCCCAGCAGCGCCTTACCTGCATCCTCGCGCTTATCGTAGGTTTTCCCGTCCAACTCGATAGAAAAGATGAGCTTTTTATCGGCATCATAAGACTGGTGTTCTTTTGCTGTCTGAATATCCTGCTCAAATGCACGGATTCGATGCTCGGTTCCTTTGATTTGGCGCGGGAAAGTCACGGCTACCGCATCTTCCAACCGGTAATGCTGGCTGGTGTAGGCAGCTTTCAGGGTCCGCAGCCGCGCCACTTGAATGTCCAAGTCCATCTTTTCCTTGATCATGGGGTTACCCGCTGCCAAAGCCTTGACTTCGGCATAGGTGAGCGCAGCTTCGTCCAGATCCTCGCAGCTACGGGCTGGGGATTTTGACGTCATAATTTGCGAAATAAACTTCTGTTTATTCTCGACAAGCTGCCAGCTGTACGAATCAAAAGTTGACTCTGTAACGTAAATAAATATGGAAACTTCCTTGTTCAGGTTGCCTTGGCGGACCATGCGTCCGTTACGCTGGGCAATATCAGCAGGTCGCCATGGGCAGTCCAGATGGTGCAACGCAATAAGCCGTGTCTGTACGTTGGTACCAGCGCCCATCTTCTGGGTGCTGCCCATCAGGACGCGCACAGTGCCATTTCTGACTTTTCCAAATAGTTCAGCTTTTTTTGTTTCGGTATCCGCATCGTGGATGAACTGCACTTCCTCTTTGGGGATGCCCTTGGCAACCAGCTTATCGCGCACATCGTTGTATACGTCAAAGCCGTCCTCCTTGGGGGTGCTGAGGTCGCAGAAAATCATCTGAGTGGAGTGCTGCTCCTTGGTCTTTTCCCATATCTCATATACCTTATCCACACAGGCGGGATCATCCGGCAATAAAGGGTTCATGAGCCGCTGGTCCAGTGCAAGTTTTCTGCCGTCATTGGTGATGCGCAGCATATTATCTTCCGTGGGCTGCACTTTTCCGCTTCGGACCTTTTCGGCGCGGTCTGCCAAGCCTTTGACCATTCTTTTCTGGACTTCACTTGGCTGTAACACCACATTGGTGGGCTTGCCGCCCACCAGTTCCGGCACCGGCAAATGCAGCATATCGGCGGTCTGAATGTCCGCAGACATCTTAAAAAGGCTCATGAGTTCCGGCAGATTATAAAATCGCGCGAATCTGGTTTTTGTGCGGTATCCTGTACCAGTTGGGTTAAGCTCAATCGCTGTAATGCTTTCCCCAAAGGTCGATGCCCACGAATCGAAGTTGAGCAAGCCCTCTTTTTCCAACAAGCCCCTTTGCAGATAGCGCATCATGACGTACATTTCCGTCATGGAGTTAGATATTGGTGTACCGGTCGCAAACACGATACCATGCCCACCGGTCACCTCATCAAGATACATACACTTCATCAGCATATCACTGCTTTTCTGGCTTTCTGTCTGGGAAATGCCCGCAACATTGCGCATTTTGGTGGCAATCATGGCGTTTTTGAAATAATGTGCCTCATCCACCATCAGGCTGTCCACGCCCAGATCCTCAAAGGTGACGACATCATCCTTGCGCTGCTGGTCGTTGAGCTTGTCCAGCTTTTTCTTGAGCTGCTTTCTCGTGCGTTCCATCTGTTTGATGGTAAAATTCTCGGCGCGGGAGCTTTTCAAAAGTGCGATTTGGTCAATGACGTCATCAATCTGCCTTTGCAGGTACATATGCTGGCGTTCTGCCGAAAGCGGGATTTTCTCGAACTGACTGTGCCCGATAACGATGATGTCATAATTGCCGGTCGCAATGCGGGCACAGAATTTCTTGCGGTTTTCCTTTTTGAAATCGGTTTTCTTTGCTACCAGAATTTCCGCGTTCGGATAGAGCAGGAGCGCTTCGGATGCCATCTGCTCGGTCAAATGGTTGGGAACCACGATCAGCGTTTTACTGCAAAGCCCCAGTCGTTTCTTCTCCATGGCACTGGCCACCATTTCATACGTCTTGCCCGCACCCACTTCGTGCGCCAGCAGGACATTGTTGCCGTACAGCACATGGGCAATGGCGTTCAACTGGTGTGGGCGAAGGGTAATTTCCGGGTTCATGCCCGGAAATTTCAGGTGACTGCCATCGTACTCGCGGGGACGCAGCGCGTTAAATTTTTCATTGTAGATGGCGACCAATCGCTGGCGGCGTTCCGGCTCCTTGAAAATCCAGTCTTGGAACTGCTCACAAATCTGGCGCTGCTTTTCCTGTGCAGCCTGCGTCGCCTCCTTATTCAGCACCCAAGAAACGCTTCCGTCAGCCGCCGTAACTTTATCCCGAATTTGGGTAGAACGCAGGTTCAGGGCGTTCTCCGCAATCAGGTAGGCGTTGGCGCGGTTCGTACCGTAGGTCACCGTTGCTTTGATATTGCCGTCACCAAATTTCTTGTTGGTAATGGCCCAGCTGCCGGTATATGCTGCGGACTCCACTTTGACAACCCGCCTCGTGTAGTAAGGCGCATCCAACAGTTCCTCTAAAAACTGCTGCACATATTCTGCGGGAATCCAAGTAGCGCCAAGGCGGACGCTGATTTCACTGGCTTCCAAGTCCTTTGGCTGCACCTTTTCAAGCGCAGCCACGTTTATTTGAAACTGCGGGTCATTCGCCGCTACTGCCTTTGCTGCCTGCAGTTTTTCACGGACGTTGCCGGACAGGTATTCATCCGCAGGCAGGTAGATAGGGTTGCCATCGGTATCGACCTTTACGGGGTCACGGAAGATAATGCCGGTCAGATCGTTGATGACGGTTTCAGTGGTTTTCCCGGTCAGCTTGGACATATACCCCAAGTCAACGTGTCCCTGCTCGGAGAGACTGAGCGCCAGTGATTCTTCTGCGGTATCCACATGGTCTACTGCCTGTGCGGGGCGGATCGTCCGTTTGGTGAACATATCCGTCTTGCCTTTGAAGTTTCCCTCATCGTCCAGATCTTCCAAGGAGCAGAGCAGGAAGTAGCCGGAATCCTCACGGAATGCGGATGCCGTGCCACGGCTGTTGATAAGCCCATATTTCTTGCGGTAGGCATCGTATTGGTCGTTCAGACGGGCTTGCAGCTTTTGAATATACTCATCCGGAAAGTTTTCCAACTGGGCATCGATCAGCTCACGGCAGGTATCCCGCAGGGGCACCAGTGCGCGGATGCGGGCCAACGTGGTATCTCCGCCTTTTACCACACGCATCTTGGAATTTTCGCGGTAGTAAATGACGTCATCCTTTACCGTATAACTGAAATTGCGCACATTGGGGTCCGCGTCAATGGTGCCGCTTTCTTCTTCGGCATATTCCTGTTCGTCCACCAGCGTGTAGTCCGCGTGCAGGTTAGAGAGCGCTGCATCCAGTTGCTCCGCCAGCGGGCTTTGCACATTCGGCACACAGGTAGAGCGCATTCCGTAGGGACCGCTGACCATCTGCATTTCACCGCAGACCATTTCTGGGTGGTCGATGAAATACTGGTTCAGCGGGATGCCGTTTTCTGTTTCTCCAACGTGTATCCACGGTGCGTCCTGCTCCAAGACTCTGCCGCGCTTTTGCAGAAACAGAATGTCGGAGGTCACTTCCGTACCGGCATTGCTCTTGAACGTGGTATTGGGCAGGCGTACTGCGCCGATCAGGTCACACCGCGCTGCGAGATATTGGCGCACGTCCTCGGATTTCTTATCCATCGTGCCGGAGGTTGTGATGAACGCCATAATGCCGCCGACACGCAGTTTATCTACCGTCTTGGCTAGAAAGTAGTCGTGAATTTGGAAGTGCAGCTTATCATACCGGCGGTCGCTGACCTGATACTGTCCAAACGGCACATTGCCGATGGCAAGGTCAAAGAAGTTGTCCGGCAGGTCGGCTTTTTCATAGCCTGTGATTTGAATTTTCGCTTTCTGGTAAAGCTGCTGCGCAATGCGCCCGGACAGGCTATCCAGCTCCACGCCGTACAGCTTGGCATTGTGGGTATCGAACTTGCTGTGCCGGTGGCCGAAGAACGCGCCGACACCCATGCTGGGTTCCAGCACATTGCCGCCCACGCAGCCGATATGCTCCAAGGCGCGATACATAGCATGAATGACCGCAGGCGGTGTGTAAAAGGCAGTCAGCGTGGATTCCCGCGCAGCGGCGTATTCGTCCTCGGTCAGTAGGGTTTTCAGCTGCTCGTACTCGGTATGCCAGTTATCCTTGCCGGGGTCAAAGGCATCTGCCAAACCACCCCAGCCAAGATAGCCAGCCAGAATGTCCTGTTCCTGCTCACTTGCAGGCGCACCACCGGATGCCATGCGCTGCTCGATTTCTTTCAGCGTGCGGATGGCCTGCACATTGGCAGCGAACTTTGCTTTCGGACCTTCCGGCACGGCAGGTTCATACGGTGCAAGGTAGTTCGTGCGATCATACTCGGCAGGTTCCTCACGCGCAGCAAGGCGGTCAACATCCTGCATGACCTGCGATACAAAGGTGGATTCCTCCGGTTCGTCTGCGCTGATTTCCGGTTCCTGTTCCTCGATTTCGTTGATGTCCACTTCCATCAGGCTGTCAAAATCGAGATTGGCAAGTGCCATCCGGTTCATATCTTCCAGCGAAGCGTATGTATCCTGCGCATAGAGGGTATCGTCCACAAACTTGCTGATCGTGCAATGCTCCAGATCCGCATGGACCTGAATCGTATGCTGCTCGTCCTCAGTAGTGGTGTAGCCAAGATCGATTTGGGTGAGGTCGGAGAAATCCGGCTCTGTGATTTCAAACTCATCCTTGAGGTAGTCCTCGATATAGGAGAGGGCCTGCTCACGCTGCTCCTGCACCAGAGATTCACGCTGCTGCTCCGATAACACCATGCCGCCGTTACGGGGATTGACGTCCAGCAGCTGTTGGAACTGTTCTCGGCTGACGGCGCGGCCTACCAGCGGAAAATCTTCATTGCGCAGGTGAACATCAAATTGTCCGATGCTCTCTACTGTAAACCGCTGGTCGTTTTCAAGGTAAACGGTACTGCCAGCTTCGCAGATGGGTTTCTGGTCAGGGATGGGTAGCGGCAGGGGCTTCGATTCTGCCTGCCTGTTTATCCATGCAGGCATCTTCTCACGTTCTGCATCCGTCAGGTAGCGGTCCATTCGGACAAGATATTCCAGCCGCTTGCCGACCTCTTTCCATTTGAGCTTTTTCTCATACCGCAGGTCATCCTTGAAATCGTAAAGGATGCTGAATCCTTTACCGTCAAAATTGACGAAGCCGCTTCCACCGTCAGCAAACGTCCAAGAAAAACCTCCGATGCCGTACTCTTTTTTGAGGAAATCTACGGTTTCCTTTTCCGTTTTCTTCTGCTGGAAATAGTTATAGATGCGGTACTTGCCGCCCTCAAAGACGCTGCCTCTTGTAATGATGACGTTCACATCATCTTCCGTTATGTGACTGCCATCGTCCAGCCGAGGTTCTTTGTAGTGGTATGCTGGCAGGGTCGCTTTGATTTTCGCATCCTGTTCTTCCTCAGAATAGATGTCATCCACTTCCAACGCGCCTACTTCATCGCCGCGAGAAGCGTTTTCCGGCAGGTCAAAGGACAGCTGCTCGTCCTGACTGATAGCTTTTTTCGGGTCAATGGCTGCGATAAGTTCGTGGTTATCGACCAGTGCGGAGATGGCAGCAGTAACGCTGTGCCACGACAGATGCGATTCCGCGCTGCGGGTCAGGTAGGACCCCCGCCAGACAAGCAGACCATTGCTTTCTTTATAGAATCCAACGCGGGTATCATCTTCCAGCAGAAGCTCCGTAAACACGACCTTGTAGCTCTCACGGATATAGCGAAGTCGGGCAATCAGCAGCGGTGTTTTACTGAAAAAGGAAAGGATGTCCGCATTGGAAGCGCGCGAGGTCGTGTCTGCTTTCAGCAGGGACGGCAGCAGTTCTGCCGGAAATTCGGGCAAAGAAAAAGCGGAGGGCGATTCTTCGCTCTCCGCCGCTGCGGGTTCTTCCGTTATACTTCGTACAGCATCGGAATGATCATTTCCTCCGCCTGCTGCTTCAGGCTGTTGCACATCTGCGCCCAGCCCAGCGGGTTCGTCTTGCGGTCGGGCATCTGCGCTTTCTGCATCAGGTCGTGCAGCGTCTTGTCCACCATCTGCTGTGCGTCCAGCCCCATCTTGCGGCAGCTCGGCAGCAGCGTTCCCTCCAGCATCATCTGGTCGCACAGGTTCGGCTCGTTCTGCTCCAAGTAGTCCAGCCGCATCCTGCCGTACCGGTTCAGGTTGGTTTTCTTGGCTTTCGGCAAGCTCAGGTTCGGAATCTGATAGCCCTTCACGTTCGTGTACATCATCTGTGACAGCCTCCTCTCGACTGGTCGTTTGTGTGGGTGATTGAGTATCTGTATTATGCACTGGTTCAGCCTGAATTGCAACACTGTCGCGGGCAAGCTGCATGACCTCGTGCCCCAGCTCATCCAGCAAAGGTTCTGCCGCTGCCTGCACATAGCCGCCCAAGCAGAGCGAGATTCGGCTGGTATCAAACTGGGTGACATTCTGGAAAGCCGGGAAATCTTCTTCCTGCACCGGGATACCCAAACGGATGCAGATCATGTACAGGGTGCTTTGTGCAGCGAGTTCCTGCAAGATAAACCGCTGATCTTCCGGGTGGCTCCAATTCAGTGCGCTGTCCTCAATGGATGTCGCCAATACGCGGTTGGCGCGGTCGGACAGGGATACAACTTGTTCGGTTGCCCGATCCATTAAGCTGCCCACGGAATTGACCTGCATAAGAAGTGGCCGGATGGCATCTGTCACTTCCCACGGGGCAGCAGCTTTGTCACCAGTAAGAACCGTGTCTGTCATGGAGAACACTCGTTTGGCAGTGGGTACACCCTGATGGCGTTGCAGAATAATGATGCTTTTACTGCCGTACATAACCTTGCGGTGTGCCTGTTCATTCCAGTATTTCATGGTAGCGCAGGCGGTGGCATCGGGGCGCTGGGCGTGGATCAGCAGCTGGTTGAGGTAGGTGGTGTGGTAGTTATGCGCTGCCGTATACAAGAACCGCCGCCAGTTTTCCGGTGAGGCTGTGACCTGTGTAGCGGTCTGCTGTGCCAGTTGGAAAATATCTTGTGGATTTGGCATTGCTTCACCTTTCCGGTTCGTCCTGAACCTGTTCTTTTTGGTGCTGGGCTTCGACTTCGTGCAGTTCCGGCAAAAGGTGGCTCACATCCTTGAAGCCAATACTGTCCACATAGTAGGCAGTCTCGTTTCCGTTTTTCGTTGTGACTACAATATCACTGGTCGAAAGAGAACACATATGATAGCGCAGCGGACGATTCGGGGCATTGAACTCCTGAAAGCATCTGTCCAAATCGTAGTCCGCAGGGAGATTTGCTATGTAGACGCTGCTGTAATCGGCTGCATGGATGCGGCTTTTGGAATAGGCATAATTCATAAAGCGATATTCGCAGCCGCCCTTTGTAATTTGATAGACTTGGAGCTTATCCAGATTGTCTCCCGGCTGAGGGTGTTCAGGGGCAACATAGCAGCCGATTCGGAAGTTGTCCTCTGCATATTGCTGAATATGACAGCCATAGTGCCCGACATAAGCATGGGTTACGTCAATGTTCTTTACCGCTCTGAGCCGTTTCGTTCCGTCCGCATTTGTCTCAATCACGCGCTGACCGTCACGCACCTGAAATAGTTCACGCCCATCTCGGTTCAAGAACCGCGTGAATTGCAAACTGCTGCATAGCTCATGTGCGTAAAGCCATTCTGTAATGTGCATATCCTTTTCCACCTGTACCCATGTATAACCATCCCGCTGGGTATAGGTATGCGGGCGAACCCTATCTACGCCGATTACTTCTACAAGTTTCTTAGCCATTTGGGGGATTTGTGCATCACTACGGTCAGCGTAGGGACCGCGGTAGTCATCGCACAGGTAATTGACACCATTTCGCACCTGTATGATTGCAACCGCTCCGTCCGGATTCTGACGATCTATCCCTACCACCAATCGTGCATAAGGGAATCTTGTCCGTTCATTCCAAGTGCGTTCGTTGTTATAGGGCATTTCACGCAGTTGGTGATAACGCTTTTCCAAATCTGCGATATTATCAAAGAATTCCGTTGGTGTTTGCTTTCCAAATTGCTCCGGAAACGCACGGGTCATAGCATCCGGAATCAAGTAATACCGATACTCTGCCATATCAGCGCTCCTCCTCATGTGCTTGCTCATGCGCCATCTGTCGAAAATAGCTCTCCAAAATTTTCAAAATGCGATTTTCCATCTGCTGTTTGGTGCAGCCGGTCGGAAAATACTGCGCCACCTTGCTGACATTGATGTTCAGCACCGGTTCACGCGGCGCAACGCTCGGTTTCTGCGCCAACATGATTTCTTCCAACTTGTCCAGCGTTAAGTTTCCTTCTTTGCTGGCTGCTTTCAATTTTTGTGCTTGTGAGAGGGATGGGGTGCAGTCCTGCGCCTCGGCATAGTCGAGGAAACTCTGCTGCTCGTCCGGGGTCAGGTAGGAAAGTTCAACTGCGGGGTTGAATTTCAGGGTGCCACTGTCCACTTTCTTTTGCAAGTCAGGAACGAGGCTGTTAAGGCGAACATATCGTCTTACTTGCGTACCACTATCTCCGGCTTGTTGCCCGACTTCATGGGCGCTTTCCAACTTCCAACCAACTTGGTTGGAAGTTTCTTGGCGGCGTTCTCCTTGATGACTAATGGCTTCCAACTTCATCGCATACGCCCTAGCTTTTTCCATCGGGCTGATATGTTCTCGCTGGATATTGGCATCCACCATGTCGATGATGGCTTGGTCGTCATCAACATCTCGCACCTGCACCTTGATTTTATCCAGCCCTGCAAGCTGCGCTGCATGAAAGCGCCGGTGCCCGGAGATAATTTCATAGCCGCCCTCGGCGCGGGGGCGCACGGTCAGGTTGGTAAGTACACCGTTTTCCTTGATGCTGTCCACCAGCTTCTGCATATCTTCATCGTCACGCACCTCGAAGGGATGATTGACGAAAGGATGCAGTTCAGAAAGTGGTACTTCCGTAACAAGGTCGCCGCTTTCTCGTTGGCGGTCAGCCTCTGAGGAAAACATATCAGCGATCGCGGGCATCTTCATCGCGTTCATAAACTTGTTCTTCGCGGCCATGACCTAATACCTCCTGCGTAAAATCAACGTATGCTCTTGCGCTGCTGCTTTTGGGTTCGTACAGGATAGTGGGTGCTGCAAACGCCTGACTTTCCTGCACTTTGACGTTATAGGGGATCTCCGTAGTAAATACACGGAGCGTTCTCCCATACTTGGCGCGGACATCATGGGCATAATGTTCCGAGACTTTCGTATGCTGGGTCATCGTCAGCAAAACGCCCCTGATATGCAGTCCGGGGTTGATTTTGCGCTGCACGCTGGAAATCGAATTTGTCAGCTGCGACATACCAACCACCGAGAACGGCTGCGCCTGCATCGGGATGATGACCTCGTTGGCAGCGGACAGCGCGTTTGTCAGCAGAAGCCCCACGGAGGGGGAGCAATCAATGATGCAGTAATCATACTGGCTGCTGTACTGTTCCAGACAGGTTTTCAGCAGAACCTCGCGGCACATCATGGTGCCCATTGCCAGCTCAAAGCTGGCCAGCCGGAGATTGGACGGAATGAAATCCACCTGTGGTGCAGAGTCATCCGTGCGCTTGCTCTGATAAACGCACTCTCTGTGGGAGAGGGGCTTTTCATAGGCAACCTTCATCAGCAGCTCTGTGATTGTCTGTTCAAGGTCCTGCTCAGGCGGGATACCGCAGTAGCAAGACAGATTGCCCTGCGGGTCAAAGTCCACCATGAGTACACGGTAGCCCTGCTGGGTAAGGGCAATGCCCAAGTTGTACGCGGTAGTCGTTTTGCCCGTACCGCCCTTCTGGTTTGCGATAGCAATAGTTTTCATCTGGTTTCCTCCTCCAAAATATCATCCAAGCTGATACAGTGCTTTTGGTATTCCTGCGTGACCTGCACCAGCGTGTCGTTATAGTCCTTGCCGATAGGCGGCTGGCGATCTTCCACGGTTTTGCCGCTGCCATCCAAGTGCTTGATAATGTCCTGCGTTCTGGTTCTACCGGCTTCGTCATTATCAAGACACAGAACAATGTGCGTTATGTTCGGGTAGTATGTAAGAAACGCATCCAGTGCAGCGTAATCCGTACCTCCCAGCGCCAGATAGTGAACACCGCGCCAGTTTCCGGTGTGCTGTATGATTTTGAGTGATGCGCCTGACATGGCATCTATGGGTGCTTCGTACACTTCCACCGTGTCGGCAGTGGCAGCAGCTTCGATGTAGAACGGATATATCTTTTTGCTGCCGGGAATATCGCGGCGGAACTGGATTTGCGAACAACCGCGCAAGCTGCCGCCCTTGGCCTCTCCATTTCCATCGCGCCCGACAAATACGCAATTCGGATGATCCTTGAAGCTCGTCTGATACAGGATTCTCTTTTGCTTGCAGACCGTCAGCACATTGGGGTGAATGCAGCGCTTGCGAAGATAGGCAGTAGCAGCGTAGTTGTTCTTATCTGGCTTCGGCAGCCTGAATTCCTTTGCCGGTTTCTTCTCGGCAGGGGGTGAGGGCGCTTTTACAGGTTGGAAAGAAGGACGGACACCGCCCTGTATCCGATTGATTTCCCGCACCGCTTCTACAAACGAAACACCTTCAACCGCTATGAGATAGTTCAGCGCTGTGCGGCCTGTAGCTTTCGTTTTGAAGTACGTCCACGAACCATCCTCTGCGAAGGTCAACGAGCTGTGCCCTTTGTGGCGGAACTGTCCGGGTCCTTCCGGTTTGAAGTTGTCCGGCTCGCACAGCTGCATATACTGGTACAGATTCATCTGCTTCGCTTGGGCGATTTCCTGCTCTGTTACACCGGGCATACTCTACCACCTATTCTGTTTTCCTAACTGTAATTTATATTCTCAGTATCACTATAATCAGTCTAATTATTATCAGTATTAGTTCCGTGTGATTTTCAAGAATCCAGAAGTGTGAAAATCACATATCAAGAATCACCTTTTTCACAGCTCTTGCTATTTATCGTTGCTGCGAAGTTTTTTACATAAATCAAATTCGGTCTACCAAGCCCCTGTCGCTTGCGCTCGATAAGCCCTGCCTGCTTTTCCAGTTCCACCATCAGGCGCGTGGCTTTCTGGTTGGCACAGTTCAGTGCATCCATGATTTCCTCCACGGTGAAGATAATGTAAACCTTGTTCTGTGCATCTAACCATTGATTTTTCAGCGACAAACTCATTCGATCCAGCAGAATCCCATACAGTACCTTGGCATCGGTGGACAGCTCCCTGAAGTTCGGCTCTGTAAATAGCGCTTTGGGTATACGGTAAAAAGAGAACTGCTCGGCTTGAGCGCCGTAAAAATATTCGTATTGCATCTCACTTCTCCTGCCTAAAAATGGGTGCAGCTAAGAAAGCCCACAAAACTACATTTCGTAAGCTATTACATATTGTACTTTTCACTTATCTTTCCAGTTCCTCTTCGCGCTGTGGTCGCTGGCGGCTGGAGCGCTTGTGCTCCCAATTCCGCAGCAACGAAATGATGACATTCTGCATCTGCTGCGGTGTATAGCTGGATGGGAAGTACTGCTGCACATCAGACTGATTTAGGAAGAATTTCTGTCGCTGATTCGGCTTTTCTTCTGTCAGCAGGGTATGCAGGTAATTCTCCGTCAGCGTTCCATTTCGGCTCATATCCTTTAGCGTCCGAGACTGAACCAAAGACGGTGTAGCATCACACATATCCATTTCTTCTTTGAGCCATGTCTGGTGTTCCTCTGTCATATAGGAGATTTCGACCGCTGGGTTGAATGCGATGCGACCGTCATCGACCATTTGCAAGATGGATGGAATTAGATACGTCAAACGAATGTAACGATGTATTTGATTACGGCTTTCATCAACTTCTTTACCCATAGCATCAAGTGTTCTCAACTTTGTCCCAAGTTGGGACGAAGTTGCTTTTCCTTGATGTTTCATCGCTTCCATGCGCATTTTATAAGCAAACGCCTTCTCACTTGGCAACACATGCTCACGCTGGATATTGCTGTTGACCATCAGGATCGTGGCTTCGTCATCGTCTATGTATTCCACTCTAGCAGGGATGCTTTCGATGCCGAGTTCCTTACAAGCCTCCCACCGGCGATGTCCGCTTATCACTTCATAGCCGACACCAACCTTTGGTCTGACGATGATGGGCGTAATGATGCCGCTCTCTGAAATACTATCTACCAATTCACTGAATTCCAGATCATGTCGGATATGGAACGGATGATTGGAGAATGGATGCAACTTATTTATTGGAATAGTTTCCTCTTTGCTTGCTCTGTAAGCAGGCGATGTTTTCTTTGTCATGCTGCGTACTCCTGCGGTTTTTTGATAGCTCTTAAGTACCCCGATTTGACCCCAAAAATGTACCCAAAAATCGTATACTTTTTGCCGAAAATGTACCCAAAAGGCATTTTTGCATAAAAAAAGCCCCTAACCACTGTAGTACAGCGATTAGGGGCTTGCTATGATTTATAGAACGACCTTAACCGTCAGGTCTTTCCATTGCTTCGGCCAAAGCACGCAGCCACGCGAATTTAGATAAGAACGAGCCTTGTCGTAATCCACATTTAATTGTAAAAATCTACGTGATTCAAGAACGTGGATTTTTAATTGCTGCCTGAGCAGCGGCCAGACGTGCGATGGGAACGCGGTACGGAGAGCAGGAAACGTAATCCAGGCCAACGTTGTGGCAGAACTCAACGCTGGAGGGGTCGCCGCCGTGCTCGC
>OHGQ01000488.1_pt1 | contig 17765 bp, 14 predicted proteins | sample 1567811 | NCBI WGS metagenome assembly OHGQ01 (sample SAMEA3879576, study PRJEB24766) | human gut metagenome | biome: human-associated habitat; feature: feces | place: USA | collected 1985/1987 | reverse complement strand
ATTTGAATGATTTCGTTTTTTACTTCACTCAAGCCGGTCGTTTCCAAATCAATCGCATAGAAGTCGTTGAATTTTGCAAGCGGTGTTCTGCTCGTGATATTATTTGTATTCGGATATTCATAATCCAACTTTTTTAACAACGGCTCCGCATCTGGATTGACAGTCAATTCACAGGTTTGAAGAGATGGTATCAATTCTTCAAACCATTTCTGCGCTTCCCAAAACTCTTGCAGCATTTTCTGCTTTCTTTGAATCCGCCCCACGAGCGCCTTGGTCAGCCCATCTGGAATACTATGATCGTCGCCATCTGCCTGAATTGCTCTCCACGTTCCAAACTGCGGCAGGTGAAAGCCGTTTGAGTGTTCGTCAAACTTAGCCTTATTTTGAAGCAACGCCACAAAATCTCTATTACAGAGCGCTCCCATCCATTGTTCAAGGAAGTGCTTGCAACAATCCATTTTTTCTGCAATCTGTGCCAGCGTCCCGAAACAGCCGTTGTCTACGATTTGAGTGTACTGATCCGCAAGCTGCTGATAAAGCTGCTGCGCTTCCGGTGAAAATGAAACGCTCTGCGCATTGGCTTGCTGTGTTTTTGCCGCTGGCTGAATTTCGCTGGTTTTGGAGGACACGGCACTTGTTTCAGAAGTGTTCCGCTTGAGCTTACTCGCAGCATAAAGAATCATCATGACGATCCCAGCCACGCCTGCAAGTATGGAAAGTAGTAAACTGTCCCCAGAAAGTCCGATTCCAAGGAACAGCAATAAGAAACCAATGACGAGATTTTTCTTCGACCGCATCGCGCAAACCCTCTTTTTCTTTCCGCCACACAACGCAGCGGTGGCTCGAATTGTGCTTGATCGTTTCTGCCTTCGCTTGGGTTTGTAATATTATAGCATATTTTGTCGGATGCGTCGACGGGTTCTTCCGCAAATACTCCGTTCAAAATGATCTCTAAAAGTTTCTTTTTCGAGAGTTTTTTAGATGCAGCCCTTTGCAAGCAGGAAAGTCGCTGCGCTTTTGTCAGCTCCGCTTCCATGATCACCACGTTCAGCGTCCAGCCGATTTTCATTGCCAGCCGGAGGAGCGTTTGGTCATTTTCATAGGTCTTGTAAAAATCGCGCATCCGGCGCACGTTGCGCGGGGAAAAGCCTGTGCGGTCAGGGAAATTCGCCTGCAAGAACTCTGCGGCTGCGACCGCTGCGCCCTTCTCCGGGCGCTGGCTAATAGCTTTGCCGATGACATGAATTTCGTCCATTTGCGGAAGATTTTGCGCAAGAATTGCGGCCAATTCCCGGTACATCGTGCCGTAATCCACAGGTTTTCTGACGTTCATGGTTTCTCCTTTCCGCGCCGCTGCGCATCATATATTTCGTCGTTTTGCGAATAGCCTGCTACAATATTTTGTGGTATGATTGCCCCGTTCGTTTGATTCTTGCGAAGGGAGCGCAGCCATGCAGTACACAGATAACGAAGCCGCCCTGATTGGCGGCCTGATCTCAACCTATTTCTTTCAGCCTGCCGTGTCCGCATCTTTGAAGGACGCCTACAGCCGCGTCTTGGAGCATCTGCACCAGAATGCCCTCACTTCTTCTGACCTACAGCAGATCCGAAAGGCTGTGAATTTTCTGATGCCCATGTGTCAGGCGAACCGGCAGATCCAGCGGGAGCTTATGGTGTTAAGGCCAAGCTGTTTTGTCCAGAAATAGCCGGTCTGTTTTGTCGCATAGCCGGATTGTTTTGTCACGACAGCCGAGCTAATCTGTCGTTGAAGCCGGTCTGTTTTGGCATCGCTATATCATAAAAGGGAAAAGAGAGGTGCCGTTCTTGGTAGAACGGCACCTCTCTTCAACTTGAGACTATTGGAATTGATACAGCATAACAGCATTGATATTTTGGTTGTCGCTGCTGTACATGATGGGACGATATTCACCTTCTGGAAGGGAACTCAGATCGAGCGTTCCTGTAAGAGCACCACCAACGGCAGATAGGGTATACACCTCTTCAGACACCTCATCGATAAATCCAATATAGATTGTTCTGGAAGCAGAGGCCCAAGTGCAATGAACGGCCATTGCCTTTGTTTTTTCATTGGGCAACAGAATGGTATCGTCTGCTTTTGAATATTGAGATTCATCAATATTGACGCACACAAGTTCTCCTTTTGGCGTACTCTCAGAGAATTCCACAGGCTCATCTACAAAGTATTCACTTAAATCCACCACATCAGCAAATGGAAGAACAGAAGCCGGAGGAACGATGGCATCGCTGTCATCCTTGTCTGGAACCTCCGATACAGAATCCTTAGTAGAACAAGCAGCTAACATGGCAACCACCACGATTGCTAACAATAGCCCTAATCCTCGATGAATTCCCTTTTTCATGGTTATTTTACCTCGTACTGCATAGCTCCGGTGATGCTCTTACTTCCGCCATTCACAATGCAAACCTTATAATCTCCATCTGGAACACCACTGGAGTTGACTCTCTTGCTGTTAATATCTCCACCTTCATAGGTAACAGTGTATGTTACCCGGGTGTCCACATTATACCAGCCGATTTTTACATCCTGAGAAGAGGGACTCCATGTGCAGGAGTTGATAGTAAGTACAGCATCTTCACCAGAAATGTAGTATGTTTCGCTGGAAGTCTTTCTGGAACCGGAACCCAAAGAGGTGAACGAAAGAGACAGGCTCGACTTCGGCACGATATTGGTTTCCTCCGTGGCTACCGGTTCATACGGGACTTCTTCAACAGCAAAAGCCGTGCAGGACAAAGAGAACACCATTGCGAGAGCTAACACAGCCGACAGGACTTTCTTCATGGTACTTTCCTCCTTTTCTTGGAACCGTTGATACTTGTTAGGTAGCTACCATCTTCATTATACTGAATAATTTCGTATATGGCAACCTAAATTTTGTGTTTTGCATATATTTTTTCGGTTTTGCTTCTTGTTTTTAGTTGGATATGCTATTATTATGACAGCTCAAAAAATGAGGCAAGAGGAAGCAATGAGTCCAATCACTGGAAACAAGCACATTTCCAATAATTACAACGACTCAATGCTCCCTCTCACAAACCATGATTAGTATAGCACAGTATGAATTGTCCTGCAACGGGGACACTACCAAAATTTTAAGCAAAGAGAGCAGCCTATGTCCAATCTGTGGAGGAGCACTTAAAGTTCATGGAACCTGTACGCGGAAAGTCCGATATGGAGACTGCATACACAAATACCATCTCAGAGTATTAAAGTGCCAGTGCTGTGGAAAAACACACAGAGAGTTACCGGATAGCCTCATTCCATATAAGCGATATGGAGTGGAAGCATTCTGTGAGATTGCCGAATCTACAGAAGCCCGACATACCTGTGAAACATCTACCTGGCTGCGCATCCGATCCTGGCTTGCGTGGTTCATCTGTTATGCCCAAAATATTGCAACCGGATTGATTGCAGCCAACCTCCTTCCGATGACATTTCACCCCGGCTACACTCTGCGCCAGCAGACGGTGCATTTTGTCCGGCTGGTAGCAAACAGCGGAAATTGGATACAGCACCGTTCCGCCATGACAATGGATTTTCCTCCGGCTATACTGGTGTCATGCCAATAAAACAGGAGGCGATTCCAGCATGGAAATGAAAAACAGGAAGCTCGCCGCAGAGATTGCAGAGGAGCGAATGTCTATGATTGCACCGCTGCTGTCCCAAAACATGGATAGCAGACGGGTGGAACAGCTACGACAGGAGATATGCGAACGAAACCAGATTTCCCAACGAACTCTGGAACGGTATCTCTGCGCATATTTGAATGGAGGTTTTGAAGCACTGAAACCGCAGAGCAGGAGCAGCCAAAGTAACTACAAAATTCCACAAGAGCTACTGGATGAGGCAATCCAGCTACGCAGGGAACTTCCCAGCAGGAGCATCCCTACAATTATTAAAATCCTGGAGTTGGAGAAGAAGGCTCCTCCCGGATTTCTGAAGCGAACCACATTGCAGGATGCTTTGAGCCGTGCAGGGTATTCCACCGCAATGATGAAGCTTTACAATGACAAAGGGTACGCTTCCCAACGATTTCAACGGCTGCACCGGCATGACCTGTGGCAAGGAGATATTAAATATGGACTTGTGCTCAATCTTGGCGGTGTACAGACACAGACCTACTTCTCCTGCCTGATTGACGATGCTACCAGATACATTCTCCACGGTGAGTTTTACGGGACGATGGAGCAAGGTATTGTAGAAGACACCCTGCAAAAAGCCATGCTGAAATTTGGGCTTCCACGGAGACTCTATTTTGACAATGGGACGCAGTACCGAACACGCTGGATGAAGCGCGCCTGCGATTTGCTTGGTATCCGGCTGATCTATGCAAAGCCCAGAAATCCACAGGGCAAAGGCAAACAGGAGCGATTTAACCAAACGATGGATGCTTTTTTAGCAGAGGTAAGTCTACATCCACCAGAGAGCCTGCAAGAATTGAACACAAAATTCCAAGCATGGCTACATGAATGTTACCACTCCAAACCGCATAGTGCTCTTGGCACAACGCCAGAAATTGCATTTAAGTCCGATTCCATGCCTCCACGATTTGTGGACAAGGCTCTGATGGCACGAGCATTTTTGCATTGTGAATCCCGTAAGGCCGACAAGAGTGGTGTAATTAGTTTTGGCGGAAAACGATATGACCTTGGCATTGCTTTTGCCGGCAAGCAGGTTGATGTAGTCTATGACCCAATCTGTACAGAGATCCTTACGATTGAGACACCAGACCATGAGCCGTTTCAAGTGCGGCAGATTGTAGTTGGCGAAAAAGTTGCACCGAAGCCAAAACGAAAAGAGATTGAGCGTATTCCCGTTGACCATTCCCGTCTATTGGATGCCATAACGGAACCATACCAAGACAAGCAGCGCAGGAGGGCGATTTCCTACACCACAGAAATTGAAAAGGGGTGACAAGCATGTACGAGGAATTTTTTGAAATGACACATACCCCTTTTGTACGGGGCATTCCTGTTGACAATCTCTATGAAGACCAGGATACCGAAGAAGTCTATAACCGTCTGCTCTATGCTGCCAGCCGCCAGCTTTTTGCTCTTGTGGTTGGGGATGCGGGCACGGGGAAGACAACGGCTCTGCGCCGCCTGAAAAGCGTCTTAGATGGGCAAGATTACACCGTACTCTACCTTTCTGAATCTAAACTTACCCCGAGACACTTCTACAACGGTCTTCTGGAGCAGCTGGGGTGTGAAACACGGTTCTACCGAGGTGACGCAAGGAATCTACTGCACCACGAAATTGAAATTATGCGTGGAGTTGGACACCGAAAACTGGTTGTGATTGTGGATGAAGGGCATCTACTCTCTAAGGAAATGCTGGAGGAAATCCGCTTCTTACTCAACTACAAAATGGATTCTGAAAATCCCCTCGCACTCATTTTGGCTGGCCAGACGGAGCTATGGGAGAAACTACGGCTGCAAGCGTACAGAGCGATCCTCCACAGGGTTGATATTCAGTGCTTTCTGATGCCTTACGAATACGCTCAGACGAAAGCCTATATTGAGAAGCAACTGACCTATGCTGGACACCCCAACGCAATCTTCTCTGAGGACGCCATGAAAGCAGTCCACTCTTTCTCATCCGGCATCCCGAGACTGATTAACCGGGCCTGTACCCAGTCTCTTGTCTACGCATACCAAAACCGCCGGGCCATTATTGATGACCGGATGGTACAACTCGTCCTGGAGGGCGAGGTTTCTTGAATACCGGAAAGAAGGGGATGGCTGGAGCCATCCCCTTCTCTTATGCGACAAAACGCACCGGCGCCGGACAATGATGTCCGGCGATGACCGACAAAACAGCCCGTCTATTTCACGACAGAACAGGCCGTCTGCGACACTTGATGTCACGCGGGAATAAGGCAAAAAATTTCCTTCTGAATCAAGCGTTGTGAAAACTGTGAAGTATTTCCCGATAGCGAATACACATTGCACTGCTCAGTGATTATTGGAAACGTGTACGGCGTATGCTGCCCAGTGAACATCTCCACGGAACACATCGAATTTTCACGGCTTCGCAAAACGGAAAGTGTCACCTTATGAACAGTCCCTTGCCGAGAGAAAAATAAATCGCTGGAAACGGGAACGCCCCCCGGCACTGTGCGTCTGGCACAGTGTCGGGGGCGTTTTTCCGTGTCTTAGTTATGAGCCAGTTCATTTAGGAGCAGCTTTCGATAGTCCACATCCAAGACGCAGCGATGGAAGTCCATCAGACGGTGTTCGTCGAACAGCTTTTCACAGAGCTTGGTCAGCGGATGATTCATCAGCTTTGCAGAAATGCCAGTCTCGTTGAAAAACCTTGCCCATGTGAAGACCTCTTCTAAATCCTCCTGCCCAAGCGTGGCAGGAATGATGGCGTTGCAGAGACGGACAATGGGGCTGTCCGCAAATCGCTCTGCGACTTCCTCCGGTGTGCATTCATAGCGGTCACAGTCAAAGGAAAGTGCATCCTCAATTTTAAGATAATTTTCGGTTTCATCCCGTGTCAAGGTTATGGTGTAGTCTCCCATACCGGACGGCACATCAATATTCTCCATGACATCAAGCTCGTAACGGGAGCCGCCGATGATCGCTTCAAAGGAGAAGGACTGACAGATTACTGCTGGGTTTTTGTCTATCTTGTCCTCATTCAGAAATGACAGCGGATTATACTCTGTCAGTTCCCAGTCGATTTTTCCTCTCTCTGTTTGCTCGGCAATCTGCTGGATCAGATGTCGTTCTTCTTCGTGCAGATTTTCATTGTACAACATGATACACCTCCGTTTTCTGATTGTCGTTTTTTTGGGGGCTGCTCTATGTTTCCGAAGAGACTGCCGTTTGTATCATCATTCCTTGGCTGAGGGCAGACCTTCGTAAAACTTCCTAAGTTCGTCCAAACTGCTTGTCCGATTTTTGATGGGCAGGGAGTCCCATGTGATGTCATGATAGCGTTCCGGCGGCTCGTCCCGCAGTCTTCGGTCGATGATGCAGACAATGCCGGTGTCTGTGAAATTGCGGATCAATCGCCCGATACCTTGCTTGAGCTTGATAATCATTTCGGGAACGCGGACATCCATCAGAGCGTCCTTTGCGACGGAACACTTATACTCGATAATTGGATCGGGGACAGGGAACGGAAGCCGGAAAATGATGACATTGGAAAGGCTTTTTCCTTCAATGCTGATACCTTCCCAATATGCACCCGTCCCCAGAAGCACGGAGTTCGTATCTTCCTTAAACTCACTCAGCACCTTGTCCTGCGACGATCCCGGCTGCTGCATCAGGATTTTGTACGGAAGATTTTTCTCGCTGAGAATGGAGTAGACCTCTTCCATGTCGGTCTTCGCCGTAAACAGCACGAGTGCCTTTCCGTTGGAAATGCTCAGTATCTCAAGCAGTCGCTCCACGCCCTTTTCAATGAAGGCTTCATGTTCTCTGGTCGGGTGCGGGAGATCGTCGCAATAGTAGATCATGGCGTGTTCATCGTATGGATATGGGGAAGGCTTTGGCTCGGATAAGCAGCCGCGATCACCAGCGGGAAAGCCGGTATTGCTGATAAAGTAAGAATACTGTTCTTCCAGAGACCCGCTCGTGGCGTTCGTCAGCGTGGCAGAGGTCAAGATGGTTCTTTCATCACCATTGAAGTATAGGCGGCTCACAATTTCTTTTGTGTTTTTAGGGCAATAGACGAGTTCCGTGTTGCTGCCGTGCTGCTCAATCCAGATCAACATATCATCTATCCGGTCAAGAAGCTCCGAAAGGGATTCGCTGACGGCATCCAGATCATCAGAGGCAGCAAAGGAACGGTTGTTTCTGAAATCCATGCTGGAATAAATCTGAATGCTGGACGAAAGGTTGTGTATGGCGGCGTTCATCTCGGTAAGCAGCTCAACCGCACTGCCGTTTTGGTCAAAGAAAAAGCGGTCAGCGTAGCGCATATCCTGTTCTGCCTCGTTGATCTGCTTTTGGACTTGTGCTTTCAGGCAGTTATAGAAGGCGATGATTGCGCTCTCTGCCTCTCGCTTTTCACCTGACACACTGCTCTGGTCAAAGGATCGCAGCTCATAGAATGCGCTCTTAATCATTCCAAAGAGCATACCCTGTCCGAAACGCTCCGTTGTGGCACTACGCACTTTATCATCCAAGTTGTGCGCTTCGTCCACGACAAGCAGATCAGCGGCGGCGTTAATCAGCCCTTCCTGACCGCGCCGGAGTTTCATGAGATGCTGGGTTAAAAAATCCTGATTGCACAGTACCACTCCATCCGTAAACTTTAATGCTGCGCGGATCTTGTAATACTTGCACTTCTTTTCACAGGAGCCACAATTCTTCATGCTGAACCGCTGCACGTTTACCTTGTCCCAGACGCCTTGCGGCAAAACCTCCGGGAAATCCTTGCGTTCCTCATACCCTTGCTTGATTCCTTCTTTGATCGCGTCCGGTGGGTCTGCTTTCGGGTCACACATATACTCATCTGCGCGTTTGTTGCAGAGATAATGGGTCTGTCCTTTTGCGAGGATGACATCTCTGTTCAGCCCAAGAAGGGGCATTACCGCGTGGACATCGCGCCAGAGCTGTTCTTGAAGCGCAATGGTCGAGGTTGCGATGATAACCGGCTTGTTCATGCGTTTGCTGTACAGCAGCACCGGCACAAGATAGCCAAAGGACTTTCCAATGCCCACGCCAGCTTCAATCGCAAAATGCTGATCGTTTATGAGGGCGTCCACAATCTCAAAGGACATATCCTGCTGCCCCTCACGCATTTCCAAGCCATGCTGCGGGGCTTCATCCCAAAAGAAGGTGCTGACTTGCTCACTCATGGAGTACAGCTCTGCTTTTCTGCGCTTTTTCCGTTCCTCCGATGTATTGAATCCAAAATAGAATCTGTTGTCCATCCACATTCCTCCCGGAATAGAAACCAAGGCTATCCGCGTTTCAGTTCAATGCTGACGTTTCCGTTCTCGTCGATGGTCAGCGTCATGTGTCTGATGTGCTTCTCATAGAACTGCCGCCGCTCTGCGGGAGACATTTCGATCCTCGTGTTTCGCAGAGCTGCATCAAACATATCGTTGACATTCAGGTGAACGGAGTTGTCAATCCAGCGGTACATCTCCTTGAACAGTGCGTTTTTCTTGATGTCCTCGCTGTTGCCGGAGTAGAAGTCATCCAGATAGCAGTAGAATATCCCGGATTCTGCAAGTGCCGCCTTCATATCCGGTCCACATTTTTCCCGCTCAATCATGACAAGAAATCTGGCGTCCGGCAAGGAAGAAATCAGCCCCCAGTAGTCGGAATCACTTGAGACGATGACGAAGGAATCCACTTGCTTCTGGTAGTGTTCCTGACAGGCTCTTGCGGTGAGCTTGATGTCTACCAGTGATTTGTTCTGCTTGATCCGCTCAATCATGATATGCTCAACGGGGATGCGGGTGTAGTTTTCAAGAATCCGCCATGCCGTAGCGGTATGTACGTCATCAAAGAGAATGATCGCCGTAATTTTCTGCATGACCTCATAATCAAGGTTTTTGAGCGTGGCGCACAGTTTGTACGGGTCAGAGTTTTCGCAGTCCACTACCAATACGGTCTTCTCACTGTCATCTATGAAGTCGTAGATATTGTTTTTTACAAAAGCCCCTGCATCGGAGACTTTACTGTATTCCGTGAAGGCGTCGCAATGCCATTGATAAAGCAGGGTAGCAAACTTCTTATCATTATAGAGGACATTGCCCTCGTCCATCGGTACCCAGTTAATGTACATTTGATAGGGGTAGTAGGAGAGACTTGCGTAATAGATGTCCGCAGCATCTTTCGTTCCGTCCTCTGTCAAACCGTTTGGCATGATGAACAGCTCTTTTATGTACGCCCAGTTAATCCAGATTGGAAAGAGGCTTTTGCAGTTGTTAATGCGGTCTGAAATCAGCCGGTTGATCTCGATAATGTGGTGGCAGAGCTTTGTACTCGACTTTTTGATAAAGCTGATTCCGTCATTTGAAAGCTGCTGCATACTGGACATCGGAAGGATCTCAGGCATCGAAAGAAGCCCACGGTATTCCATCCGCATGATGTCATTTATTTTCCGGTAATTGCGCTCAATGGCGGTGCGGATGATACATAGATTTCGGATGATGCGGGCATTTTTATCCTGCTCAAGCCGGTTGTATATCTCTATCTTCGGCGGCTCGTGTTCATTTTGGAAAATACGAAGCGGGACGCCGATCAGGTAAGCGACCTTTGACACAAGCTCATAGGTGCTGTCTTTGTAGGCAATCTGTTCTCCGGCATATTCGATGCCATTCAACATGACTGAATTGCCCATGATCTACTCCTTTCTCGTAGGGGGAGTTAAGCGGTCATTACATTGTCCGTCCACATCTCACACTGGCTCATGACAGTCTGGACAGCATCATCCATACCCTCTGGCGGATATTTGTGTTTTTTCAGCAACCTTTTGACCAGGCGGCGCATTCCAGCTCTTGCGCTCTCTTTCTTTTGCCAGTCTATTGTCTGGTTTTTGCGAAGCAAATCTGTCAGTTCTTTCGTGATAGCAATAAGCTCGTCATGCTCGTAAAAGTCCTTGATTGCTTGCGGTTTTGTGAGGGCATCATAGAAAGCAAGCTCGTCCGCTGTCAATCCGAGTTTTTCACCCTCGGCGGCAGCAGCGGCAATGTCTTTCGCCAGCTTGAGTAATTCTTGAATGACTTCCTCGTTGGTCAACATTCCGTTCAAATAGCGGTTCATTGCGCTCTGAATGATTTCGGAGAACTTCTCGGATTTGACAATGTTTGTACGACGATAAACAGATACTTGTTCAGCAATCAGCTTTTTCAGAAGTTCGACTGCCAGATTCTTCTCCTTCATGTTTGCCACTTCTTCAAGGAACTTCGGATCGAACAACGAAAACTCAGTCTGGACATCGGAGAAGAGGTTGATAACGCCTTCGCTCTTGATGCTGTGCTTCAAAAGCTCGTTAATGCGCTCATTTACTTCCGGAAGCGTAAACTTCTTTCCGGTACCGCCTGAAACCAAGCGCACGGTCATTGTTCTTACGGACTCGAAGAAAGCTGCCTCCATGCGAGTTTGCTCGTCTACCAAGCTGCTGCACAGCGAAAGTGCCTGCTTGAGAAGCAGGGCTTCTTTGATAAACACATTCTGTGTCTTCTCATGGTCGGGAAGCTCGTACTCTGCAACACTCTTGCCGAGTATGAAGTTCACTCCGCCGCTGATGAGCTTCGCCCTGTCGAGGTCGCTTCCGGTCATGAATTTCTCATAACTGAATCCGTGGAACAAATCTCTGCAAATAGAGAGCTTTTCAAGGAACTTCGGATATGCAGCCTTGCTTACATCTGTATCACCATAGTTCTTCTTGTCTCTGGCAGTATAGTCGTTCATTGCCTGTTTCAGTGCAGCCGCAATACCGACGTAATCGACAACCAAACCGCCTTCTTTATCTTTGAAGACACGATTGACGCGGGCGATAGCTTGCATTAGGTTGTGTCCAGCCATTGGCTTATAGACATACATCGTAGCGAGGGAGGGAACATCAAAGCCGGTCAGCCACATATCCACGACGATAGCGATTTTCAGCGGAGAGTTGTTGTCTTTGAATTTCCGCGCCATATCGTCCTTATGAGCTTTGTTGCCGATAATCTCACGCCATTCTTCGGGATCGTTATTGCCTTGCGTCATGACCACTGCAATCTTTTCCGTCCACGCTGGGCGTAGCTCAAGAATGCGCTTATAAATCTTCATTGCTATGGGACGCGAATAAGCAACGATCATCGCCTTGCCGGTCAGGATATTCTCACGGTAATTCTCGTAATGATCAAGAATGTCATTTACCAAGGAATTGATCGTCTGGTCGGCACCGAGGATTGCTTCCATCTGACCAAGTTCCTTTTTGCTCTTTTCAATGACATACGGATCGGCGTTGTCAGCCATAATGTCATACTCATTATCGATCAGATGGAGGGTGTTCTCGTCGAGTTTCAGGTGAATCACACGGCTCTCGTAGTAGACGGGTCTGGTCGCGCCATCTTCAACTGCCTGTGTCATATCATAGATGTCGATGTAATCACCGAAGACCTCTCGTGTACTGCGGTCTTTTGTGGAGATCGGTGTTCCGGTGAATCCGATGTAGGTCGCATTAGGAAGCGTGTCTCTTATAATGCGGGCAGTGCCGATAACGGTTTTCGCCTCGACTTCGCCGTTGTCCTTCTGCTTGACCACAACCTTCTCATTGAGACCATATTGCCCACGATGCGCTTCATCAGCCATCACGATAATGTTCCGACGCTCCGAAAGAGCTTCGTTGCTTTCTTCAAACTTCTGCATGGTCGTGAAGATTATGCCGTTTGCCTGTCTGTTTGCAAGCAGTTCTTTCAGATTCTTGCGGCTCTCAGCGTGCTGCGGCGTTTGCCGGAGGAAGTCCTTGCAGCGGGCGAATTGTCCGTAAAGCTGGTCGTCCAGATCGTTACGGTCGGTAATGACAACGATAGTGGGGCTTTCTAACGCTTCTTGCAGATAATGAGCATAGAAGACCATAGACAACGATTTTCCGCTGCCCTGTGTATGCCAGAAGACGCCACCCTTACCGTCCGTCACTGTTGCGTGTTTTGTAGACTCAATCGCCTTTTTGACTGCAAAATACTGATGATACCCGGCGAGTATCTTGAATGTATTCTGTCCATCCACATTAAAGCAGATGAAGTTTTTCACGATGTCAAGGAAGCGGGTCTTCTCAAACAGTCCTACAAAGAATGTGTCAAATGATGCGTGTTGCGTATTCTCATAGCTGCCGTCTGTTGTTTTCCACTCCATAAAGCGGTCTTCGCCGGACGTGATTGTACCAGCCTTTGAAGTGGTCAAGTCGCTCATGACACATACCGCATTATAAATGAACATAGAGGGGATCTCATACATATAGTTCCGGAGCTGACGGTATGCTGCGGAAGCGTCGGTTTCTTCGCGGGACGGAGACTTCAACTCCACAATGACGAGCGGGAGACCATTGATAAAGAGGATCACATCCGGTCTTTTTTCGGAGTTCTCAATGAAAGTCCACTGATTCGCAACTGTGAACTCGTTACTGGCGGGATTTTTGAAGTCTACAAGGTAAACAAGGGTAGAGCGTTCTTCACCCTTGTCATAGTATTTTACCGGGACTCCGTTTTGGAGGTAGTCCATAAAGACCATGTTCTTCTGCAAGAGCGTTCCGGTTTCAAAGTTCTTGAGTTTGTAGATTGCCTCCGTCAGAGCGTCCATAGGCAGGCTCTTGTTGATCCGCTGCAAGGAAGGTAGCAGAACATCCTCATAAAGCGGCGAGTGATAATCGCGCTCCACGTCCGGTCCATAGATATAGTTATAGCCCAGTTCTTCATTGAGAAGCTGCAAGACAGCGTTCTCGTAATTTGATTCTGTAAAATATCCTGCCATAGTTTTGTCACTCCCTTTTACGCCAGACTCGCCCCAAACTGATCCAGCGTATTTTCTGCATCTCTGTCAGTGACAGGCTTATTCATTGCCTTTTCAATCAGATTGAGAAGACTCTTTGCTCTGTCAATGAAGTAGCCATTGAAGTTATCTGCCTTCAATTCCGCATAGTTGATAAAGTGCGATTCCACCCGTGCTTGCAACTCATTCTCAGTCAGTCCATCAACCTTTTTTAGAATTGCCCCCAGATACTCACTCGGCGCATTTCCGCCAATCGAGCGGTTGGTGGCTGGAAGAATCGGGGTCTTGTTAATGATGGAATTATACCGTTCGCGCTTGATGCCCATTTTCTCGCAATATGCTTCGGGGAATATATGGTGAATATCCGGAGACTCAAGCATACTGTTTACAATGTCAATCGTCGTGTTGTTCATAAAGTCACGACACTTCTCCTTGTAAAGAAGAGCCATTATACCTTTATATGCCGCGCTCAAGCGAGTTTGAAGGGTTAGCAGCCGCGTAGAAGAAAAGACTGCGCTGTTAATCGTGTGCATTGCATTCGGACGTCCATTGACCGCTTCAACCATGTCCTCAATGTCATAGGCATAGCGGGTTTCGTTCGCACCGCCATACATCTCACCCAAAATCCCGCACCAATACCACCGAGAAAGAGTTTTGATTGTGTTTGGCTCATTGCATTTGGATTTTCCGAGAACAGCGCAGATTGCCGCAAGTGGAATCAACTGCGTTGTATAGGGCAAATCTCTTTGACGGAAAACGCACTGATCCCGAAGAAGAAACTCCTTTGCGATTTTGAACCCAGACAGCACTGCATCCCGGTTCGCTATGTACGATTCATAAGGAAGTCCCAGAACATCTTTCTTTTTGCAGGAGATTGTGTTTGTCTTTCCAGACTGCTTGTTCAAATAGCTTGTATAGAGACAAACCGTTGTCAGGAAGGTAGTCTCATCAATCCCATCGAACAGGTCTGTTCTCAGCGTGTCACCGAAACCGCAAATTGTATTTCGACACTGCACCCAGTCTTTTCTCAGGTCAAAGTCTCTTGTGGCATAAGTTGCGGTAACAAGCTCAAACACCGTGAGAGGAACACCACCGGTATTGACGTTCTCAAACACCTTGCACACTGCCTCTCGCGGCGTGGACTTGTCCAGCGTAATCACAGGCAGCTTATACCCGGAAATTGTATTCAGCACATCCGCCTGAAAACGCTTGAACTCGTCCATTGCCTCCGGCTTCATTCCATAGTGCGTCATGTAGCCCATGAACCAGTCCATAACGGCGTTGCTATCGAACACAATATTGACCGGAAACAACTTATTCTCGTATTCATATTCTCTGGTTGAGAGATCGAGCTTCACATCACGGTCAAAATTCTCTTTAATTTTGCGATCTTCGGGGATGGACAGGACTGCATCAAAACGATCCTCATCATCGTCGAGGCACTTCTCCATTGAGAGATAATAATAACGTTTAATAGCCTTGCCTTTTTCTGTTTTGGTCGAGACCGGCTCTTTAGAGGACGTTGCCTGATAAATAGAAGTAAGCCGCTGCTGACCATCAAGAATCAAATGCTCCGGCTTTACAGAGACACCCTTGACGCCTGTAATTGTCCGGTACTTGAATTGAATATCCGGGTTGCCGTATTGCAGCCGCATGATGGCACCCATAGGATAACCCTGTGATAAGCTGGCGATGATGCCTCTAATCCGGTTATCATCCCAAGTCCAGTCGCGCTGAAACTCCGGCAACTGCATTGAGCCGAACTTAACCTCCGCTAAAAGCTGACTTAGGTTTGTATCAAGAGATTGCGGTGAAATAATCACGTCTGCGCCTCCTTCATTGAGTTTTACTGATCGGACGAGCCCAGTCTGCTTTCCAGATCTGAAATATCACTGCGGATGGAAGAGATGTCCGACTCAATATTGTCAACCCGCTCGGACAAAGAATCCTGCTGACCTTGAATGTACTCTATTTGTGAGTACAAACCTCGCACTGCCAGAATCAATTCTACCATCAGCCCCTTGTCATCAAGGGAGAGAAGGCGTTCTTTTTCAGTCTGTATCTTTTGAGCCTCCTGTTGAAGCCGCTCTTCCTCACGAGCTGCTTCTGCTGCGGCTTTCTCAAGACGAAGCCGTTCCTTTTCAAGCCGCTTTTTCTGGCGCTCATCTTTGCTTCTTTTCAAGCTCTCCTGAACTCTATTTAACATGGTTTAACTTAAACCTCCTATGTCAGAATCCTATACTTTTCTCAGTTTTCTTGACGGACCATCTATGTAGATGCTCTTTGCGATCTGCTGCAAATCAAAATCATTTTCGCAGACAATGTTGTCGCATGGCACATGGACAGTTATCTGGCTTTTGTTGTTGTCCAATTTGTCAAATAGTTCGGGCTTGCTGATAAAATAGTCCTGCAAGGGCAAATAGTAAACGGTTTCCTCTTCTACGTCTACATAGAATATGACAAATGCACACGAGCTGCCCAAACCATATCGTATTGTCTTAATTTCCATCTCAAGCGCAAATGCGTCTCCATTTTTTAGTTGTCGTGGCGACCGAGTTCCCTTAATTTGCCCTTCTATTTTCTTGTTCGTCCACTCTTCGTTCTCAACTAATTCGACTGTGCAATCCAATCCATTATCCCGCCCAGTCATTTCATGGTACTCCCAGTTTTCTGACGGAAATCGAAAATGAACCAGCTTTCGTGCTTCTGCTCCAATAATCCGTGCAGTACAGTCCTTAGGTAATTTACTCAAAAGCTATTTCACCTCCGATAAACGATAATTTACTTGCTCAAGCACAAACGCTTTACAAACAGTTCTTCCCGTATGGCGTACAAGATGATCTTCCAGATGGCTGGCGCATAGGTACAGTTGGTGAGATCATCGAAATCCATGACTCGAAGCGTATCCCTCTCTCTGGTGCAGATAGAACGAAGATGGAGAAGAAGATTTATCCTTATTATGGTGCAGCCTCTCTCATGGATTTTGTGGATAACTACATCTTCGACGGTAAATATCTTCTTCTTGGAGAAGATGGTACTGTTGTTGACGATGCTGGCTACCCTATTCTGCAATATGTGTGGGGACAATTCTGGGTAAATAACCATGCCCACATTCTCACTGGAAGGCTTGGTTATGATGTTGAGAGCCTATATATGCTCTTTAAGCAGACTCCGGTAAAATCTATTGTTACCGGTGCTGTTCAGCCAAAGATCAGCCAAGCGAACTTGCGCTCTGTTCAAGTGGTTATTCCTCCTGAACATAATCTCAGAGAGTATAACGATCTGGTTGAGCCATTGTTCTCTTTATTTCGTGCCAACGAGGAAGAGTGTAAAACCTTTACAGCACTGCGAGACATGCTTCTACCAAAGCTCATGTCCGGCGAGATTGACGTCTCTGCTGTCCAGCTCTAAGCCGCTAAATTATCGTTTACCGTCTGAATAACTCTCACCAGTGGCGAGAGTTTTACAAAAGGGACTGCCACTGAATGTCGTTCTCTTACCTCGAAAGGAGACACGACAATGACAGAACAACTCATCACGGAGATACAGCGAAAAATGCTGCCGTATCTTAACAACGAACAGCTCATGCACCTTCGGGATGCAATGGCTGAGACATTGGAAGGGGCAACGATCACCTATGATAGTGGCTCAATTCCAGCAGAAGAAACAGATGCAGTCGAAGCATTTATCACAGCAAAACGGATCGAAGGCTGCTCAGAGAAAACCCTGAGCTACTACCGAAAGACGATTGAATCTCTGATTGCCGGAGTCGGAAAGGCAGTGCAACAGGTCGCCACAGATGATTTGCGCCGCTATCTAACCAACTATCAGGTTCAGCGAAGGTCGAGTAAAGTGACCATAGACAACATCCGCCGGATCCTGTCCAGTTTCTTCTCTTGGCTTGAGGATGAGGACTTCATCGTGAAAAGTCCGGTGCGACGGATTCATAAGGTGAAAACCGCAAAGGTTGTTAAGGACACCTACACCGATGAAGCGTTGGAGCTGATGCGCGACAACTGTACAACGGCGCGTGATTTGGCTATGGTTGATCTTCTGGCTTCGTCCGGAATGCGTGTTGGAGAACTGGTCACGCTAAACCGCGAAGACATCAACTTCAACGAACGCGAATGCGTGGTTATCGGCAAGGGCAATAAAGAACGATTGGTCTACTTCGACGCAAGGACGAAGATCCACCTTCAAAACTATCTTGAGGGCAGATCGGATGAAAACCCGGCTTTGTTTGTTTCCCTGAAAGCTCCCTTTGACCGATTGATGATCGG
>OHGQ01000459.1_pt1 | contig 19435 bp, 13 predicted proteins | sample 1567811 | NCBI WGS metagenome assembly OHGQ01 (sample SAMEA3879576, study PRJEB24766) | human gut metagenome | biome: human-associated habitat; feature: feces | place: USA | collected 1985/1987 | reverse complement strand
CGGCGGTGAGGCTTTGTTTCACATTCACTTGATGCGAAGCGTCAAATTTCACAATTTGCAGAGCAAATTATTTCACCGTGAGCGAAGCGAACAGCAACATTTCGGAGCGCAAGCGACATCATCGGGCGCACAGCGTCGGCGTCATTGAACAATGTTCGGATTTATGATATACTGCCCATATAAACAGGTGATACGAATATAAAAGAAAAATAAACTTGCAGAATTATCTGTGACCTTCTCCGTTCAGATTATTAAACTTGTAAAAGGCCTGAAATAAAAGCACGAAACCGTGATTTCCAATCGGTTCGGCCGTTCCGGTATCTATTTCGGCGCGAACATCCGGAAGTCGGAGCCGATAGGGGAGTAATGCGTCCTAAAAGGCAGCGTCAATGCTTTAAATTTAAATTCTGACATGCTTTATCCCGATGCGGTTATGCACTGCATCGGGATTTTTCGCGCAATAATTTGTATTTTTCCGCCGCCAAACAAAAATCGAGCGGCCGCCGAAGCGACCGCTCTTTTCAGTGTGCCGAAAGATTAGCTTTCTTCTTTCTTCTTTTTCTTGCTGACAACAGTGCCTATTGCAGCACCGCCGCCGATTACCAGAGCTGCAGCCCAGAGGAGTACGTTAGTCGTATCACCTGTGTCGGGTACTTCGGTTGCGCCGGGCTTGTCAGACGTGCCGGGCTTGTCGGGTGTACCGGGCTTATCAGGTGTGCCGGGCTTATCGGGTGTACCGGGTTTATCAGGTGTACCGGGTTTGTCGGGCTTGTCGGGTTTCGGGAAATCAGGCTTCGGAATGTCGGGCAGGGTGGGCTTGTCGCCTTCGGTGCCGTCGGACTCAAATATGGCTTCGAGTATAACGTTCTCTGCGGGCATTACGAACGAAGCAATCTTCTTGTTCTCTAACTCAACGCCGCCCTTGACGACCTTCCACTCCTTGAACTTGTAGCCGGGCTTCGCAATGGCAACGACCGTTACCTTTGTGCCTGCCTCGGAGTAAGGCGGATATGCAGCGCCGACGCCGTTTCCGTCAGTCTTGACCAATACGAAATGTATGTCGCGCTTAACGTTCATGTCGTCATCGTTCGGAGCGTCCTTGATTTCCGCAAAGATAGCTTTAACGGTGACATCATCATCGGGCATAACGAACTTGTTGTCCTTTATCTCGACATTGCCTCTGATGACCTGCCACTCCTTGAAGTAGTAGCCGTCATTGCCCTTGGCGGTGAGAACTATCTCGGTGCCTGCGATAGCATCGGTTGCGGAAGCGGAAGCGGTGCCGTTCTTATCAGTCAGAACAACGATTTTGTGCTCTGCGGCGAATATAGCCTTAATTTCAACATCCTCGTCGGGCATTATGAACTTGTTGTCCTTTATCTCGACGTTGCCCTTTATGACCTGCCACTCCTTGAAGGCATAGCCTTCCTTGGGGGTAGCGGTGAGGGTTATTTCTTCGCCGTTAAGAGCCTTTTCTTTGTCGGCGGAAGCGGTGCCGTTGCCGTCGGTGGTAACCTTGATGCTGCTCTCCTTGACGAAGATAACTCTGATAACAACATCTCTGTCGGGCATGATGAACTTGTCGCTCGCTATAGTGACCTTGTCGACGCCTTCTTCAACGACCTCTTCCCAACCGTAGAAGATCCAGCCGCTGTCGGGCTCTGCGTGAAGGGTTATCTCCGTGCCCGCAACAGCGGTCTTGGGAACGGAATAGGTCTTGCCCTTGCCAACGGGGATTATCGTGATGCTGTGCTCCTCGGGGATTACCTCGGGGATTGCCTCGAAGATTGCCTTAACTTCAACATCCTCGTCGGGCATTATGAACTTGTTGTCGTTTATCTCTATGCCGCCCTTTATGACCTGCCACTCCTTGAAGCGGAAGCCCTCCTTGGGAGCAGCGGTGAGGGTTATTTCGGTGTCTTTAACGGCTGCCTCTGCGGATGCGGATGCAGTGCCGTTTTCATCGGCCGTCACAGTGATGCTGTGCGTGATGGGATCGGTGTCGGGAGTCGCGGTCAATATCGGAAGCTTAAAGATAGCATAATATGTATATCCCATGTCGTTGGGGCTATACATGAGCAGATTCTCTGCCGCGCCGTAGCCTGTAAGATTGATATTCTCTGTCTTGAGTTTCGAAGCGTCATAGGTATCGAGAACATCGAACAGGCAGCACAGATAGTACTGCGTATCGGCCTCATAGACGGCGCTGCTGTCCGCGGGCACTCTCGAGCTGAACACCGAGCTGATGTTAGTCGGGTCGGTGCAGATGAAATAGCCGTTGCCGTAGCCGCTGTCCCATTTGATGCCGGCGTTGTAGGGGCTCTGAGTGACAGCAGTCTTTGCTATCTCTCTCTGATATCCGTAGTAGAACATAGAGAAGTTGGCGACGGGGGCGGCTATATCCACCTTCCACAGATAGAAGCAGTCGAAAACCAGATCGGGATGAAACTGATCCTCTTGAGTGTAATTCAGCTTGATTCTGACAGTGGAGCCGGCATATGCGGAGAGGTCAACTTCGACGGTTTCCCACTCTGCGGACTCCTTGGAGTTTATTTCATGATACTGAATTCTTTCATACTCTTTGCCGGCTGCCGAGACATAAATACCAATGGTATCCCTTGCAAAGTTTCCGGTCATCATATGCCTAACTTCAAATGTGAGGAAGTACTTTTGATTGGATTCGAGCTGAAACTCGGGCAGCTCTAATGAGGACGGGACTGATACAGTATGAGAATACTCACCCTCGTAAAACACCATTTCAGATTGGTTATCCACACAAAGATATTTTTCACCGTGATGCGGAACCATGTTCTCGATGGTGGTGGTGTTGGCGGTGTAGACGTATGTGTCGGTCTTATCACCTTTTTTCCATCCTGACGGCAGATCCGTTGCCCCTGCTTCAAATCCTTCAAAGCTCTCGGACCAGACTGCATCGCATCCAGCGCGGGTGTGGTCGGGCGTTGTACTGTCGGCAGAGACGATGACAATCATTCCGAACAGCATGAAGCAGCAGAGCATCATACTTAAAATGCGTTTTTTCATTTTGTTGTTCCTCCGATTTGTATTTTTGTTTCTCCCTCCTTTTGTTCTGCGGAAGGATTTTTTTTGCTCCGGCAAAAGCCGGTCTGACCTATGAGCTTTTACAGACCATATATCACCGCCCTTTTAAAACGCAAAAAACCGGGGACAGCGCAAAAATAGCCTGTCTCCGGCATAGTTCTGTTTATTTTGTTATGCAAAAAGACCTGTTGCTGCAGCAAAAGGGCAGAACGATTCACTCGGCTCTCGCCGAGGAAAATATCCGTCCTGCCGTAGTCTGTCATTGCAAGGTCCTCCGTCCGTTTTTTGGGTGCCGCAACCCGCGGGGTAGGGGGTATCGAATGAAGCAGATTATACTTTTGGTGTTTTCCAGGATATATTATACCACCTGTAACAGAAAAGCGCAAGTATTTTTGCGGATTCTGTATATTATTCCACATAATATTCGCACGCAAAAAAATCGAGCGGCCGCCGAAGCGACCGCTCTTTTTACTTTTGTTAGCGTGTCGGAAGATCAGAGATTAGTTCTCTTCCTTCTTCTTCTTCTTGCTGACAACGACAGTGCTTATAGCAGCGCCGCCGCCGAGAACCATAGCAGCAACCCAAAGGAGAACATTGGTGTTATCTCCGGTGTCGGGTACTTCGGGAGCCTCGGGATTGCTGGGAGCGTCGGGAGTGCTCGGAGTGCTGGGATCCTCGGGCTTGTTGGGCTTGTCGGGCTTCGGGAAATCAGGCTTCGGGATGTCGGGCAGGGTGGGCTTGTCGCCCTCGGTGCCGTCGGACTCGAATATGGCTTCGAGTATAACGTTCTCTGCGGGCATTACGAACGAAGCAATCTTCTTGTTCTCTAACTCAACGCCGCCCTTGACGACCTTCCACTCCTTGAACTTGTAGCCGGGCTTCGCAATGGCAACGACCGTTACCTTTGTGCCTGCCTCGGAGTAAGGCGGATATGCAGCGCCGACGCCGTTTCCGTCAGTCTTGACCAATACGAAATGTATGTCGCGCTTAACGTTCATGTCGTCATCGTTCGGAGCGTCCTTGATTTCCGCAAAGATAGCTTTAACGGTGACATCATCATCGGGCATAACGAACTTGTTGTCCTTTATCTCGACATTGCCTCTGATGACCTGCCACTCCTTGAAGTAGTAGCCGTCATTGCCCTTGGCGGTGAGAACTATCTCGGTGCCTGCGATAGCATCGGTTGCGGAAGCGGAAGCGGTGCCGTTCTTATCAGTCAGAACAACGATTTTGTGCTCTGCGGCGAATATAGCCTTAATTTCAACATCCTCGTCGGGCATTATGAACTTGTTGTCCTTTATCTCGACGTTGCCCTTTATGACCTGCCACTCCTTGAAGGCATAGCCTTCCTTGGGGGTAGCGGTGAGGGTTATCTCATCGCCGTTGACAGCCGTTGCTTTATCGGCGGAAGCTTCGCCGTTGCCGTCGGTGGTAACTTTGATAGCGCTCTCCTTGGAGAAGATAACCTCAATAACAACATCCTCGTCGGGCATGATGAACTTGTCGCTGGCGATTGTGATATCGCCCTTAACGACCTTCCAGCCTGCGAAGAAATAGCCGCTGTCGGGCTCTGCGGTAAGAACTATCTCAGTGCCGGCAATAGCAGTCTTGGGGTTGGAATAAGCCTTACCCATCTTGGAGGGCTTTACGGTGATGCTGTGCTCGGCAAGCTTCTCGAAAACAGCGATAACCTCAACGTCTGCGTCGGGCATGGTGAACTTGTCGCCATCCTGAACAACAGAAGCCTCGCTGAGAATCTGCCACTCCTTGAACTTGTAGCCTTCGTTGGCCTTAGCTTCAAGGGTTATCTCGGTGCCTGCGACAGCAGTTTCTGCGGATGCGGTTGCAGTGCCGTTCTCAGCCTTAACGGTGATTGCGTGTGCAACGGGATCAACTTCGGGCTGATCGGGATCTGCGGAGACTGTGAAAACCAGTCCGAACAGCATGAGGCAGCAAAGCAGCATGCTTAAAATTCGTTTTTTCATTTTTTCGTTCCTCCGATTTGTTGTGTTTTTTACATTTTTTCCCCCGTGTGCTTTTGTGCGGAGGAGGTTGCCGACCCGGCTTGTCCGGCCCGACAAGTCTGTACTTTTGAATGCCATATATCACCGCCTTTTTAAACGCAAAGAACCGGGAACGGAAGCTGAAAGCCCTTATCCTGCATAGTTCTGTTTATTTTTTATTATACAAAAAGACTTATATTGCAACAAAAGGACGGAACACTTTTTCGACTTGCGGCAAAAAAAACATTCGTCTCATATCCGGTTATTGCAAAGTCCTCCGTATGCATTTCTGCGGGCTGTACGCGGCTTGCGAAGCCCGAATAAATAATAGAACGGATTGCGTTTTTTGAGGATTTCCGAATATAGTATATCATTTGATAAAGAAAAGTGCAAGCGATTTTATAAAATCTATATATTTTATTGTCGTAGTTTATATAATTTTTAGCTTTTTGAGAATTGCGTCACGATTTTCGAAGTTCGGAATTACCATGTCCGCGCCCGCGGAAATGAGCCTTGCGCGCTTCTTTTCGTCTATGCCGTCGCCGGTTTTTTCGTCCGTCGCCGCGCCGACCGCATAGCCGCCGAGCTTCGCCGTGAGCTCGATTTCAACGAACCCGTCGCCGAAGGTGACAAGTTCCTCGGGGTCGAGATTCTGTTCTTCTATCATGTTCTTTATGACCGCCTCCTTCGAGCAGTCGAGCAGTGCGTCCCTCGCGCCGTGGATGCCGCCGTCGAACAGCTCCCGAACGCCTATGAGCGACGCCTCATATATCACGTCATCCTCGTCCGTGCCGCTTGCGAGAAAGCATCTTATCCCCGCGTCTCTGAGCGCCCTTACGAATTCGACCGACCCCTTGACCGTGAGGCTGTCGGGAGAGAGCGCGCCGCTTTCGAGCCCTCTCTTCCTGTCGGCTATCCGCATTTCGAGCCTGCGCAGATATTCCTTTTTATATTCGCCCGGGTCAACGTGCTCCCCGCCGCGGCGAACGACCGCCTCGTCAAGCGCGATGCATTGGAATATGGTCTGCTTACCCGTCAAGCGGTCGACAAATTCGGTCACCTCTTCGCGTATGCCGTCCTCGCTCTCGCCAGTGCCGAGCGCCTCTATGACCTCACAGAAATAGGGAATCATGACCTTTTGCCAGCCCTCGCGGATAAGGCTTATCGTGCCGTCAAAGTCGAACAGGGCGCATTTGAAGCCCGCGCCGGTGTATTCTTTTATTGTTTCAATTGAAAAACTCATCTCAATGCCTCTTGTTTTTTATTTTGCGAGTGCCTCTATTTCCTCGGGCGACGCGGTGCCCGTGACGCCTATCTTTCTGACCGTTACGCCGGATGCGAGTGACGCGAATTCCGCCGCCGTTTTGAAATCGGCCTTTGCCGCCAACGCCGCGGAAAAAGCGGAGAGCGAGGTGTCACCCGCGCCGCAGATATCAATCTCGCCTTTATAGAGTACTGCCTCGACTGCCTCTGCAACGTTTCCGTCCGTCACCGCCGAGCCGCGCTTTCCGAGTGTGCAGAAAACGGTCGAGCGGTTCTTTTTCGCAAGCAGCTTAGCCGCCTCGATAAACTCGTCATATCCCGCGTCCGCGTAGCCCTCGTTATTATAGACCGCGCGCCAGCATTCGACCTCGTTGGGCTTCAATATGCAGTCGGTATATTCGCCGATGTTGCAGCGGCTGTCCGCAATGACGGTGAGCCCCGCCCTTGCAAGGGCGATTATCTCATCGCGCACACGCTTTGTTATTATGCCGAACATGAACTGATCGGCAACGCACAGCACGTCGATATTCTCGGCGACTTTTTGTAGGTTTTCAATGACCCTGTCCTCAGTCTCCTCTGATATCGGCTCGTAGTTGCCGAAGTCGAGACGCGGGTCCTCGTACTCAAGCTCCGATATGCCCTTTCGCATGGGCTTGCAGTAGGCGTTGGTGAAGCGGTCGGGCGCTTTGATAACAAAATCACTGTTCATGCCGCTCCTTTCGAATATGTCCTCCATGAGCATACCGCGCCAGTCGCCGCCGATAAGCGATACGGCAAAAAGCTCCTTGGGCGCGAGAGCCGCGAGATTCGCCGCAACATTTCCGCCTGCGCCGAGATAGACCCGCTCGCCGACTATCGGCAGGGGATAGTGCGGAGTCTCGCGCGAAAGCTCGGATTTTCTCATGTCCGCGTGCCAGTAGATGTCAACGCAGAAGTCGCCGATTATTCCTATTCGCGCGTTTTTTATGCCCGCGCATATTTTTTTGACCTGTTCCTTTGAAAGCATGGCTTAACCCTCGTTAAAGCTATTTAAAGCTGCTCTTTGAGCTTGTCGTAAAGTGTGGGAATTGTTATCTGATGGTCGCCCTCGAAGTGCCAACCCCAACCGCCGCGGCAGGTCGGGCGGTTGACTATATTCTTGCGCGGGCGGTAATAGTAGTTCGGGTCCTCGTAGCCTATCTTGCAGCGGAAGTTGCCCAGGCGCACGAGGTCGAAGTTTGCGGTTGTTATATTAAATGTCGGATAGCCGAGATTTCGCGCTATCGAGAGCGTCTTTAAGAATACCTCGGGGCCTATGACTGCCGAGCCGAAGTTCATGAAAACGCCGCCGTCGAGCTGGGACACGCTGTAGGCCATCTTCTTGAAGTCGATTCCGGAGCATTTGCCGATAGCTCCCATGTCGCAGGTGGGGTGCTGATGGATGATATCCGTGCCGAGAGCTATATGATAAGTTGCGGGAATGTCCAGCTTGTATGCGTTCCAAAGTATGCAGTCCTCGCGGTTGGGGAACTTTTCGGGGTGAATGTCTATGTACTCGCCGAGCGCCTCGCCGTAGCCTAAGTCGAGCTCCGCGCCGCGCTTAATTGCCTCGTTCATCCACGCGCCCGTCTGCTCCCACATTCCGAAAGAGCCGTCCTCTATGGCGGTCGGCACATCCTCCGAGGTGCCGCCGAGATACGCCAGCTCAAAGTCGTGTATGCTCGTCGCACCGTTTGCGGCGATGTGCGTGATAACGCCCATCTTCATCAGCTCGATGACATAGCGCGAAAGGCGGTTTTTGACAACGTGAGCGCCCATGCTCCATATTACCGGATGCCCGTTCTTGCGCGCCTTGACTATTCTCTCAACAAGCTCGTCAAAGCCATCGTATACAAATTCCTCGTGCGGCGTGACCCCGGGAGTCATCATATTGTCTATGGTGACGAGGTTGTGCCTGTCCTCGGCGGAATATGTCTTTATTCCTGAAAAATCAAGCTGCATCTGTCTGCGAAGCATAATACCCTCTCCTTAAATCATCGTTCTTATCGGATTTTAACATATTGCTGCGGAATTTACCACAGTTTTACTAAAATTTGTTACAAATTCTCACAAAAAGCGATACGCCCGCAGAATAACTGCGGGCGTATCGCTTTAGGATTATTTTTCGCTTGAATCCTTTTCGTTTTTCTCTTTTTCTTCTCTCGCGGCTCTCTTTTTCTTGATGAACGCGGGAGTTATCTTGTCGAGGGTCGCTTCGAGCTTCTGCCATTCGGCTTCGGCCTTTACCGAGTCCTCCTCAAGGCGTTTGTCCATGTCGTAGTACATGATACTGCATCCGCAGTGGGGGCAGTTGGGCTTTAAGTCGAATATTCCGAGCTTACCGCCGCATTTCGGGCATTTGCGTTCCATTTATATCTCTCCTTCCGACTTGGATATCGTCTTCGAGTTGAGCTCGCGGCGGGCGATCATCTCTTCCTGGATATCCTTGAGCTTCTTGCCCTCAAGGTCGTAGAACTTAAAGGGTATGAGCGAGATGAGCGACGCCACGGGCGGGAGTATGGTGACCAGAGCCCAGAGCCAGAAACGGGTGTTTATCTGCGGGTTTTCAACAAGCTGAAGCGAGTTGTCCGCGAGCTGAACGGTGACAAGGCCGATGACCGGGATTATGGCTGTTGCGATAGCCGTGCAGAGCGAGCCCGTGAGCTTGCTGATGAAGGTCAGCAGCGAGAACGCCATGCCCTCGTTTCTTTCGCCCGTCTTCCACTCCATGTAGTCGACCGTGTCGCCTATCATCTTTGTGGGGACGACCATGTTTATGCTCGTCAGCGAGCTGAAGATGAAGCCCTGAATCATAAGCAGCGGGACAATGACCGCCGGGTTGCGATAGAATTTCATGCCGATGAGGAAGGTGGTCGTACCGACGAGTGCCTTGAGAATAGTTGTGCGAACGACTATCTGCTTCGACGTCCATCTTCTCTCGAGAGCGGGCAGGAGGAGATAAGTCAGGAAGCCCGAGACAACGCCGGGAATGCCGATTATCGTGCCCCAGCTCGCCGCGCCGAGGGAAAATATGTAGAAATACTGCGCGAATGTGTCGGTAACTCCGCCGACGGTTGCGAGAATGTTGGAGCAGACTATGAGAAGCAGGGGCTTGTTCTTGAAAAGGAATCTGAAGCAGTCGAGAACCTTCGGCTCGTCGGAATTCTGAACCACGCGCTCGCGGCAGAAGATACCGGAGAGCGAGAACAGTCCCATGCCGACAGTTCCCGCGACAATTCCCATGACAAGGAAGAGCTGGCGCATATTGATTCCGATAACGCCCTTGTTGCTCAGGTCGATGAACAGCGAGATTATGGGGGTGACGAGTCCGCCGATTATGCTCGAAATGAAGCGGGCGGAGGTGATGGCGTTCGATCTGTCGATGGGGTTCGGGGATATGGCGGCGGACAGACCCCAGAACGGAATGTCGCCTATCGTATAGAAGAACTCCCAGATGAAATATGTGACGCACATGTAGATTATCTTGAGCGTCGTCGACTGAACTCCCGCGAGGAATTCGGCGCCGCCGAAGAACACGACTGTCGCTATTCCGAGCGGAATGGGCACGAACAGCAGATACGGGCGGAGCTTTCCCAAGTTTGTGCGGGTCTTGTCAACAAGGGTTCCCATCAGCGGGTCGTTGAGCGCGTCCCAGATACCCATAACGGTTATCATCGTTGCAACCGCTCCCTCGGGTATGCCGAAAACGGTTACAAGGAAGAACGTCAGCTGCATACGGACCATGTTGTAGCCGATGACCTGACCGCCGTTTGCCACGCCGTAGAGCACAGTTTCTTTTACTCCTACATAACGTTTTTCTTTCAGCCTTTCGTTGTTGGCCAATTTGATTTCCTCCTCCGTGCGCCCCGGGGCGCAAATAGTTTTGTTTTTATTTTAAGGTTTCGCATTCGCTTATGAATTTCTCAACCGCCGCCTCATATGCGCGCGGGTCGGTATAATAGCTTTGCGCATGGACTGCGTTTTCGACCGTCAGCATTTCTTTTTTCGTCGGGCACGCGTCGAAAAGCTCCTTTTGCATAGTCACGGGGACGAGCGCGTCCCTGCCGCCGTGGATGAAGAGTATCGGCCTTTTCGCGCTGCGCACGGCCTTTATCGGCGAAGCGTCGCGCAGGCTGTATTTGCAGATTATGCGGCAATACAGATTGAGTATGTACAGCAGGGGAAACGCCGGCAGCCCGAACGGATTTTTGAGCTGATAGGCAAATTCCTCCCATGCGCTTGTGTACGAGCAGTCGGCGATTATACCCTTTACCGCGGGGTCCTCTATCCTGTCGCTCATCATCAAAACCGTGGCGCCACCCATTGATACTCCGAGCAGAAATATGTCAAGCTCGGGGAAATGCCCGCGGGCATAGTCTATCCAAAGAAAAGTGTCGGTCGATTCGTGCGTGCCGTAGCCTAAAAATTTTCCCTCGCTCTCGCCGCAGCCTCGGTGCTCCGGCATGAGAACGGTGTAGCCCGCTTTGTGAAAGTAAGGCGCGCAGATGCAGAATTCGCATATCCCGGAGCTGTGCGCCCCGTGGCAGGCGACTATCATGTGCCCGTTGCTCTTTTCGGGCTTTAATATGCGGGCGTATATCTTTTCACCGTTCGATGCCGAAAGAGTAACTTTTTCAAACGGCATATTTTTGAACTCTTCTTTGGCTTTTCTGTGGTCTTTGGCGAAATCGTCCTCGTTTTCCTCGCTGTCCGGGGAACGGAGCTTTATCGGCTTATACCATATTACCTGGTTGAATACGACCGCGCAGACCGCGAACATCAATATAATTACCGCCGCAAGAACAACGAGAAGAATTATCGTCACGGTCTTCATAGCTTGCACCCCTCAAAAGTCATGTCTAGTAAGACAAGCACCATTATACGGGAACAAATCTCAAAAAGCAAGCTATATAAAAGCAAATTAAACATAAAATAATATTACATATCTAAATTTATATTAATTTTTCATAGATTTTACGTTTTTTTGCTTGATTACGGATAAAATGTACTCTTTTTTATATAAAAAGTACCTTTACTCTGTAAAAAGCCATGATATACTCTAAATATAATAGAAAAATTATATGCACTTTTCACATAGGAGCGTTGAGATGAAGTTTGATATAAACGAAAAAAGAAAATATCAGACGGTTGAGGGCTTCGGAGCGAGCGGCGCATGGTGGGCTCAGATAGTCGGAAATTGGACTCATGAGGACCCCGTCAGCGGCAAGTCGGTCAGAGACAGAATAAGCGAGCTGCTTTTCAGCAAGACCGAGGGCATCGGGCTCAACATCTACCGCTATAATATCGGCGGCGGGTCGAAGCACAGCGGACGCGGCACGTTCAGCCAACCCGCAAGAGCGACGGAGTGCTTTGAGACGGCGCCCGGCGAATACGACTGGTCACGCGACTCGGCGGCTGTCTATATGCTGCGCCGTGCCGTAGACGACGGCGCCGATAACGTGATTTTCTTTGTCAACTCTCCCATAGAGCGCCTGACCAACAACCGCAAGACGCAGCTCAACAAGAATCAGATATTCAGAGAGAACATAAAGCCGAAAAACTACCCCGCGTTCGCAAAATACTGCGTCGATGTTGCGGAGCATTTTATCGGCGAGGGTATACCTATTAAATATGTGTCTCCCGTCAACGAGCCGCTTTGGATATGGAACGGCGGACAGGAGGGCTGCCATTACAGCCCCGCGAGTTGTCGCAGGGTGTTCCGTGCATTCGTTAAGGAGCTGGACGGCAGAAAAAAACTCGACGGCGTTAAGCTCTCCGGCTGCGAAAACGGCGATATCCGCTGGTTCAACAAGAGCTATACCCGCGCCGTGCTGGGCGATCCGCTCATTCGCACGCGCCTTGACGCGCTCGATATCCATTCCTATTGCCTGCACGTGCCGCTCCCGCTTTTAAATGACAGAGTGGCTTTTCTTCGCCGCTTCGCAAAGTGGATGGACAAAAAATATCCGGGCGTACCCGTAAATATGAGCGAATGGACTCATATGCAGGGCGGGCGAGACAGGGGAATGGATTCGGCGCTCGTTACGGCGAATGTGATGTATGAGGATTTATCCGTTTTGAATGTCGTTTCGTGGCAGCACTGGATAGCCGTGTCCGAGGTCGATTACTGCGACGGGCTGATATACATAAACCTTGACGATAAATCGTTCGAGATGACCAAGCGCTACTACGTTACGGGCAACTTCTCGAAGTATGTTCCCGCGGGCTCTGTCCGCGTCGACGTCTCCTGCGATGACCCGGAGCTTCGCCTGCTCGCGTTTAAATATGACGGCGGCTGTGCGGCCGTAGTGATAAACGGCACGGAAAAAGAAAAAGAGCTGAGCCTGCCGGAGCAGTACTCAGCCGTTAAGCTTGCGGTCACAGACGATGACAGCGACCTGTGCGAATATGATATTTCGGGCTCCGAGCGTATAAAACTGACGCCGAGGTCTGTGACGACGGTTATTTTCCGCTGAGCTCTGATTTGAGCTTCTTTCTGTATTGATTCGGCGACATACCGTATGCTTTCATAAAAGCCTTTCTGAAATGGCTGCGGTCGCAAAAGCCGATAAGCGAGCTTATGGCGTCTATTGTGAGGTCTGTGCTCTTTAGAAAATATTCGGCCGAGGAGAGCTTGCATTGCATATGATACTGCGAGGTCGATATGCCGTATTTTTTGATGAACAGGTCGTTCATCGTGCTCTGCGAAATGCCGAATTTCAGCGACAGGTCTCTGTTTGTCAGCCTCTCATTGCACTGCTTTTCGATATATTTTTTGATGTCGAGAACGACATTGTCCGCAGTCTTGATATAAGGTCTGTCCTCCCTGCTCTGTCTGTTCGCGGGGACGGCAGTCGCCATTTCGAATATTATTGCGTGAACGAGGAGCATCAGCTTCTTCTCGTTGTCGAGCATATCCCTGCCGAGCGCGGTCTGCTTTATCTGGCTGTAATACGATGTGATATCCAGGTGCTTTATGTATACCTGCCTGTCTATGCCGTAGAAGTCGAGCCACCTGTCGACCATGCTCCCGTATACGGTGACCCAAACCTTTGAATAGGGATTTTTCTCGTCGGAGTAGTAGGAGTAGCCGCTGCCCTGCTTTATTATGTAGCAGTCGCCCTTTTCAACCGTAGTGACCGTACCGTTGTGCTCGATATAGCCCACTCCGTCGGTGACGCATTCTATTATCGTGTTCGAGTTCTCCTTGAGCGAGATGATGTAGTCGGCATCGGGATAGAGCCTGCCGAAGGAATGAAGGTGAAAGAGATCGCTGTTCTGATTTTTGTCATATAAATACATTTCTTCGTTGAATATAGGCATACCGTCACCCTTTTTACCCATGTGCCAAAATTTTGTACTCTTTTATATTAACATATTAAACTCACATTCACAAGGGGGAATATGGCTGTGAAAATCGCCGGAAAAGTCAAATCCGCTCTTTCTTCGGTCAAAAAATACTGGAGCAAACCGCCGAAGGATCGGTACATGACTTATAAGGAAATAGTTTCGATGTCTGTCGGAGGCATAGGCGTCAGATTTATAGTCTGGTGCGTGTCCGGCATGATAGTCTGCGTGGGCAATACGCTTATAGGTAACACTATCGGTATCGACCCGGGCGCTATCTATGTCATCTACATAATCAGCGTTCTTTCGGGCTTCCCGCTGACCGCGCTGCGCGCCAAAATGATAGACAATACGCGCAGCATGAAGGGAAAGTACCGCCCGTATCTGATAAGCATGGGTATACCGACGGTTCTTCTCGGCGTCGGCTTCGTGTGGATGCCGTATGAGCGTATGTCGCTGACCTGGAAGTGCATAGTCGTTCTGCTTTTCAACATCGGCTTCCAGTTCTTCTATAACTTTATGGTCGACGCTTACGAGAGCCTTATAAACGTTGTTTCGCCCAATTCAATAGAGCGCTCGGACGTGCTCTCGATAAGAAGCGTCGTTGAGAATATTTCCCCGTCGATAGCGGGCATATTCCTGCCTGTGGTGGCGAAGCTCATAACAAATGAAAATACCCTTTACGATATGCGCGTGGTCAGGGCGTTCTATCCTCCCATGATAGTCATAGGCTTCCTGATATCGCTGCTCGTCTATGTCAATGTCGAGGAGAAGATAGTTCAGGCAAAAACGCACGTTATCCGCATTAAGTTTATGGATGCGTTAAGAGCGATAGCGCGCAACAAGTATTTCTGGGTAATTTCGCTCGCCGGCTGGATAGGCTTCCTCGAGGGCTCGTTCAACAGTATTCTCGGCTGGATGTATAACTATCAGGAGGCGTGCTCCGCCGGTCAGTATGCGGTGATAACCGCGCTGTGGGGCAACGCCTCGTTCTGGCCGAATCTCTTTGCGCCGTTCCTTATCAGAAAGTACGGAAAGAGAAAAATACTTGTCGCGACGAATCTTCTGAATATCGGCTTTATCCTGCTGATGCTTCCGATAGTCAGGCAGACGGGAAAGCCCGGAATAATATGGCTCCTGCTCGCCTGCATATTCGTCAACCAGTTCATGACGTCATTCGGCCATCTGCTCAATCCGAGCATCCAGGCTGACATAAGAGACTATCAGCAATATAAGACGGGCGAGAGAATAGACGGAATGTTTGCCGCGGTCGGCCTTATAGGCAGCATTATAACGCTCGCCACCGGCTCGGTGCTCCCGACTATATACGAGCGTGCGGGTCTTAACCGCACAGTCGCCCTGTCGCTCGGGCTTGACGGCTCGAATGTCTATGACGTTCTCTATAACCGCGATTACTTTGTTCAGATAAGCAGCGTGCTTGTCATGGCGTCCGTTGTCGGCGCGGCGCTCAATGTTATCCCGTTCTTCTTCTATGACCTCAGCGAGCTCAAGCAGAAGGCTATGGTCAAGGTGCTCAAGATAAGGGCGCTGTTCGAGGACTACGGAAACAAAGTCTATTCGGACGAGGCGCTCGTTGAGACAGTCGATATAATAAGAGAGGCCAATGAATATGCCGACCGCGAAATGAACATCCTGTCCACAGAAGGCATTCAGCAGGCGAAAAAGACCCATGACAAGGCCCGCATAAAAGCAGCAAAAGAAGAATATAAGTGCCTGAAAGAGGAGAACGAGAAGATAGAGATAGCTCGGTTCGTCCTCGAGGAGCTTAACCGCTTCAACACGCCCGAGGGCATGGAGGATCTTGAAATCGCGCGCAAGATAAGCGCGGCGGGACTCGACGGCTTCATGACCGCGGCAGACCTTAAAAAGAGCGATATCAGGCGTATGCCCAAGTCGACCGTGCAGCAGAGAGAGCGCAGAAAAGATTTGATGAGACTTGTGGTCGATATCAAAATCGCGCGCAAGACTACCGCAAAATATTATCCCAACGGCATAAAGCCGTTTGACAGCTCTGTTTTCGACGGACTTTTCAAGAGCGAGGATGAGGCGGAGCTCAACATGAAGCGTGTTACGGACGGCTTAAAGCGCGCCAAGGAGACAAACGACAAGGCCGCTGCCGAGAGTCTCAAGGCGGAGCTCAAGCAGATAAGCTTTGAAAAGCGGCAGGTTCAGATAGCGATAAAGAAAGCGACCGACGAAAATTCGCTTTACTACAGAGCCGCAAAGCCGTATATCGACTCGGTGAAAACCATCACCCAAAGCGAGAATTACAGCCACTGCGAGGAGCTGTTTGCCCTCTACGACGAGGCGAAGGCGCGCGTCGAACAGCGCGAAAGAGAAGAAGCGACAATCTGATATATCAAAAGAACTCCCGGTGCAAGAAGCATCGGGAGTTTTGTCGTATATCAATGTTTCGCAACGCAGAAAAAACCGCGCCGCTTACGCTCGGCGGCTCTGCGCTTCGGGGGGGAGAATAAAAGAAGGGGTCTCGCAAGTACTGAACATGCCTTAGCCCACAGTTTACGCCCAAGACGCCTCATGCGCTCGCCCCTTCCGAATAAAAATATAACACGGCGAAAAAACGAAGTCAAGCGTTGCACAAAATATTTTGAGCAAAGAGCAATATAACGGACTGTGCAAGTGCGAGAAATTTCTTTGCCGCACCCGCGGTGAAATAATCTCTCGCCGCTGCAGGGATTTATTTCGTTGAAAAAAGCACTTGCAAAACACAAGCGCTTTTTCTGGTGCGGATAACAGGGATCGAACCTGCATGGTTGCCCACCGGATCCTAAATCCGGCGCGTCTGCCAATTCCGCCATATCCGCATATCAGCCGAGCTGTCTCGGCTTTTGACTGCTCTATTATAGCAAGGTCGGCGACCGTTTTCAAGTTTTTCGCATAAGGAGCCGCAAAAAATAAAAAAAAGCTTGCTTTTTTGCCGGCAATCTGCTATCATATCATCTGTTACCGAGTAAAAAAGGAGGTGCGACACATGGCAAAATGCGAATATTGCGGTAAGGATGTGTCTTTCGGCATCAAGGTTTCCCATTCTCACAGACGTTCAAACAGAACCTGGAAGCCCAACATTAAAAGGGTCAAGGCTATAGTGAACGGCTCTCCCAAGAGAGTTTATGCATGTACTCGTTGCCTTCGTTCCGGCAAAGTTACACGCGCTGTCTGATGACCGAAGAATATTCACGGCACTGTTTTTACGGTGCCGTAATTTTTTTGCCGTTTTCGTTTTATCGGCGCGATGTGTACCATATTATATACAGTCGCTCCAACACCCGCCTGAGTTTATGACATAATTGTAAACTTTGGAAAAAGGTATTGATTTTTGTTTCAAATGGGTTTAGAATATGAATTAGCACTCGGGGATGTAGAGTGCCAAAACAATTTTTAGGTTAGCATTTTTTATAATTTCAGGAGGAATCGATATGAAAATCAAACCGCTTGCAGACAGAGTTGTTGTCAAGCCTGTCGAGGTTGAAGAAACTACGAGCAGCGGCATTATCCTCGCCGCTTCCGCACAGGAGAAGCCCCAGGTTGCCGAGGTAGTTGCCGTAGGTCCCGGCGGACTCGTTGACGGCAAAGAAGTTGAGATGTACGTCAAGGTCGGCGACAGAGTCATAACCGGCAAGTATTCCGGCACCGAGGTCAAACTCGACAAAGAGGAATACACCATAGTCCGTCAGAGCGACATTCTCGCTATCGTAGAATAATCGGAGGTAATTCATCATGGCAAAACAAATTATTTACGGTGAGGAAGCCCGCAAGGCTCTCCAGGCCGGTATCGATAAGCTCGCCAATACAGTTAAGATCACACTCGGCCCCAAGGGCAGAAATGTTGTCCTCGACAAGAAGTACGGCGCTCCGCTCATAACCAACGACGGCGTCACGATCGCCAAGGATATCGAGCTTGAGGATTCTTTCGAGAACATGGGCGCCCAGCTCATCAAAGAAGTCGCCACAAAGACAAACGACGTTGCCGGCGACGGCACCACCACCGCCACCCTGCTCGCTCAGGCACTCGTGCGCGAGGGCATGAAGAACGTCGTTGCGGGCGCAAACCCGATGGTCATCAAGAAGGGCATTCAGAAGGCCGTTGACGCAGCCGTTGAGGCTGTTAAGTCCCACTCGAAGCCCGTAAACGGCACCGAGGATATAGCAAGAATCGCCACCATCTCCTCCGCAGATGAGGACATCGGCAGAATCATCGCCGACGCTATGGAGAAGGTCACCGCCGACGGCGTTATCACCGTTGAGGAGTCGAAGATTGCGCAGACCGAGGCAGAGGTTGTCGAGGGTATGCAGTTCGACAGAGGCTATATCTCTCCCTACATGGTAACAGACACCGACAAGATGGAGGCCGTCATTGACGACGCTCTCATCCTTATCACTGACAAGAAGATTGCAAGCATTCAGGATCTTCTTCCCCTGCTTGAGCAGATTATGCACGCGGGCGGAAAGCTCATCATAATCGCCGAGGATATCGAGGGCGAGGCTCTTTCGACTATCCTTGTCAACAAGCTTCGCGGCGTATTCACCTGCGTGGGCATCAAGGCTCCCGGCTTCGGCGACAGACGCAAGGAGATGCTCCAGGATATCGCCATTCTCACCGGCGGCAAGGTCATCACCTCTGACCTCGGCCTTGAGCTCAAGGATACTCAGATTGCCGATCTCGGCCGCGCACGTCAGGTCAAGGTCTCCAAGGAGAACACCATTATCGTTGACGGCGCAGGCGACAAGGACACCATCAAGTCCAGAGTCAACCAGATTCGCACCCAGATTGAGAACACCGCTTCCGACTATGACAGAGAGAAGCTTCAGGAGCGCCTTGCAAAGCTTGCGGGCGGCGTAGCGGTCATCAAGGTCGGTGCAGCTACCGAGACCGAGATGAAGGAGAAGAAGCTCCGCATCGAGGACGCTCTTTCGGCCACAAAGGCGGCTGTTGAAGAGGGCTCCGTTGCAGGCGGCGGCGTCGCACTGCTCAACGCTATCCCCGCAGTCAAGGCTCTGCTTGACAGCACCGAGGATTCCGACGAGAAGACGGGCGTGAAGATCGTTCTCAAGGCTCTTGAGGAGCCCGTTCGCCAGATAGCCTCCAATGCGGGTCTTGAGGGTTCGGTTATCATCAACCACATTATCGAGTCCGGCAAGGTCGGCTACGGCTATAACTTCGCTACCGACGGATATGTCGATATGTTCGAGGCCGGCGTTGTTGACCCGACAAAGGTCACCCGCTCCGCTCTCCAGAATGCCGCTTCCGTTGCGGCGATGGTTCTGACCACCGAGAGCCTTGTCACCGACAAGCCCGATCCGGCTGCAGACGCGGCAAACGCCGCAGCTATGGCTGCACAGGCCGGCGGCGGAATGTATTGATCCAAAGCCTGAAAGTTAATTTGAGTCGCTCGGGGAAAGCCGAGTGTCCGTAAAACAGATTCAGTCCCGACAGTTTATTGCCTGTCGGGACTTTTTGTATGCATTGAAGCCTTGTGAGATGATTAAAGAGCTTGACAAGCAGGGGTTTGCAGAGGCATTTCAAGTGATACACTGTAGGGGTAAGCTTTGTTCGCCCGCAAAAACACAGTGGCTGACGTATATTGAACCGTGTTGGGGCGGATATCATCCGCCCGCGGGTTTTGCAGTAGCTTGCGGCTATTCACTTTGTAGGGGTCGGCGACTCGACGCACCGCTGCCGCCGTAGGCGACACAACATGATG
>OHGQ01000451.1_pt1 | contig 19722 bp, 13 predicted proteins | sample 1567811 | NCBI WGS metagenome assembly OHGQ01 (sample SAMEA3879576, study PRJEB24766) | human gut metagenome | biome: human-associated habitat; feature: feces | place: USA | collected 1985/1987 | reverse complement strand
GGTATGATAGGGGTCTCCAAAACCTTTGGTGGGAGTTCGATTCTCTCATCCCCTGTTCTTTAAAAACACCTGTTTAGGTGTTTTTTTATTTATAGTAATTTAAATTAAATTTTTATAGAGGAGAATATATATGAGAAAAACAAGTAACAGCGTGCTTTCGCAATATCGGGGTGCGTTAATGGGAATATCCATCATATTGATTATAGTTTTTCATTTTACGGATGACTGTCATTATTACTCCTATCATTTTAGTGGCTGGATTTCCTTCTTTTGGAGATATATTTCATCATCAAGTGTGGATGCTTTTTTATTCTTTTCTGGTCTGGGATTATACTATTCCATGAAAAAAAGATCAGATGTTAGAAGCTTTTACATAAGAAGATTAAAAAGAATCCTGATTCCTTATTGCATCGTAGCCGTACCCTCTTATATTTTATTAGATATCTGTGTGGATAAAACAGGATGGGGAGAAGCCATAAAAGACTTTACATTTATCACATTTTTCAGTAATGGAGACAGGCTTTACTGGTATATTGGACTTATGCTGTTATGCTATCTGATTTATCCCTATATCTTTCAGATTGTGGATAGCGCACGAGACGCAATAGATGGAGAGATCCGGCTGCTTTCTATTGTAAGTGCTATTACAGTATTAGCACTTGTAATTGCATTATATGAGAAAGATATGTTTGGAAATGTGAATATTGCTTTGCTTCGTCTGCCTGTTTTTATAGCGGGCTGTTTTTATGGCAGATCCAGCTATGAAAAAAGGGAAAGTTATTGGAAATGGTTGATTCTTTTTGCGTTATCCGGCTATTTGCTCACCATGCTTCCAAGTGGATCTCCTATTTTTGCAAGGTATGTGACCGGAATTTTTAATATCTCATGTTGTGCGGGAATTGCCTGGATCTTTTCCCAGTTATCTATGCGCCCGGTTATAAGAATACTGGAATGGTTTGGTGCTCATTCGCTGGAATTGTATCTGGTACATGTTACCATACGAAAATTTATGAAGGGAGCAGCATTTCATACATGCCATCTGCGTTACGAACTGGTGCTGGTATGCAGTTCCATTGTGATTGCATGGATACTTCAGATCCTTGTCCGGTATATAACAGATCATTTGCTTAAGGAAAAGAGGTAAGACATATGACCCTACAGCAGTTACATCAGGTAATTACGATTGCAGAAAGCCGTTCCATGAACGAAGCATCCCGAAAATTGTTTGTCTCACAGCCCAATCTGTCTGCGGTTGTGCGCGAACTGGAAGAAGAAGCAGGAATCACCATTTTTATCCGGTCCAACAGGGGAATCGTGCTTACACCAGAGGGAGAGGAATTTATCGGATATGCCAAGCAGGTCGTGGAGCAGTATCATTTGCTGGAATCCCGTTATATTTCGTCTGCATCCAAAAAGAAATTTTCCGTGTCTATGCAGCATTATACCTTTGCGGTCAAGGCATTTGTGGAAGTGGTCAAGACGGTGGGAATGGAAGAATATGAATTTGCCGTGCATGAGACACAGACGAATCAGGTAATTGAAAATGTGCGCAACATGAAAAGTGAGCTGGGGATTCTTTTCCTGAGCAAATTTAATGAAGCAGTACTCCAGAAACTTTTCAGGGAAAATGATGTGATTTTTGAAGAACTGTTTACCTGTGACACCTATGTATATCTGTGGAAAGGACATCCGCTGGCACAAAGGGATGTAATTTCCATGAAAGAACTGCAGGAATATCCATGTCTTGTGTTCGAACAGGGGAAAAATAATTCCTTTTATTTTGCCGAAGAGATGAAAAGTACCTATGAATATAAGAAGATGATCCATGCGGATGACCGGGCGACCATGCTGAATCTGATGGTTGGGCTGAATGGTTATACGCTCTGTTCCGGGATTATCTGTGAAGAATTAAACGGAAATGATTATGCGGCAGTGCCGCTGGCAGAGAGCGAAAAGATGCGGATTGGCTATATCCGGCACAAGGGGATAAAGGTCAGTCCGATCGGAGAATTATATGTGGATATTCTGAAAAAAAGTGGGAAACCACTTTGATAAAAATAGTTTTCATCAAAAAATGCTTGTTTTGGTGATTGGAAAGGCAATTTTTTGGAGGAATTGCATAAGATAGCAGGTATAAATATAAATACACGAAAAAAAACGGTAAGAATCTGATGGAAACGGTTGCGCGATTACCGTCATTATGCAGGAAAAACCGGAGAAATGCGAAGTTTGCATAACTTTGACAGATGAGAAAAAAAGTGGCATAATCTTTTCTAAACTTGGGGATGATAATAAAAGTATGTTGTTTAAAGGTAGAAAGAGGTGTTGGATTATGTATGAAACTGTTAAAGTAATTCGGTTATCAGATATGGATGAAGTTAAGGATTTTGTACGTGCAGCAGGTGGTTGTGATTTTGATATTGATGTAAAATGCGACAGAACATTCATTGATGCAAAGTCATTGCTTGGTATGATTGGACTTGGCGTAAAAAAGAATCTTCAGGTTTGCTACGGTGGAAAGAATGAAAATTTCGAAAACGTAGTTGCTAAATTTGCAGTGGCATAATACAATTATTATATCGTGACTATGGAACTTTAAGTCCCGCTCCGTATTCCGGAGCGGGGCTTTTTATTGTAAAATAATGGAACAAATAAAAACTCGCTTCATACAACAGGAAAATACCCGCGGGAGAAAGGAGGTGTACATGCAGGAATTACATATCTCTGTGAGAAATCTGGTAGAGTTTATTTTCCGGGCAGGAGATATCGATAATCGTGCCGGAAAGCTGGCGAGTGCAGAGGCCATGATGGAAGGCAGCCGTATCCACCGGAAAATTCAAAAAAGCATGGACACCTCCTACCAGGCGGAAGTACCGCTGAAAATTGAATGGAAAGCCAACGATTACGTACTGGTCGTGGAAGGACGTGCAGACGGAATCGCCTATGGAAAATTTCAGCCGGATCTGCCGGCTGCGACGGAGTCTGTGCTGCAACCGGAGATGGAGTTTGCGGCGGAAATCCCTCCGGAAGAAGAAATCAGCTTCATCGATGAGATCAAGGGTGTATATAGAAACGTTGCGGCAATGGAACAGCCGGTCTACGTGCATAAAGCCCAGGCAATGTGCTATGCGTATATCTATGCGAAACAGAACCGTCTGGAGCGAATCGGCGTGCAGATGACCTACTGCAATCTGGATACCGAGGAAATTCGGTATTTCCGGGAGATTTATACATTTGAGACACTGACCGTGTGGTTTACGCATCTGATCGAAGATTATCGGAAATGGGCAGACTGGCAGATCGCATGGAAAAAACAGCGGCAGGAGAGTATTCATACACTCGAGTTTCCATTTTCCTACCGGCAGGGACAAAAGAAGCTGGTTGCCGATGTTTACCGCACCATTCTGCGGGGGAAGAACCTGTTTATCGAGGCACCGACCGGAGTGGGCAAAACAATTTCCACAATCTTTCCGGCGGTAAAAGCAGTGGGAGAAGGGCTGGCAGACCGGATCTTTTATCTCACGGCAAAGACCATCACAGCAACTGTGGCAAAAGAAACGTTTGCACTGCTGGAAGAACAGGGCTATCGTGCCAAAGTGATCCAGATTACAGCAAAAGAAAAACTCTGCCTGTGTGACGAGATGGACTGCAACCCGGTAAACTGTCCATATGCAAAGGGACATTTTGACCGGGTGAACGATGCGGTGTTTGATCTCTTGCAGAAATCCAACCTGTTTACCAGAGAGGAGGTTTTAGCGCAGGCGAAAGAATATCAGGTGTGCCCGTTTGAGATGAGTCTGGATGTGGCAACCTGGGCAGACAATATTGTCTGTGATTACAATTACGTATTCGATCCGAATGTATATCTGAAACGCTTTTTTCAGGAGGGGATAAAGGGAGACTATCTGTTCCTGGTGGATGAGGCACATAACCTCGTGGATCGCAGCAGGGAGATGTACAGTGCCGATCTGTACAAAGAAGATGTGCTTGCAGTGAAGCGGATCATGAAAGCGCACAGCCGTACGATCTGCCGTATCCTGGACAAATGCAACAAAGCCATGCTGGAAATGAAACGTGAGTGTGAGCACTACCAGATTCTGGACAGTGTGGGAACGTTGACCTTCCACCTTATGCGGCTGGCCTCCCAGATGGATGAATTTTTGGAAAAACCGCGGGAATTTCCGGAGAAGAAAACGGTGCTGGATTTTTACTTTGCGCTGCGCAATTTCCTGAATATCTATGATCTGGTGGATGACCATTACGTGATCTACAGCCAGATGACGGAGGAAGGTCAGTTCCGGATTCGGCTCTTTTGCGTAGATCCGTCGGTCAATCTGCAGAAATGCATCGATAAAAGCAATTCCACGATCTTTTTCTCCGCAACGCTCCTGCCGATTGGATACTACAAGCGGCTACTTTCCACGGACGAGGATAACTATGCCATTTATGCGCAGAGTACGTTTGCCCAGACACAGAGACTTCTCGCATTTGGCCGGGATGTGAGCACAAAATATACGCGGAGGAACAGAAAAGAATACGAAAAAATCGCGGACTATATCGGTGCAGTCACAGAAGCACAGCAGGGAAATTACATGGTGTTTTTCCCGTCTTACCGGCTGATGCAGGATGTATATGAGGTCTTTGCCGGGAAGGCGGCCGATTCGTGCGAGATTCTGATGCAGCATAGTAATATGAAAGAACACGAAAGAGAAGCGTTTTTGGAAGAATTTGAAAAAGAGCGCCAGGGGACACTCGTTGCGTTCTGTGTGATGGGTGGAATTTTCGGGGAAGGCATTGATCTGAAAAACGACCGGCTGATCGGTGCCATCATCGTGGGAACCGGACTTCCGCAGGTCAGCGATGAACGTGAAATTTTAAAGAATTATTATGATGAGCGGGGATTGTCCGGATTTGACTATGCGTTCCGCTATCCGGGAATGAACAAAGTCCTGCAGGCAGCAGGGCGCGTGATCCGGACCAGCGAGGACCGCGGCGTGATCCTTCTGCTGGATGAACGTTTCCTGCAACGCGAATACGGAGCGCTTTTTCCGAGAGAATGGGAAAAGAGAAGCGTCTGTGGTCTGCCGCAGCTGCGGGAAGAAGTGAGCCGGTTCTGGTCAGACGTCCGGGAGGAGCTTTAAAAACTCTTCGGTGGAGGCAGAAACCGGAAGGGTAGGGTTTAACGAAGCCACCAGCTGCCGCTGCGGGATCGTTTCCTGCGTGCGGACGAGAAAGAGATCCTCCGGCTTGTGTTTCAGACAAAAATCCGGGATAAAAGCAATTCCAAGACCGATGCGGGCCATGTCAATGAGCAGATCGTTGCTGCTGAGCTCTACCTGAGGCAGCAGTTCCAGCTGATGCTGCAGGAAAATGTGGTGCAGAAACTCACTCGTTGTGCTCTTGCGGTCTAACATCATGAGCGGATAGGTGCCAAGCTCCGAGAAAGGAACGATGCGGTCCGCCAGATCAAAATATGCCGGATTGGCGACGAACACATCCGAGAAAGAGCCAACCGTTTTCTGAATATAGGAAGGATTCAGATGCGGGTTTGGAAAATTTGTGATAATCAGATCTACCCGGCGCTGCTCTAACAGGTCTACACAGCCCATCGAGCTGGCATTGGTGATTTTAATCGGAACATCCGGGAATTTCCGATGGAATTTCTGCAGATACGGCAGAAGAAAATAGCGGCAGATCGTGTCGCTGGCACCGATATGCAGCTGTCCTAAACCAAGAGAGCCGGATTCTAAAAGCTGGCTTTCGCCGCGTGAGATCAGATTCATGGCAGGTTCCACATGTTTCAGAAGCAGAGCACCGGCAGGAGTCAGCTGCACTTTTTTTGTGCTGCGGATAAAAAGCGGCTGTCCCAGCTTGCGCTCTAATGTTTTGATAGACTGGCTTACCGCTGACTGGGAGATAAACAGCTTCTTACTTGCATCCGAAAATGAGAGAGAGCTTGCAACATAATAGAAAACCTTGTATAATTCATAATTGATATCCATCGATCATATCCTCAGTAGTATAGTATAGTATATATTATATACCTTTCACAAAGGAGAGAAAAGGAGATTATCATGAAAAAGGGAATTTTGAAAACCTTATGCGGATTGATGGCGGCACTCATGCTGCTTGTGTTCGCAGGAACACCCGTTATAACTCAGGCAGCAAAACTGCCATATTACATTAAAATCAATCGTCAGCAGAACTGTGTGACCGTATATGCACTTGATTCCAAAGGCAAATATACCAAACCGGTCAAAGCATTTGCCTGCTCGGTCGGTGTCAACAATGCCACCCCGACAGGAACATTTTCGATTCCGGCAAAATACCGCTGGCATACACTTATGGGCGGTGTGTACGGACAGTATTGCAGCCGTATTCACGGTGGTGTGCTGTTCCACTCTGTGTTTTACAGTGCACAGGACCCGAGCAGGCTGGCATACAATTCTTATAACCGTCTGGGACAGACGGCATCCCACGGATGTGTCCGTCTGAATGTGGAAGATGCCAAGTGGATCTATGACAACTGCCCGGTAGGAACCAAAGTAACCATCTATGACAGCAAAGATCCGGGACCATTGGGCAAGCCTACCCCGATCCGTATTGATGTAAACAGTCCGTACCGCGGATGGGATCCGACCGATCCGGATCCGAGAAATCCATGGCTGAAACTTCGCCCGATGATTAAGGGAATCAAGAATAAAACCATCGAGAGAACAAACAGCAAAGTAGATCTGAAAAAGGGTGTGAAAGCTACCGATTACAGAGGTAAGGCACTTAAATTTACCGTTTCCGGAAAAGTCAATGCGGCAAAGACCGGAAAATATAAGATTACATACACCGCAAAAGATGCCAAAGGAAACAAGACCCAAAAGAGCATCGTAATTACCGTAAAAGATACGAAAGCACCATCCATCAGCCTGAAGCGAAAGACACTGACCTACAATAAAGCCGTTTCCAAAGAAAAACTGGTTTCTGCAATTAAGGCAGATGTAGTGGCAAAAGATCTGGGCAAAAAACTTGCGTCAAAATATGTTTTCGTGGATGCCAGAGAAGCACATAAGGCAGTTACCGCTATGGAAAGAGGAAACTATGGAACTTATAGCGTGACCGTATATGTCAAAGATACGGCAGGAAATAAATCCAGAAAGCTGAAAGTAAAGATTAATTTTGTAAATCCAAACCCGGGTACCGATCAGCCGGATCAGCCGGAACCGGACACTCCGGGCGTTGTAACGGACAGTGCAATTACCGTACAGTAATTTCATAAGAACAGGTAATAGATATCGTAAGCGATATTAATTTTACTTAATTGTCAACCCATGATACAATAACATAAAGATCAATAGAATGCCCCCAAATGCAGGGGGCATTCCGTTTCGCAAAAGAAGGAGGTAAATCCAATGGGCAATGTACGTCGTGTGTACGTAGAAAAGAAACCGGATTTTGCCGTAAAGGCAAAAGAATTAAAACATGAGGTAAAGCATTATCTCGGAATCGCTGCAGATCAGGTGCGTGTTCTGATCCGTTATGATGTGGAAAATGTATCGGATGCCACTTACCAGAAGGCATTGCAGACGGTATTTTCCGAGCCACCAGTGGATGATATTTATGAGGAGAACTTTGACGCAGAAGGCGGAAACGTATTTTCCGTAGAATTCCTGCCGGGACAGTTCGACCAGAGAGCGGATTCCGCAGAGCAGTGCGTGAAGCTTTTAAATGAGGATGAGGAGCCGATCATCCGCAGCGCGACGACCTATGTGATCAAGGGTGACATCACAGAGGATGAGTTAGAGGCGATCAAAAAGTATTGTATCAATCCGGTAGATTCCCGTGAGACCGGTATGGACAAGCCGGATACCCTCGTACAGAATTTCGATGAGCCGGCAGACGTGGCAGTTTTCGACGGATTTATCGACATGGCAGAAGCACACTTAAAGGAACTGTACAGCTCTTTAAATCTTGCCATGACCTTTAAGGATTTCTTACATATCCAGAATTACTTCAAAAATACCGAGAAGCGGAATCCGTCCGTGACAGAGATCCGCGTGCTTGATACTTACTGGAGTGACCATTGCCGTCATACCACCTTCTCGACAGAACTGAAAAATGTGAAGTTTGATGAAGGATTTTACCAGGCACCAATCAAAAAGACTTACGAAGAATATCTTGATACCCACAAGAAACTGTATGCGGGACGCGATGACAAGTTTGTCTGCCTGATGGATCTGGCACTGCTTGCCATGAAACGTCTGAAAAAAGAAGGAAAACTTGCAGATCAGGAAGAATCTGACGAGATCAATGCATGTTCCATCGTGGTACCGGTGGATGTAGATGGAAAGACAGAGGAGTGGCTTGTAAACTTTAAGAATGAGACACATAACCATCCGACCGAGATTGAGCCGTTCGGTGGTGCTGCTACCTGTTTAGGCGGAGCCATCCGTGATCCGCTTTCCGGAAGAACTTATGTGTATCAGGCAATGCGTGTGACCGGAGCCGCAGATCCAACCGTATCCGTAAAAGATACGATTGCGGGTAAGCTGCCACAGAAGAAGATCGTGCGCGAGGCAGCCAGAGGTTACAGCTCTTATGGAAACCAGATCGGACTGGCAACCGGATATGTCAAAGAAGTTTATCATCCGGATTATGTAGCAAAACGTATGGAGATCGGTGCTGTCATGGGTGCCGCACCGAGACGTGCCGTACAGAGACTGACCTCTGATCCGGGAGATAAGATTATCCTTCTGGGCGGACGTACCGGACGTGACGGTATCGGTGGAGCAACCGGATCTTCCAAGGCACATAACACACAGTCTACGTCTGTATGTGGTGCCGAGGTACAGAAAGGTAATGCACCGACTGAACGTAAACTGCAGCGCCTGTTCCGCAGAGAAGAAGTCAGCCATATTATCAAAAAATGTAACGATTTCGGTGCCGGCGGTGTATCGGTAGCCATCGGTGAGCTTGCAGACGGACTGCGCGTGAATCTGGATAAAGTACCGAAGAAATATGCTGGTCTGGATGGAACGGAGATTGCAATCTCCGAGTCCCAGGAGCGTATGGCAGTGGTTGTCGCTCCGCAGGATGTCGAGCAGTTCCTTGCTTATGCAAAAGAAGAAAACCTTGAAGCAACCGAGGTGGCAGTTGTTACCGAGGAGCCGAGACTGATCTTAGAGTGGAGAGGAAAAGACATTGTCAATATTTCCCGTGCATTCCTCGATACCAACGGTGCGCATCAGGAAGCAGATGTCGAAGTCGAGATGCCAAAAGAGGAAGACAACTTCTTTAAAAAGATCGAACTTCCGAAAGTTGCAGATGCATTACAGAAAAACGACAACAAATCAGCATGGCTTGCCATGCTTGCGGATCTTAATGTATGTTCCCAGAAGGGACTTGTCGAGATGTTTGACGGTTCCATCGGTGCGGGAAGTGTCTACATGCCATACGGCGGCCGCTATCAGCTGACCGAGACACAGAGCATGGTTGCCAAACTTCCGGTTCTGAAAGGAAAATGCGATACCGTAACCATGATGTCCTACGGATTTGATCCGTACTTATCTTCCTGGAGTCCATACCACGGATCGGTATATGCCGTGCTGGAATCCCTTTCCCGTATCGTGACCGCCGGTGGTGACTACAAGAAAGTACGCTTCACCTTCCAGGAGTATTTCCGCAGAATGAGTGAAGATCCAAAGAGATGGAGTCAGCCGTTTGCCGCACTGCTCGGTGCGTTTGATGCACAGATCGGTTTTGGTCTGCCGTCCATCGGTGGAAAAGATTCCATGTCCGGAACCTTTAACGATATTGACGTGCCTCCGACACTGGTTTCTTTCGCAGTCGATGTGGCAAGAGAAAAAGACGTGATCACACCGGAACTGAAAGAAGCAGGAGATAAGCTGGTGCTCTTTACGATCGAAAAGAACGCATACGATCTGCCGGTATATGAGCAGGTGATGAAACTGTATGATAAGATTCATGAGCTGATCGGCAAGGGTGTAATCCGCAGTGCCTATGCACTTGACGGAAAAGGTCTGGCAGCAGCAGTCAGCAAGATGGCATTCGGTAACAAACTGGGTGTAACAATTGCCGATGATGTCACTGCAGAAACCTTATTTGCACCGGGATTCGGTAATATCGTAGCAGAAGTAAAAGAAGAGTTTCTTCCTATTATAAAAGAAGCATCCGCAATCGTTATCGGAGAAGTGAACGACGCACAGAAATTCGTATACAAAGACATGGCTCTTTCCATGGATGAGGCACTTGATGCATGGCAGGGAACACTCGAGCGTGTATTTCCAACCCGCGCAACCGAGGATAAAGAAAAAGTACAGAGTGACGTATACGATACAAAGAACATCTATGTATGCAGAAACAAAGTCGCAAAGCCGACCGTATTCATTCCGGTATTCCCTGGAACAAACTGTGAGTACGACAGTGCGAAAGCGTTTGAGCGTGCAGGTGCCAATACAATTGTAAAAGTATTCAAGAATCTGAGTGCAGCAGACATCCGTGATTCTGTCGATGAATTTGTCAAGGCAATCAACCAGTCACAGATCATCATGTTCCCGGGTGGATTCTCCGCAGGAGATGAACCGGAAGGATCTGCAAAGTTCTTTGCAACAGCATTCCGGAATGCAAAGATGACAGAGGCAGTAAGCAGACTGCTGTCAGAACGTGACGGACTGGCACTTGGTATCTGCAACGGATTCCAGGCGCTGATCAAACTGGGACTTGTTCCTTACGGACAGATCCAGGCACAGAGTGCGGATTCCCCGACACTGACCTACAATACCATCAACCGCCACATCAGCAAGATGGTATATACCAAGGTCGTAACAAACAAATCCCCATGGCTGCAGCAGGCAAAGCTTGGTGCAACATACTGCAACCCGGCATCCCATGGAGAGGGACGTTTCGTAGCTCCGAAGGAATGGCTGGACAAGCTTTTTGCAAACGGACAGGTTGCCACCCAGTATGTCAATGAAGCCGGCGAGCCAACCATGGATGAAGAGTGGAATGTCAATGGTTCGTACATGGCGATCGAGGGTATCACCAGTCCGGATGGACGTGTACTCGGAAAGATGGCACACAGCGAGCGCCGCGGTGAGGCCGTTGCCATGAACATCTACGGAGAGCAGGATATGAAGATCTTCGAATCCGGAGTTGCTTACTTTAAATAGAATTGTTTATCTTCACGCGTAGCTTCACTCGAACTACGCGTGAAATAGTTTTAATAATAGAAAAAAGTGAAAAAACTCTTAAATGCTTAAGAAAATATTAAAGAATTTTTTCAATAAAATGTAATTTTGGTGTTGCAAAGATACAATACTTGGTGTATGATTGTCACGTAGAGTAGTTAAAAGAGTACTATAAATAGTACGACAAGTGATGAACTACTATCGAGGCTATGGAAACTGGAACTTGTTCCAGACAGACCTTACAATTACAGATACATATTAGAAATATAAGTCATCGGAACCTCAGCTTGCTGATCTTGATGCTGGACAATCAACGTTGATATCACACTCTACGCCGACGTCTGATGTACGAAAGTTTCTGGTCATTTATGATTTGTGTGTCTGCAGATGAAACTGACGATGGACTTAATAGTAAGACCGAGGAAGGTCAGTGGAGGCAATTAGCGAGAACATTGGATTGGAAGAATCGTCCGCAGCGGTTTGGAAGAGAAGATGAAGGAACTTAAACGTGCAGGGTTAAACGAGTAGAAGAGATGGAAGTTAGTCAAAAAGAAAGAGAGGAAAAAACATGAAATCAAGCAAAAAAGTGTTAGCTTTTGCTCTCGCTGCAGCTATGGTTGTAACAGCAGTTCCTGCTACAAACGCACAGGCAGCTTCTACAGCAAAGCTTAGCGCAAAAAAAGCCACAGTTTATTCTGAGGGCTACAAGACAGTTACAGTTAAAACTCCAAAGTCTTGGAAGTCTGTTAAAGTAACTGCAACAAGCAACAAGAAGTCTGTTGCAAAAGTTAAGAAGACAGCAGCAAAGAAGATCAAGGTTACAGGTCTTAAGCCAGGTACCGCTAAAGTTACGGTTAAGGTAACTTACAAGACTTCTACAAAGAAGAGTGCTAAGGCAAAGACAAAGAAACTTACTTACACACTGAAAGTTGCTAAGGTAGGCGTTGCTTTATCTGGAGATTCAGTAGTAGCTATTGGAAGCACAACTAAGTTAACAAATACTAAGAAAAATTCTTCAAGAGCTAAGATTACTTACACATCAAGCGATGATTCTATCGCAACAGTAGCAGCTGACGGTACAGTAACTGGTGTTAAGGCTGGTAAGGCAACAATCACAGCTAAGATTACCGTTGGTAAGGATTCAGCTGAAACTACTAAGGATGTAGAAGTAAAGAATGTTATTTTAAAGTCCGCTGCTCAGAAGAAGGCTTCACAGATTGTAGCAACATTCGCTGGTGATACTTCTAAACTTGATAAGAAGGATATCACTATTACAAATACAGCTAACAATGTTGTATATCCTGTAAAGGCAATCAGCGTTGCTGCTGACAAGAAGACTGTAACTATTGACACTTTCTCTGAAATGAATGATGCCAAGGAATATTCTGTAAAGTATGACGGAACAGAAGTTAAATTTACTGCTACAGATGGCGTTGTTGCTGATGTAGCCCTTGATAAAATAACAATTGTTAAGGGATCTGCTGGTTCTGTTGTTAAGGCTCAGTTCTTAGACAAAAACAATATTGTTGTTAAAGAATTTACTCTTTCAGATGCTAAGAGTGAGGGAAGTGTTGATTACAGCTTTACTGAAAACAAAGGTTATACAGACGGTGATAAGCTTGTGTTATTAAATACTGGCGATACTGCTACTGCGGAAGTAACATATCACACATTGAAGTATGATCAGACAACAGGTGCTGAAACTGGTAAGATCACAAAGAAAATTACAGTTACAGCAGTTGAAGACGATGCAACATTATCTGACTTCAATTATACCATTAACGACAAAGCTACACTTGTTAACTGGAACAATGAAGTTAAGACAAACAATAAACTTGCATATGGTGATACTGCATACGCGTTCATTTACATCAAGAATTCTAATGGAGATGATGTAACTTCTCAGTATAAGGTTGAATCAAGCGATAACAGTGTATTACTTCTTGCAAAACAGGATCTTCAGTCATCTGGCGATTTCAAGGGATCTACTGGTGTAGAAGTTACTGGCGTGAAGGCAGGAAGCGCTTACATCAATGTATTAAATGCAGATGGAAAAGTTATTAAATCTTTACCAGTTGTTGTTCAGGATATCAGAAAACTTACAACTGTTAAGTGTGATGACATCACTGTAACAAATACAAGAGGCGTTAATAATGTAGATTCTGCAAAGTTTGAAGCATATGATCAGTATGAAAAGAAAACCGATATTTCTTCTATTGATACAACAATCGTAAGTGCTCCAAGCAAGGATACAACAAATACTAAGGGTAAGTCAGCAAATGCTTTCGTAACTCTTGATGGACATGATAAATACAAAGTAGATGCTTCTAATTTAAAAGAGGGAACATACTCTGTTAAGATCGAAGCTTCTACAGTTGATTCTAACTGCGATAAGAATGTCAAGGTTTCACGTATCGTAAATATCAAAGTTGTATCTGTAGACACAACTAAAGATGCTGCTTCATACAAGCTTAATGTTTCAACTGCTAAGACAGATATTGCTGTTGCATACGGAACATCTGAATCTGATATTCTTGGTAAGCAGGTAACTGCTACTGTTGATAAGTATATTAAGGGTGCTAAGGTTGAGGCTGATATTCAGGATGAGATTACAATTAAGAATCCAGACGGTACAACCGTAAGTACTAATGGTGCGATTAACTTCTATACAGCAACAAGTGGCAGTGCAATCACACTTGCAAAAAATATCAAGACAGGAACTTATAAAGTTGAGGCTACTATCATCAACAATAACGGCAAGGATGTAACTTTCAGTACTACATTTGTTGTTGAGAATACTCAGAGTAAAGCTATTGCCAAGATTGATAAGAAGAATCAGTCTGGCAGCACCGCTAAAGATATTCTTACATCTGTATTAGAATACAGCTATGAGGGTGTTAAGCAGAATCTTGATATTGTAAGTGTTGATTCCAAGGAAAATGGTAATGTTATTTATATCAAGTCTGCAAAAGTTAATGTAAAGATTAATAATGTTGGCACATTACTTACTGTTGATTGTGATATTAACACAGCATTTACAAAATAATTTATTTGTCCTTAACAAGTAAATTTCACACAGGACCGGGACTTATGTTCCGGTCTTGTTTTTTAGGGAGTAGAATACTATGAGTAAAAAAAACTATGAAAAATCTGCAGGCATAGCCCTTGCTTTTGTCCTTGGAGTTATATTAATTTTTACAATAATATTTCCAATTAATGTGTCTGCAAAAACACTGGTTCATGAACAATCCATCACGGCAAACGCTTTTGATGCATATAAATATAAATTTAAAATTAATACAACTTCCGATCTTGAAATTAATCTTTATGTTCCATCACCGGTTGGGGTTACCTACACTGTAAAAAACAGCTCCGGAAAAGTAGTTGGAAACCCTATGGTATTAACAAATTATGATGACTCATGGATATTAGATGGACGTGGATGGTATACATACAAGTACGTCGTTAATCAATTAAAAAAAGGAAGTTACTCTGTTGAGTATGTATTTGATCAGGAAACTAAATTTGATGCCAAAATTGTACAACTTTCGAATAATGTCAGTTTAAGCAGCAATAAATTATCCATCACTAAAGGATTTGTTAAAACACTTAAAGTAAACAATGGAGTTGCTACCTCCTGGACTTCAAGCAATTCTTCAGTTGCTTCTGTAAATAGGAAAGGAAAAATTACTGGTAAAAAAATTGGAACAACAACGGTTACTGCACACTTAAGTGACGGAAAATCCTTAAAATGTAAAGTCACAATCAAAGCAAATGAGTATTCAGGTAAGAAAATTACCATAGAGGATTCCGGAATCAATGAATATACAATTCGTGCATATCATGCAGCTTATCAAGCAAATGGAAATATGGTTATAAAATTTAGAATTGCCAACGGTACGAATAAAAAAATCACCGCTATTCCGAAATTTCATGTTTCTGTAATCAATCAAAAAAATAAAGGAATAGCTTCTTATTCCAATAATTCTTTTAAAGTAAATGTTCCAAAACACTCTGTAAAAGAATATTCAATTACCATTAAGAAAAATTCTATTTCTGGTGGAAAGGCGGATTTAAGAAATACGAATATTGAGATTTCTGGTGAACGAGTAAAATTATAATTGGATTATAAATTTTTTCAAAAGAAAAGGGCATCGCACTAACTAGGTTAGTGCGACAGCCCCTTTTTAAAATAAACTTTTCAAATAATCAATAAGGATTATTTTACTGAGAAGTATCCAGTAATATCCGGAACCTCTACAGCAAGCCATACCCCTCTTACAGATGTAAGCTATGTTGTAAAGAAAGCTGATGGAACTGTTATCTATAGCGATGGTGTAGCCGGAGTCGCAGCAAAGACTAATAATGCATTTGTAAACTCAAATGGTGCATTATCTATCGAAGCTGTAACAGCTACTACCAATGGAGATGGAGATCCACTTCTTATTAAAAATCTTGAGGCTGGAACATATACTGTATATGCAGAAGGTAAAGATAATGTAGATAGTAATGTTGTTCCAAAAATTACAACAACATTTACTATTAAAGACACACAGGCTAAAGCAACTGTAGATCCAAAACACAATAGTGTAGATGCAAGAACTACTTCTGGTTCTGCTATAAGTGCCGTTTTAGCTGATTCTGTAGTTGTTAAGTATGGTGATTATACTTATACAAATGTAAAGGATTATACAGATGCACATACAGGTCTTAATGTTGCAACTTATGAAGTCATGAAGAACAACGGAGACATTGTTAAGTTTACAAGTGGTCAGACAGAGACTCTCCTTACAAGCGGTGAAGGATTTACCGTTACAAAAGTTACTGTTTGGGTAAATGCCGGTATTTTAAAAATCCCTCTGTGCAATGCACAGAGGGATTTTATTATTTAGATGAATATGAGGAACCACTTATAACGTAGAATATCAAATTTCGGCAACAGTACAAAACGGAATATGTAATACAAAAAGTGCCAGCATTCAGCAATAAATCGAATACTGACACTTTTGAGTGATCGCAAGTAAAGTTTTCCGTTCCTCGGAATATTCTTTTTTAGTTCTTCCGCAAGACCTTCCTTTATATCTCTACCTGGATTTGATATCCGACCGCAAACATTTCTTTTTCAAATTCTTCTACGGAAAGATTGAGTTTCTGGGCTCCCCGTGCAACTCCATAATCCCCCTCCTGTACGGACACAAATACCTCTGTTTTACGACCTTTTGCAAGACCCTTTTCAAGACCTTCCGCAAGTCCTTCCTCCCGGAGAACATCTTCATATTTCTTTTCATCAAATTCCGTAAGACACATATCACACACCTATTTACCGCATTATACAGACTCAGGGCATTTTCCCTGTTTTCGCCAAACAGTTTCCGAAATACGGTATCCTTGTATTTTTTATTTACATGAATGTCATCATTTGTTTTTCCATGTTTTTTCAGAATTCCTTCCTTTATAATCTTTGGTCTATATAAAACATGGGTTATTACGGATTACAGAAGGTTTCTTAGCATGATAGCAGAATCCACAGATTCTTTCTCCATTCCATCTTCAACTAACTGTTCTGGAGTTTTTCCCTCTTTCAACTTTTGGACGATCTCAAGCAAGGTTTTCCGTTCTTCAGAACGACCTTTTGCTAGACCTTTTTCAATCCCTTCTGCTAGTCCTTCCTCCCGGCCTTCCTCCCGGAGAACATCTTCATATTTCTTTTCATCAAATTCAGTAAGACACATATCACACACCTCCCTGCGATGCTGTTCCAAAAAATCTCTGAGAATATTTTCCTCTATGCATTCCCTGACGGCAAGATCAATGGCTTCTTTTAATTCCATGGAATCCCGGTATCTTTTGATCTTTGCAACAAAGACTGCGTATTCATATAAAACATGGCAGCTGTCCATGATGGACTGATTTTTCCCGCTGTTTATGTTAATCATTGTGGCTGTCCATTCATATTCACCAGCTCCGGTATCTGTTTCAAAGGCATCCGATAACCGCAGAGTCCTTCTTTCTTCTTCCATATCTTTTTCGCTTCCGTTGTAAAATACAATGTAATGAGGACGCGGAAAATGGAATTAAATTTTCTGATTATACGTCAACTCTTAAGTATATTTTGGTTTTTAATATTTTCTGTCTCTTTATCTTCGTTATAACATCAACCTTAAAAAATCACTGGGTAAATAATGCAAAATATCTGCTGGATATTTTGGAAGATGAATAAAATGGACTATCCGCTGTTTAAACGATGCTCATCTACAGATTCTCTCTTCATTTCATATGCCAACTAACTGTTTCAAAATTTTCCGTTATACCTCTACTGGGATTTGATATTCTGCTGATACTAAATTTTAGTTTGCACTATTTCTCTTTTACATAAAATATTTTTAGTTGTCGCAAATCATAAATTAAATCATCATATATTCCGTACATTATCCCTTCAATGAATGGAATCAAGGTATAAACTGCAACAAATATAAATATACAATACACCAATAATAATATAGCATTACTAGCTCCTACATTAGATGAAGTAAATAGTTGTTGAATAATGTATATTGTGATTGGTACAATTAATACACTGAGAGCTTTAACAGGTTTTTTGAGTGGTAAAAACAGATTAGCATCCTGTTTGGCTTGATTAGCTTCATCAATCAATAAGTCAATTTTTTGCGTGGTAATTGGCAAATTATTTTCTTTAAATAAATCAAGTAAAATATTCATTCTGTCTGTTGAATATTCCTTACTATTTTGTATTAATACAGACAGATCTCTGGTATCTGACAAACTTTTGTGCAGAAAAATTATTGTGAATATGCTACCAATAAGTAATGTAATTCCAAATGCCAACTCACATTTTGCTATTTTAAAACAACAACCTATTATAATCATCAAAAACCTATTATTACAATTATTTTTCGATAAAACGGTAACTTTCGAAAAGTAATGGTTGATTTTAACTGTTTATGTTTCTTTTTGTAACTAAGCATAAAAGTACTAAATCTCATGTTGTGTCCACCTCATAAAAAAAGAGGTTGCTTCGACAGCCTCTTTTTATAAAATGTAATTATTTTAATGTAATTGCCTGAGAATTAGAGTTTCCAGGTTTATGGGGGCAGCCCAACAAATTCTAAACTTACATGGTCTTATTTCAAAAGCAGGTAATCTTTCTCCTAAAATAAGACTACAACATCGTGCGGTCGCGCTGCTGAGAATCCGCGGTTAATTCCGATTCGGCACAATCGGGTAGGCGGATACATCAAAAATAAAATGCGGTTAGTACCTACCACAATATGCCGTTGGACAAAAATTTACCTTATACATTCAATTTTACACCTCTATCGGGATTTGATATCCGGCCGCAGACATTTCTTTTTCAAATTCTTCTACAGAAAGATTCAGTTTCTGGGCTCCACGCACAATTCCATAATCACCTTCCTGTACGGACATAAATACTTCTTTTTTACGACCTTCTGCAAGTCCTTCCTCCCGGCCTTCCTCGCGGAGAACATCTTCATATTTCTTTTCATCAAATTCAGTAAGACACATATCACACACCTCCCTGCGATGCTGTTCCAAAAAATCTCTGAGAATATTTTCCTCTATGCATTCCCTGACGGCAAGATCAATGGCTTCTTTTAATTCCATGGAATCCCGGTATCTTTTGATCTTTGCAACAAAGACTGCGTATTCATATAAAACATGGCAGCTGTCCATGATGGACTGATTTTTCCCGCTGTTTATGTTAATCATTGTGGCTGTCCATTCATATTCACCAGCTCCGGTATCTGTTTCAAAGGCATCCGATAACCGCAGAGTCCTTCGTTCTTCCGCCATGTCCTTTTCACTTCCATTGTAAAATACAATGTAGTGGGGGCGTAGGATTTTCAACAGATGCTTGCTGTACAGCCGCTCGGATCGGTGAATCAGTTTCCGGTACAGATCCGCATAATACAAAAATCCCCGGAGCGGCATATTCGGGTTATAGGAACTCTGATGTTCGTAAAGGCTCAATGTTTTGTCAATCAGAAATGAAACATCATTTTTGTATTTCATGTAAATGACATCTTCCAGAGTTGTATACTCCAGATCATCCGGATCGGTATATGAGGTATGGTTTACCGCATTATACAGACTCAGGGCATTTTCTTTGTTTTCGCCAAACAGTTTCCGGAATACGGTGTCCTTATATTTTTTATTTACATGAATGTCATCATTTGTTTTTGTCATTGACTGTCGGGATTCCTTTCGTTAAAATCCTTTGTTTATCTACCTATATTATAGCATATGGCACAAGGATTACAACTGAAACAATTTGTCACTTATCTGTCTCTTATGTGTTAATTGTGTGTTACTTGTAGTGCTAATATTGCTTCCATTTATTTTCACAAATCCAGTATTTCCAACACTTCCACGCAAAATACCATCCATATTTCCGGTTAAGGTAACTTACAAGACTTCTACAAAGAAGAGTGCTAAGGCAAAGACAAAGAAACTTACTTACACACTGAAAGTTGCTAAGGTAGGC
>OHGQ01000413.1_pt1 | contig 21337 bp, 19 predicted proteins | sample 1567811 | NCBI WGS metagenome assembly OHGQ01 (sample SAMEA3879576, study PRJEB24766) | human gut metagenome | biome: human-associated habitat; feature: feces | place: USA | collected 1985/1987 | reverse complement strand
CAGCAGCCGGCTATGTGCGCAAAAAAAGAACCGCCCGCGGGCGGTTCTTTTCTCTCATATCTGCGGGTCGGGCTTCTTCAGCTCGTCCTCCAGACGCTGCAGCTCCCCGATCATGTCGTCAAAGGCGGTGAAATCCGCGTTGTCCACCTCCTCCTGGGCGGCGCGCAGCTGCTGGGACAGGGCTGCGTTCATCGTCAGGTAGGTGCTGCGGCGCTGGCTGCACCACAGGCGCTGCTGGGCAATACACTGTCCCAGACGCTCCATGGCACGGGCACGAAATTCCTCTGTACGGCGATGCGCGCTGATCTCAATGTCCGCCACGTGCTCCTTCAGGGACTGGTACTCCCCTGCCGGGCCGCGCAGCGCATCGTTTTCCGCCTGTACGGCGGCGAGCTGCTGCTGCAGGGCCTGTACCTGCTGCTCCAGATGGGTATTATCGTCCCGAAGTCGGGCATCCTCCTCCGCCAGGAGACGCAGTGTGTCGTTCTCGGCCACCGCATCGTCGCGCTCACGGCGCAGCATATCATTTTCCGTCTGCAGCGTCTCCAGCGCCGTACGGTGCTCCTCGGCGGTTTTTTCGATAAACGTGACCACATCCTGACGGTCGAAGCCGCCGAACATGCACGTCTTGAAGCTGGCATCCATGGCAAGTACCTTCTCTCTCGATTTCTTGTCTTCAGCATACCACAAATTCTGCCCTCTGACAAGAGAATGCACGCAAAAATGCCGCCATATATCAAATTAAAGCAAAAAAGTCCAAAATCAAGATTTACAAACGCCTCTCGGTGTTGTATACTATGATTTGGTATATTTTTAAGAAAAGCAAGACAGAACTTAGCAAAAGGACGGAGAAACTATGAATTGGGAAATCATTACATTTTTGGGTTACTTTGTGATTCTGTTGGGCGTTGCGTTGATCTTCTATTTCAACGGCTCCAACAAAAACAGCGAGGACTTTTTCCTGGGCGGCCGGTCCATGGGTCCTTGGGTCACGGCCCTGTCGGCACAGGCCTCCGATATGTCTGCATGGCTGCTGATGGGTCTGCCCGGCTCTATCCTGGCTTTTGGCTTCGGACAGATGTGGATCGGCATCGGTTTGGCGCTAGGCACCGCCGCTAACTGGATCCTATGCGCCAAGCGGCTGCGTACCTTCTCCAAGGCCGCGGATGACGCCATCACCGTGCCCCAGTATCTGACCAACCGGTTCGGCGTGGACTCCCGCACACTCCAGCTGGTGTGCGCGCTGATTTTCCTGTTTGCCTATACCATCTATGTGGCCTCTGCCCTGGTTGCCGGCACCTCCGTGTTCAATACGCTGTTTCCGGAGATCTCCCCCAAGGTCGCCATGCTGGTGTTCCTGCTGATCATCGTAGCCTATACCTTCTTCGGCGGCTTTACCGCCGTATGCTGGACGGACTTCTTCCAGGGTATGCTGATGATGTTAGCACTGATGCTGGTACCTATCGTAGTCTATTTTGGTCACCGCGAGCTGCTGGATCCCACGGCGTTGACCACGGTATACGAATATACCGACGCCGCCTCCGGTGCGGTCGTCTCCTGTGATTTCGGCGGTGGCATCTTCAGCGCCAGCTGGCAGGATATCGTCAGCGGCCTCGGCTGGGGTCTGGGCTACTTCGGTATGCCTCACATTCTGGTGCGCTTCATGTCCATTGAGAAGCCCTCTATGATCAAGAAGTCCTCTACCGTCGCCATCATTTGGGTCATCATTTCCCTGTTCTCCGCCGTGCTGATCGCCTATTTCGGCCGTATGATCATGGGCGCTGAGTTGTTGGCCGACGGCAGCCAGAAGTTGGTGTTCATCGCCATGTCCCGCAAGTTCTTCCCAGCTGCTATCTGTGGTCTGCTGCTGGCGGCCATCATCGCGGCCTCCATCTCTACCGCCGACTCCCAGCTGTTAGTAGCGTCCAGCTCCTTTACCGCTGACCTATACAAGCCCTTCTTCCGCAAGAATGCCACAGAAAAAGAAACGCTGATGGTGGGCCGCATTCTGGTGCTGATACTGTCCGCTATCGCCTTCCTGATCGCCAACTCCAAGGGCAGCGGTGCGCAGGCCATCATGGACATGGTGGAAAACGCCTGGGGCGCCTTCGGTGCTTCCTTCGGCCCCACCATCCTGCTGTCTTTGTTCTGGCGGCACTTTGCAAATTTATCTGTTACTTTTTGAGAAGTTTAGGCTTTAAGATGATGTTCTCGGCGGCAACCGGTGAGCATCCCAGTCTCTTAAGCACATCTTCTCCATAGTAAAAGCTGAATGTTTCGTATGGGCTACGGTTGTTCAGCTTTTTTCTTTTATAAGAATTGATATGGTTCATCATCAGAGTAATATCCTGTTGTGTCAGCTCATCGAAACTGCTTCCTTTTGGCAGGATACGACGTATCAATTCATGGTTGACTTCACAGGCTCCTTTTTGATAAGGAGCACTTGGATCGCAATAAAATATCTTTGTTCTATTGCATGGAATGGTGCTACGTTTTTCGATTTCCTTTGGATTTGAAAACTCACTTCCGTTATCTGTCAGAATAACCGGAAACAAGCTATTAAATGTTTTTGCCCCAAGGACTTCATCCAATAAGTTTATGATCTCTATTACAGAGGCTGATGTATTTGCGTCCCGCAAAAAAGCCAGCATGAGACTGCTTTCTACAAAGTGTATGGTAAGAAGACATTTTCCTCCCACACGACCAATCACGCTATCCATTTGTACAATGGTCGTTTCCGGGTTTGCTCCCAGATATTTTTGAAAGTCAGCGTAGCTTCGTTCAATACGGCAGCCCCGGTCAACTTTAAATTCAGGCTTCTTATAACGGGGACGGTATTTCACTTTACGGGGCAGATCAATGTTCCTGATATCAAAGAGCTGGGCATCCACATAGTTATACAATGTCTTTTCACTGCACATCAGTTCATCTACATGAGCAAGATAGATTTGATGAAGCGACTGCCCGTTTTTAACTAAAGGACTGATGATCCCGTTAATTCTTGCAATATCATCTTCGTTGGACATGATACCGGTTCTGGCTTCCGAAACAGCATGATGTGCACGCTCATGTGCATCTGCCGGATCATAAATACGTTTTAATAACGTGCATTTCGACAGCTGACTGCAGCCATTACAAACATAAGGTGGCTTATTTTTGACAGAACAGACATCTTCTACAAAATCAGAACAATGTAAGGTGCATTCAGAGCACAGGCTGCATTTGTAAGCAGATTGGTGTGTACAGCTTGTTCCGCAAATCCTTTTTGCTTTGCATGTAGCACGGAATTCACAAGGATTATACGGATATCCAGGACGACCGCTTTTCTTGTCATAGGAATACTTTTTAATCTCCTTGGCAATGGTTGTACGGTCCTTTCCTAACTCTTTGCCAATTGCCCCAAAGGATGCATTCTCCTGAAGGCGTTGAGCAATAATCATTCGATCTTCATAAGATAAAAACTTTGACATGGTGACTCCTTTCCAGCCGCCAGAAATCAAAGCATAACAGAAAAGAGACCAACTATCCAGTCAGTCTCAATTCATTTGTAAAAGAAAATCCATACCTTTCTTTTACACTGATAACTATTAACTTTTACACTTATCCAAGATAGCGGGTATGGAATCTTGGATTACAATTAAGCTAAATAGTAAACCGAGAATCCCAATTGTAAACCAAGAATCTGCACTGAAATAATATCCGTCATCTTCCTGCACCAGACAAAACGACTGATGCCCCAGAAAGCCTGTAAAATAGCCACTTTCGGGATACACAAGACAGGATAAAAATCGACTTTCATTTTAAGAGATGAGTGCTAATTATTTTAAAGTAATTTTTAAAACCCTTGATTTTACAGGGTTTTCAAGTTTTATTAAATTTCTATTAAATTGATTTTGGCGTTTACTGTACCATTTTTTTCAAGTTTTTTAATTTCAAGCTTAGCATCAAATGATACGAAAAAGCAGTCAATCCTAAATGTGAAAGACTGCTTTATATCATATTTCTTATTGCTTTGTGTATATATTTAGCTGATTGTCTATATCCCGTCCTGCCATATTTTTATGTTATGCAATAATCACCAGTCACTATCCCAGTCACTGCCACCTGAATCCCAGCTATCACCGGAATCCCAATCATAATCGCTGTCATAATCACTGCTCGAGCTGCCTGAGCTCTCATAATGGTCTTCATAATAGCCGCTATTTTCAAATTTGATAATCGAGCTGTCCCACACCAGATCTGAATAGTCAAAGCCATATAGAGATTTGTTATCCAAAACCTCCTGTGGAACAGCCGAGCGGCTGATTTCATTATAATCATAGCTGTCGTCATCGTATTCGAACCAGCTATAATGACTGTTTACATAGACTGTGTCATTATACTTAAAGTAATCTGTTTTGCAATAATTGTGTATAGGCGTAATGAGCACAAGTGCAATTAGAAGAACAGTAATAAAATAATGCATGGCATGGCGCATTGCACTGCCTTTTGGCTTTTTAAGCCATGCTGCGTACATTCCAAACGGCTTAAACCTTTTGTAATTTTCAATAAAGTCTGTCAGGAAAAATGCGCCTACAATACCGGCAATACCCGATATCAGCAAATCCCAACCAATGCCCTTATACGTATCATTGAGTGCAAATCCAACTATAATCAGGACAATGAACATAACAATACCTATAACCATAGCAATAGATGGCTTAATGATATACTCATTTACATTTTTAGATGAAAATGTATCTGAAAACATCTTCTTCGTTTCCTGAGCAAAATCCTCATTCATATGCTTCTGCTGATGCGCTTTTTGATTTAAAATCTCATCTTTTAATTTAAGATACAGCTCATTAACAGCATACGCCTCATCTGTACCCTGATATCGCACCGCCCGAGTGCCGTCGGCCTTATTTTTGTATACGATAAATTCATTGCCATCCTGATAAATACCAAATGCCCTAGGCTGTCTGTAGTCTATTCCTATAAAAAATCGTGTGATTTCATATGGTGGAAGATGTCTGTCCTCGTACCATTTTGCAAGCTCTGCTATGGTCTTCGGCGTACCGTCTGCCGTCCTTTTTATTGAATTATTACTGGCACCACAATAAGGGCACTGCTCAACAGTCTCAGGTATCATGGAACCACAGTATTCACATTTAATTTCCAATTTAATTCCCTCTGACTTTCTAAAACCTAAATTTCCATAAATATACTATCAAATATACTCCCCAAAGTCCATAATTCAGTTATTATTATTCCTAATCAAAATCTGTATGATTTTATCATAATTTTCCGGTCTGTGTGGAAACGTACAGTCTGTGCATACCTTGATTTTTTTGCCATTCTTCTCTATGTATGTCTTACTTCCGGGACAGTTTTGCATGCTATACATAGGACAATAACAAAACAGACAATTAAAGTCATCCGAAAGTCCCTTGTGACACGGAAAATATTTGCAATCTTTGTTTTTAAAGTATTTATAAGAGTTTTCCATTTTTATTCCTTCTATATTCATATGCTTTTCTCACAAAGCTCTCTGCAAAATGCGGATTTGACGGATAGTACAGGTGCGGAAACCCAAGCCAGTAATTATCATGGCTTATCACGCAGTCGTAGCTTCTGCCTGTGGCCGGCTTGGTCGCAATACAATCAGCTCCGTTATCGGTGCTGTCGTAATAATGAAATTCATGCGCCTTTATTTTTTCATTTGGCGGTAGAAAATTGCTATGCTTTTCCGCAAGCTCAATATATCCGAACCTGACCAGCTTTCCCTTAAAATGACACCCACCATCCAGTGCCCCCACAAGCTTAGACTTATTCATATCATTTTGTATATCTGCTTTGTTTTGTACATCAGCCTTATTTTGCTCATCTGTATCATCACAGATATTACGGATATATGCGTGAAGATACATAAACCCTCCACACTCTGCAACCGTCGGCATTCCGGCTCTAAAAGCTTTTTTTATGGCATTCAGCATAGATACGTTTTTACTCAGTTCCTTTGCATACAGCTCCGGATAACCGCCTCCAAGCAGCATTGCATCACAATCCTTTGGAAGCCTGGTATCGTGAAGCGGTGAAAAATACTGTAATTTTGCACCGCATTTTTCAAGAAGCCTCAAATTATCTTCATAATAAAAACAAAATGCTTCGTCCATGGCAACAGCTATGTTTACGGTATTTATTGCTTTATTTTGCGAAAATTCATTTTGATCACAATTACCTATATTTTTTTCATTATATGCATCTGCACTTCCGCTGTCACCAATTTCATCTGCCGCTTCTGCTATATCTATAAACAAATCCATATCTATTGTCTTTTTTAGTCTGTCGGCAGTTTCATTGAGCTGTTTTTTTATATCTGAAAGCTCATCTGGCATGACAAGCCCCAGATGTCTGCTTGAAAGCCTGATATCCTTCTGTTCCGGGAAATACCCGACTACTTTTACGGAAAGCTCCTTCTCTATCAGAGGCTTTATAATGTCATAATAGCCCTTCGACATCCGATTGAGCAGAACCCCCTTAATCAAGTGCTGAGTGTCATACTGCAAAAAACCGGCTATAAGAGCAAGCACTGACTTTCCCATGCCCTTTGCATCCACCACGAGTATTATCGGAGTCTGCGTCACCTTTGCCAGATGGTATGACGAACCCTGCTCATATATTCCGCCAAGCCCGTCATATAATCCCATCACGCCCTCAAGCACCGCAAAATCACCATCAGCTCTTTCATCTAAGAAAAGCTGCACTGTTGTCTTTTCATCCGTAAAAAACGTATCGAGATTTTTGGATGGTACGCCAAGCACCTTTTTGTGAAACATTGGATCAATATAATCAGGTCCGCACTTATATGACAATACATTTTTTCCGCTATCCTTTAATAGCTGCAGTAAAGCGCAGGTTATCATTGTTTTTCCACTGCCGCTTTTGGGTGCGGCTATCATAAAACGATTTATTTTCATGTATTCATCCTTTATTTCATCATATATCTTAAAATATTAGCCTTCGATGATTTATTACAGGTTGTAGCATAAAAGCCCAGGTTAAAATTCAAACGAACATATCCACACCGGATTTTCTGCCTGCATCAGATGGTAATGTCCTATCTGCTTTGAGCGGCTGACCTGCAGCTGCACGATATCCTCATTTTTCACATCATATGCCGACATTATTTCCTTTATCTCACAAATTGTTTCCATGGAAATTGCATTTATCACTATACGGATATGTGGATTTTTTGCTTTAAGAGCCTCTATTATCTCCTTTAGATTGCCACCGCTGCCTCCGATAAATGCGTGTGTCGGCACCGGAAGAGTGTCCATTCCGTCAGGAGCCTTTGCATTTATAACATGGATATTTTCAAGTCCATGCTTTTCTTTATTTTGCGTGATAAGCTGCACGGCATTTTCCTTCTGCTCGATGGCATAGACCTCCATATCATCGGAAAGTGATGCGGCCTCTACCGCTATGGAGCCGGTTCCGCTTCCCACATCATAAAGCACTGAATCCGATTTCAAATGAAGCTTGCAGATGCTTACATGCCTTATTTCCTCTTTGGTCATCGGAACCTTTTCACGGATAAATGCTGCATCACTTAGCTGCGGTGTAACATTTTTTGCAACCGGATTGGGATTTTTTATCATGCAGATATACAGTCCCTCCCTTTTAAGCTTTGTGCACTCCTGCGGCGAAAGCTGCGATATAGTTTCATCCGGATATGATAGCTGGTATCCCACAGTTACCGAGCATTTTTGTAAACCATACCTTTCGTCACTGCTTAATAGGTGTCCAAGCATATTCACATCCTTTACACCTGACATCAGCATAAACGTTTTTGCATGGTGGCTAATCCGTGATGTGATATTAGAAAGCTTTACTCCGTGGATGCTGCATATATACGCATCGTTGTAGGTTTCACCGACCGCTGCTGCCATATATGACACCGATGAAATTCCAGGAAGGATTGACACATCCGCATTTAATTTTCCTTCAGATATTTCATTTTTTATCGCCAGATACAGCTTTCTGCTTCCACTGTAAAAGCCCGTATCCCCCGAGAATAATATAAGAACATTACTGATTTTTTCAGTATCTGCACAAATTTCGTATAGATAAGGAATAATCTGTTCTGCAAGATAATACGGCTTTTTGTCTATCTTCGCACTGTATTTTTCTATCATGCGGCTTGCTCCAAGTATAATATCAGCGCTTTCTATTGCATCTGAAACGGCTTTTGTCATACAAGCATCATTTCCCATTCCAATGCCGGCAAGCATGATACGAAGCTTGTTATATTTACTGTCAATATATTCACAGACAGCTTCAAATGACATTCCATCATCCTGCACGCTTTGCCCCACAATATAGACCGGAATATTTTTATTTTTTGCGGCAGCTATTTTCTCAATAAAGCCACCGGCCGCACCGCTTTTTTTGGTGACCAGACATCTGATGTCATACTGATCAATAAGCGCCTCATTAAGCTGTGTGCTAAACGGTCCCTGCAATGCCAGAATGTGCTTTCCTGTAATATCATTGTGCATGCACAAGCTTATGCTCTCAAGCCCCGGAAGCACGCGCACATACAATCTTTCCCTGATGTCTGAGGTTTTACAATACACTGACAGCTCCTTGCTTCCTGTTGTGAGCAGTATATTTCCGTCTGTATTGTTAAGTGCCTTTACACATGCTTCATTGTCCTCAAAATAGCGGATATTATCATAATCTGCTGATATATCCGTATCTCTTTTAAGACGCACATATTCGATATTTTCTGATATGCTGCTATCCGCCTGATTGTCTGTAACAGCATGTGCCTCGTTAAACGCATAAACTGCCTGCTTTATATTTTCGGTAACTATGGCTGCATACGGATGGGTTGCATCCACTATGAGCTTACATTTTTGTTCCGCAAAGAAGCTTCTCATGCCCTCGCTGTCCATACGCCCCATATGAACATGCGCAAGTGGATTTTGCTGCAGCACGATTTCACCGTATTCTGTTGCCACGCAAACCGTATGCTCTATGCCTCTTTCACACAGATGCTCCGATAGCTTACGTCCCTCTGTTGTTCCTGCAAAAATCAGTATTTTACTCAATCTGATATCCTCTCCTTGTGACAAGCTTTCCGTCAATTATTTGTGTACCCTCATTGCCGATAAAGACTGTCGTAAACATGTTAACCTGTGCACTGCGGAGCTCACCGAGAGTACAGACCGTATAGCTTGTTCCCTCACGTCCGATATTTTCGACATAGCCACAGGCTCTATCCGGCTCTATCGCACGAAGCAGAATATCACAGGCTCTCATCAGATAGTCCTTTCTCTTGTGACTTGACGGATTGTACAGTGCTATGACAAAATCACCCTCTGCAGCAGCCACAAGACGCTTTTCAATCTTATCCCACGGCGTGAGCAGGTCACTTAAGCTGATGGTACAAAAATCATGGTTTAATGGTGCTCCAAGCACTGCCGCACCACTGTTTGCCGCTGTAATGCCGGGTATTACCGAAAGCTCTACGTTATCGTATTCCTGCCCAATCTCATACATAAGAGAGGCCAGTCCGTATATTCCGGCATCACCACTACATACAAGGGAGACTGTTTTGCCCTCAAGTGCCTTTTTAAAGCACAGATGACATCTTTCTTTTTCCTGACGCATCGGAGTGGTCAAAAGCTCTTTTGTCCGGAATTTTTCTCCAAGCAGCTTTATATATACGGTGTATCCCACTATGACATCACTCGCTTCCAGGGCGTCAATCGCCTGCTTTGTCATCATGCTTTCAAAGCCCGGCCCCATACCTACTATGTAAATTTTATTCATGTTAATCTCCATCTCTACTAATTTCATATAACCATGCAGCTATTTGCAATTTTTTAATGATATGAGGTTCAAAAGGTATTTTGCCCCTCATTTATGCTTAATCAGGATACCTTGCTGCCGCAACCGTTACCCTGTCATATTTATGTTTTTTATAGATAAGTTCTCCTGCTTTATTGCATTCCCTGCTGCATGCAAGCACTGCTGCACGCTCGCACACGTTGTCCACTCCAACATGCTCCCTGACAAACTGCGAGGCACTGAATTCTCCCTGCACCGCCATGAGCTCATCCGCGGTATAAGTGACAAATTCTATCCTGTTTCTTTCGCAAAATTCCTTTATTCCCGGTTCATCTTTTTTCACATCTATTGATGCAATCATGTCTATATCCGAAATATCTATTTGTAGCTTTAAAAGACTTTGTCTGATTGCCCTGTCAATATTTTCAAACGCTGTATCCCTTCTGCACCCAATACCAAGTACAAATTGTGTGGGTTTTAAGTAAATACTGCCATTTTTAGGGTCCTTTGCTTTTTCGCATGATACTACAATATCAGCTCCGTAGGCAGGTGGGAAATCCACTGTTTTTATTACATCAGCACTCATATCAGCTTCATCTAAAAATGCCTTTATAAGGCTTCTGTGCTTAGCCGGGATGTGCTCCCAGTCGACCGACATAGTAACCACTTCCCCCGCCAATACCTTTGATGACACTCCGGCGATGCCATCTTTATTGACTATTGCAAGCCTGCATTTCTTTGCAAAAACATCAACTGCAAATTTATTATTGATATCAGTAGCGGTTGTTATAACAGGTGTGGCATTCATCATCGCTGCTAATAATACAGCAAGCTCATTGGCACCTCCAACATGCCCTGAAAGAATCGGAATAACAAACTGCCCCAGCTCATCTATCACAATAACAGGACTGTCTTTAAGCTTGTTATTTACAGAAGAAGCTATAGCCCTCACTGCAATACCACATGCCCCGATAAAAATCAGAGACTTTTTTTCACTCATCTGTGCGGCTGTCCAGTCTGATATATTTTGTGATATGTAGCCGGTATTTCTATAATTTTCATCGGTGAAATTTTTAATATTCTCATCCGATAATCTCGAGCACTTGGTAAAAACCTCCGCCTCATATACACTTTTTTCAAGCTTATAAGCTATGTCACATGACAGCTCATAGCCCTTTTTTGTGAAGCTTACAATGCAAATTTTCATATTTTCAGTTCCCATATATTTCCCATATTTATATATTCACGCCTTTTTTAATCGTTATCCTTTGACTCTACAGAAGCCTTGCGATACTCTGTCGAAAAATCCGGTGCGTAAAGTCTTGATTTCTCGTAATGCCGGTGAGCTATGACATCCCCCACAAGCACTATCGCTGTCTTTGTGATATTGTGCTTCCTCGCTGTCTGCTCCAGTGTAGCGACAGTGCACACGTATGCCTCCTCCTGTGGCCAGGTTGCCTTGTATACAATTGCAGCAGGTGTATCTGCCGCGTATCCTCCCTCAATAAGGCTTTCCGTAAGCTTCTCTAAAAGCCCGGTGCTTAAGTAAACCGCCATGGAAGCGTGGTGTGAGGCAAAGCTTGCTATGCTCTCCTTAGGCGGCACCTTCGTGCGCCCCTCCATGCGTGTGATGATGAGCGACTGGGAAATACCGGGAAGCGTGTACTCAATGTTGAGCGATGCAGCAGCGCCAAAGCACGCGCTCACGCCCGGACAGCTCTCATATGGTATTAAAAGAGAATCAAGCTCATCCATCTGCTCGCGCACTGCGCCGTATATGCTTGGCTCTCCCGTGTGCAGGCGCACAGTAATTTTTCCGTCTGCCTCAGCAGCTTTCATGACTGCGATGACCTCATCCAGTGTCATTTTTGCACTGTTATATATTTCACAGCTCTCCCCTGCATAGTCCAAAAGCTCTGGATTAACAAGCGAGCCTGCATAAATTATCACATCTGCCTTTTGTAAAAGACGCATTCCGCGTACTGTTATTAAATCTGCTGCGCCTGTTCCTGCGCCAACAAAGTAAACCATTTTTCTGCCTTTCTGCTTTTTGCAAGCTCACCAAATTCGTTTGAATACATGATACAGTCTATCTCAAGTCTGCCCTTTGCCCTCTTATCCAGATAAAAGCATATGCGCTCCATCGCATAATCCATCACCTCATAAAGCCTGCCGCTTTCCTTAAGTGCCGCCAAGGCCTCCTCTGTCGTAAGGCTGTCCATAATGCGCTTTATGTATTTGGGCGCTACACCACACTTAAACGCAAATGCCGTCAAAAGCTCTATCCTGCAGTCAGCCTCCCTCGAATGAGTGTTCATGATGCCTCCTGCTACCTTTATAAGCTTTCCTATATGTCCTGTCAAAAGCATCCTCTTAAAGCCCATATCTGCTGCCATATCAATTGTTTCACCGATAAAGTTGGAGCATTTGACACTCCTGTCCAGATCATAGCCATAGCTTTCCTTCATAAAGTCAAGACCGTAATTTCCCGGAGCAACCGCCACATAATCATACCCAAACGAATATCTCTGCCTAAGTTCCACCCTTATCGTATCAATAAGAGCCTGTGAGCTCATGGGCTCAACAATACCGCTCGTGCCGAGAATTGATATACCACCAACTATCCCAAGTCTTGGATTAAAGGTTCTTTCTGCAAGCTCCTTTCCCTTTGGAACCGAGATTGTAATGTCAAGTGTCCCCTTAAAATCCAAAAGCTCACAGACCTCCCTTACCTCTTTTTCTATCATCTCACGCGGCACATGATTGATAGCCGCGTTTCCGACAGGCTGGTCTAATCCTGGTTTGGTAACTCTTCCCACTCCGTCACCACCGTCAATATTTATGATAACCAAATCCTGCTTTTTTTTGCATAAAGCACAGGTATCGGAATGCAAAATCCGTACAGAAGCATATATATAGGCTCCTGTGGTAACATCAGGGTCATCCCCTCCGTCTTTTATCACAGCGCAGCTTACCTCGTTTTCACTTCTTTTTATGTCGGTGATATCAGCCGTGTAAGCTATTCCCTTAGGTGTCTGAATCGTTATTTTGTTTTTAGCCTTTCCAGTTAAAAGCATATATGCCGCCGCCTTTGATGCCGCCGCAGCACAGCTTCCTGTGGTAAATCCATATCTCATAATCACTAAATTTCCTCATGCATCAGCCTCTATCAACCAGACTGTAAATCAGCGCATTGCATATGGCAGCTGCAATATTGCTTCCACCCTTTCGTCCGACATTTACTATGTATGGCACGCCGGTCTCCATAATAAGCTCCTTGGCTGCCTCCACATTGACAAAGCCCACCGGCACACCAATTACAAATGCAGGCTTATATATTCCTTTTTCTATCATATCGTACAGCTCTATAAGCGCTGTCGGTGCATTTCCTATCGCAAAAATTACAGGCTTTTCTATCCTTGATGCAAACTCCATGCTTACTGCCGCGCGCGTTGTCTTTTTCTCCTTTGCAATAAGAGCGACCTCATCATCAGCCATAAAGCAGTGCGCCTGTCCTCCGAATTTTGCCAGATATTTTTTATTTATGCCTGAAAGAGCCATGTTGGTATCGGTCACTATATCAGCGCCCTCTGATATCAGCCTTTTTGCAATAGCAACGGCGTCCTTAGAGTATTTAAGCGTCTGTATATAATCAAAATCAGCACTCGTGTGTATGACTCTTTTTGTTATCATCTCCTGATCAGCAGGCAGCGTAATCTGCATTTCAGACAGCTCATGTGAAATTATCTCAAAGCTCCTCTTTTCAATCTCCATCGGCTCTAACTGTTTAATTTTTTTCAATACACTCACCTATCACTTTCAATAATCTTACATTTTCATCATAAGTCTTTACTGCCACACGAAAATACCCTTGTGAAAGCCCCACATAGTTGGAGCAGTCCCGTATCAGTATTCCCTTATTAAGCAGTATATCATATAATGGAAGCTTGCTGTAAAACAGTATGAAATCAGCATCACTTTTATATACCTTAAAGCCAAACTTTTTTAGTCCATCTGACAGCAGCCTTCTTTGTCTGCTCACATACGATACCGTTTCTTTAATATACTCTGATTTCCTAATGCATGCCTCTCCTGCCATCTGTGCCAGGACAGACACGTTCCACTCCGGCAGATTTCTTTGAACATTTTGTCTTACTGCCTCATTTTTACTGAGCATATATCCAAGCCTTACTCCCGGAATAGCAAAAAGCTTGGTAAAGGCTCTTACAACAATCAGATTGTCATAGTCACATAAAAGTGACAAAACAGAATAATTTTTTTCACAAAAGCCCATGAAGCATTCATCTGCCACCACATAAATATGCTTTTGTTTGCAATGCCCTATTATTTGCTTCATGAAAGTACTGTCTGCAAGATACCCTGTCGGATTGTTTGGATTTGCGATAAAAAATATATCTGTATCATCTGTAAGCATATCCATTAAAGCATCCAGCCGTGCAGCAGGAGAAAAATCACTCTGCTCATCCAGCAGGAAATATCCGATATCACAACCGACTGCCCGAAGCACATGCTCATAGCCGAAAAAGCCCGGGGCCGGAAGCACTGCTTTTTTGGGCTTTATGGCATGAGCTATCGCCATAAAAAGCTCTGAGGCTCCGTTTCCGGGAATTACATCCTCGCTTTGTATGCTGCAACCTTGCTGAGTGAAATACTCTGATATCGCTTTTTTAAGGCCACTGCACGCCATGTCGGGATATCTGTCTGCATACGAAAGTGCATCACTCATAGCCTCTTTAACAGAATGTGGTATGCCAAGAGGATTGATATTTACCGAAAAATCCATATTTACTTTATTGTTGTATATGTCACCGCCATGGATGCTTTTCATTCAAGTCCTCCATCAATTCTTCCATATTCAAAGCAATATTAAAACAAGACTCATAACCGACACAGATAAAAGCTCACACAAAAACGCAGTAATATACATCAGCCTGTTTGCACGCTTTATATCCTCGTTCTCTATCTCACGCAGACCGTCTCCTATGTATTTTTTCTTCACAAGCTTCCCAAAATACACTGCATCACCCGCCAGCTGCACCCTTAAAGCCCCTGCGCATACTGACTCTGTCTGGGCTGAGTTGGGGCTTGCGTGATTGAAACGATCTCTTTTAAAGATGCGGTATGCATTTTTGCCATCAAACTGCCTGCCACCAATAAATGCCGCAGCAATCATCAGATATGCACTGATTCTTGCCGGTATGAAATTGACCACATCATCAAGCCTTGCCGCAAATCTGCCAAAATACATATATTTATCATTTTTGTAGCCAAGCATCGAATCCATCGTATTCACAGCCTTGTATACAAAGCCAAGCACCGGCCCTCCGATTGCAGTGTAAAGCATAGGTGCAATCACTCCGTCAGATGTATTTTCAGCTATCGTCTCAACTGCCGCCCTTGTGACGCCTGCTGCATCAAGCACAGATGTATCTCTGCCAACAATCATGGAAACAGCTCTTCTTCCTGCATCAACTCCATCTGTCCTTAGCGCATCGTACACCCTCATGCTCTCCACACGAAGACACTTTGTGGCAAGAATCTGCCACGTCATGACAGCCTCTGCTATTACCCCGGCATATAAATTTATACTGTATGCTGCCACAATAATAATTACCGATATTGCAAAAGTTGCAAAAATTACAGTAAAAGCAAGAAGCATGCCTCTTTTATATTTTATTAAATTTAATTTTTTTTCAGAGATATTATATCCGGCATCACAATTAAGCCTCTTATCGCAAAAAGAAATTAGTGAGCCGATAAGCCTGACCGGATGCGGTATAAAATGCGGATCTCCTATTAATAAATCAAGCACAAAGCCTGCTATAAATGCAAAAATATGATAACACATATGTTAGTCCTTCTTAAATAAATCATAGCGATATGGGCACTATTTCATTAAACACAATCTCATTGCCCTCAACAGCCACCTCACACGAGTAGCCACAGCCGTTTTTCACCTGGTAATCATAGTAATCCATATCACAGTAATGGCTCATTATCGCCATGATAGTCCCTCCATGCACAAAAAATACTATTTGTATCTCTTTATCAGGCATAGCCCTCTTAAGCTCTAATGCCTGTGTGAGTACCCTCTCAAAGCCACATATACTTCTTTTGCAAAACTCTTTTCTGCTCTCTCCGTTTGGAAAGGCAAGTGTTCCACCACTGTCAATCCACGCCTGATATGAGTCCCTGAAACGGATATCTGTGCTAAGTTCCTTATAGCTTTTTAGCTCCCATTCACCGAAATCCATCTCTGCAAACTCTTTTACGGTATGAATTTTATGGTGCTGTGCGACCGGCAAAATAATCTCTGCCGTCTGTTTGCAGCGCCTCATTGGACTGGTAATAATTATCTGCTCCTTTAAGCTATTTTCCTCCAAAGCCTTGTATACACCATTATTTAGCGCATTTTTAAGCTCAAAAACTCCGGCTTCATCGAGTGGCTCATCTGTCCTTCCCAGATATCTGTGCTCTCTGTTTGAGACAGTACAGCCGTGTCTTATAAAAATACAGTTTATTTTATTTTCTGACCGATTCCACATATTACGCGAACTACCTCGTCTGCTTTTTTTGCAAGCAGTATCTCCGCTCTGCCTGTCTGCTCCCTGTACTCTCTCTCAAACGCATCAAGAGGCACTATGCCGTTTCCAATCTCATCAGCAATGACTATTGTATCCTTATTTTTCTCTGCAAATTGCATAAATTTCAAAATATATTCCTGCAGTGGAAGATTTTTCTCAAGCACAGCCCTGATAAAATAATGGAATTTATCTATTATTAATACACGCTCATCATCGACTGACAAATCCCACGGCCATTCCATGTTTGATGCCTTATCATTGCAGGCATTATCCTTTAGGAAAAAGCAGTCGTACACATCATATTTTTCTGATTCTTCTATCATATTTTCAAGCACATAATCAAGCTTTCCCTGTGCCACTCCGCCTATCACAAGCTTCATATTTTCTCCAATTCCAAAGTTTAAAATTCAAAGTACAACTTTTATCAAAATTCTTATCCGTACCATTCCTATATACAAAACAAATATACTAAATAATAAAAGAGACACCACCCAGAGCCACTGCCATGGCGCACTCACATATACACACAAAATACCCTGCCGTATCGCCTGTGATGCCGCCAAGCTCCTTTTTTGTTTTCACATAATAATACCAAAAGCTAAGTGCTGCCGCAATGATCATAGCCACCGCATAAGGCAGTGACACAATAAATAAAACAGCCATACACAGTGCAAGCTGGATGTATAGTACTGCCCTGACAATCGTTCTGTGTGCAGTGTCCGCAAACATAAATAACAGTCCATCGCTTTTTGCCGATTTAAATGACACAACAGCTATTCCGCTTAAGCACCTTGAGATGAAAAAGCCTGCACAAAAAACAATAAATGCTTTATCATTCATTATCTGAGAAAAAGCTCCCATGAATAATAATCCGTAGGCTGCAAGCATTATAACGGCAAACGCTCCTATATGTGAATCCTTAAGTATTGCAAGCTTTTCCTCCCGCGGTTTGTATGAATGAAACGCATCCATCGTATCCATAAAACCATCTATGTGAAAGCCTCCCGTAACCGCTATCGGAATTAGTGCGCCTATGCATACATAGCAGATATCCGCCACTCCAAAATGAGAGTATATATATCTCCAAAGCATAAGAAGCAGTCCAATCACAGCTCCTATCCACGGAAAGAATACCAGCATGTACTTCATGTCATCATCATTCCATTTAAATTGTGGCATAGGTATCTTTGAATACATGGAAAAAGATACTATGCACGACCTTATTAACTTCATAATACACTTAACCTCCACACTGCTTCACTTAACCGTCACCGGAATGCCTGCAACCACCTCAACGACACGCTCTGCCATCGCAGCAAGCCCTCTGTTTACAATTCCCATTGCCTTTATGTAATTCATCGTTGATTCATCATAGCTGACTCCGTCTTCAAATACATTGTTTGTCACAATTACAAGCTCCGCAACATTTTCACTTAAGATACTTACCTCTTTTAACACCTTTTTACTCACACGGCTGATTTGAGCAGTCTCATAATCCTTCATATTTTCAGGGGCATCCAAAGCCTCTTTTTCGGCTTCGGCAGCCTGTATACCGGAAGCATCTACAGGTGGAAACATCTCATTTGCAACAAGGTTTGACATACACTCAAGCAGCGCTGACCGCCCGGTTTTTAAACTGCTTTCTGATTGCAGCTTAGAAACAGCATTTTGGATATCCCGAGGCTGCTCGATGGTAATAAAGCCTTTTCCGGCACGAAGTCTTCTGTGCCTGTCTATCTTCCGCTGCCCCTCATCATCAAATACCTGCATGGTGGCAATGTAATATTTTTCTTTGTATCCCTTTTCATTTGACGCGTGACAAATATATTTTTCTGCATATGCTGATTTGCCGCTGCCGCTGCCGCCTGTTATAAGTGTAATCATCTATACGTACCTCTCATACTGTGATACCGAGATATCGTCGAAGGTTGTCCGTCCTTTGTATACGCTAAGTGCCATATCCAAAAGCGCAAACATCATCACGGCACCTGTTCCCTCTCCAAGCGCAAGAGATGCTCTTATGACCGGCCTTACGGAAAGTGCCTCACACAAAAGCGCCACGGCAGGCTCCCTGCCCTCATGGGATGGAATGATAAAATCAGTAACTCCGGAAAGAAGCCTTCCTGCTGCCAACGCAGAAACCATGCTTATCACTCCGTCGAGCACAACAGGAATATGGTATAATGCACCGCCTATACACACTCCGACAAGTCCTGCAATATCGAGTCCTCCGACTGTCATAAGTATCTCAAAGGTGTCCTTATTATATAAATCATACTTTTCTATTGCGCTCTCAATTACACGGATTTTTTTCTCAAGCCCACTGTCGTTTAGACCTGCTCCTCTTCCTGTCACCGTGGCCACATCGCACCTTAGCATGGCGGCTGCCATTGCTGCGCTTGTGGTGGTGTTTCCTATACCCATCTCACCGGTTGCAATAATTCTACAGCCGTCTGCCTTACACCCACGCACTATTTCTATACCTGCTGCAATCGCTTCAAGTGTCTCAGCCCTTGTCATGGCAGGCTCTTTTGCAAAGTTTCTCGTGCCCATGCGCACCTTTCTTTGAAGCAGCCCTTTAACACTCTCGTCACTGTTTATTCCTATATCCACAGGAATTGTATCAGCCCCTGCAGTCATTGCCATGCGTCCGACAGATGAAGCCTTCCTTGCCATGGATTTTGCAACTGCAAGTGTCACCTCCTGTCCGGACTGGCTGATGCCCTCAGCAACCACACCATTATCCGCACACATCATTATGACCGCCTTTTTTGAAATATCTATATTTTCATCTCCCAAAACAGCGCCGATTTTGGCCGTTAAAAACTCAAAATCACCCATGCCGTCGAGCGGCTTTGCCACAGAATCCCAGTTTGAGCGTATTTTTTTGTACATTTTTGCATCAGGTGGCGTTATTTTTAATTTTTTTAATTCTTCAACTGTAAAATGGTCAGAAATAATATTATTTTCAATCATATCTTGCCTCACGAAGCATGCCGTACACTGCATCCATATCCAGATACTCCCTCAGTGTATCCGCAAGCCTGTCATACTGTTTTTCCTTAAAGCTCTTATAGCTTACAATAGCACTGTCATTCACATCAATGCCCTTTTTATCGGCAATATAATCCACTATCACCCTGGCTGCCTCTGCAGTATCAAAAATGCCGTGGATATACGAGCCATACACATTTCTGCCATCAGATATGACATTATTTAACTCATTTTTCCTGTCAGCACAAGCCCCCTGCTCATCTGAAGCTGCGCTATATGCGCTCTTACCCATATGTATCTCATAGCCCAGAAAGTGACAGCCTGAAAGCCTGCTCAATACACCATCTACATGTGCTATTTCACCGCTTGTCTGAAGCCGTGTCTTGCTGTCTTTTAAAACGGTATCTATAGGAAGAAGCTCCATGCCACGCATAAAGCCTCCCTCCTCGACACCGTCGGGGTCGGCTATTGAAGCCCCAAGCATCTGATAGCCTCCGCATATTCCAAAAACAGGTATATCACATGAGAGCTTTTTGACAGCGGCCTCGAGTCCGTTTTGTCTCATCCACAAAAGATCTCCCATCGTATTCTTGCTTCCCGGCAAAAATACTATATCCGGATGACGCAGCTCATTTACTGTCGACACATACCTCACTGTTACCTCGGACATCTGCTCAAAGACATTGAAATCCGTGAAATTTGATATTCTCGGATATCTGATGACCGCTATATCAATAAGCCCATCTGTCTTTTTGTCAAAGCGCTCTGTCAGGCTGTCCTCATCCTCAAGCTGTACATCCATATATGGCACCACTCCGGTGACAGGCACCCCGCCTCTCTCCTCAAGCATCTGTATCCCCGGGTCAAGTATCGTCTTGTCTCCGCGGAATTTATTGATAATAAGCCCGCAGACACGATTCTTTTCCTCATCGGTTAAAAGCATAAGTGTGCCAAGCAGCTGCGCAAAAACACCACCTCTGTCGATATCACCCACGAGCAGCACCGGTGCATCCACCATATGCGCAAGCCCCATGTTTACAATATCATTTTCCTTCAGATTTATCTCCGCCGGGCTTCCGGCGCCCTCAATCACTATGATATCCGCATACTCCTCAAGCTTTTTAAATGCCTTTTTTATATCCGGTATCAGAGTTTTCTTGTATGCGAAATACTCTCTCGCCGGCATGTTCTTAAGCACCCTTCCGTTTACAATCACCTGTGAGCCTGTATTATTTGTAGGCTTTAAAAGAATAGGATTCATACACACCATAGGCTTAATGCCTGCTGCCTCAGCCTGCATCACCTGGGCCCGTCCCATCTCAAGTCCTTCGTCTGTTATATAAGAGTTTAGCGCCATGTTCTGTGATTTAAACGGTGCCACCCTGTATCCGTCCTGTCTGAAAATACGGCACAAGCCCGCGACAAGAAAGCTCTTGCCTGAATTGGACATTGTACCCTGTACCATAATTACCTTTGCCATATCTATACCTGCTGTCTGAATTTACGTGGTAGTCTGTTGCTTTATCATGAATATTAAACTGTAATGTGAACAGTAACTTCCCTAAAGCTGTGCCAATTGTTCCTCATGAAAAGGAATTTTTATAATTTTTCCTGTAGAGACTGCATACTCATAAAGTCTGCTGTTAAACTGCTCATATGTGCCAAACTCTGTTCTGTCACATATAACGCCCTCGCATGCATCAATAAGCTCCTTTGCCTTTTCAATAAGGACATCGTCTACAGGCTCAAAGCTTCTTGCGCTGACAATCTCAGCAGAAAGCGCCTTTGCCGCAGGATAATCCAGATCATTTTCATAGATGATTCCTGTCGCAAACGGGATACCCTTTCTCTGTAAGCTCCTAAAGCTTTTTCTGCCCAGGCCCCCTCCTGCTATAACAAAT
>OHGQ01000348.1_pt1 | contig 26209 bp, 18 predicted proteins | sample 1567811 | NCBI WGS metagenome assembly OHGQ01 (sample SAMEA3879576, study PRJEB24766) | human gut metagenome | biome: human-associated habitat; feature: feces | place: USA | collected 1985/1987 | reverse complement strand
AGCACGCCGCCGATAACGCCGCCGTGGGCAACAACGACTGCATCAACCCCTTCGGAAATGACAGGTTTCAGTGCCTCAAGTGCGCGCGCCGTGACCTGCGCACCGCTTTCGCCGTTTGGACAGATGTTATCCTCATTGTTTCCTGAAATCCATTCGATATATGCAGGATCATCCTTCAGTTCGGCATAATTCCGCATTTCAAAATCTCCGAAGTCCGCTTCACGCATTCCGTAAAGCACACTGTGCGGAGCGTCCCCGTAGATTGCGCGAAAACTCTGCTCGGCGCGCAGCATTCCGCTGGTGTAATAACGTTCGGCGGTCGGATAAAAGCCCGTTTTTGCACGTGCTTCAAGCTCGGCATAACTTTCGGGAAGAATGGGCAAATCGGTACTGCCGTAATAAATACGCAGCATGTTGCCGCGGGTCATACCGTGCCTTATCAGAGTCAGCTTCATCGTTGAAAAACTCCTTTCGCTATTTTAACCTTTCGGGAAGTCCGCAAAAAAGCCGTATCACGCTGTCTGCTTTTGCCGCAGCCTTTGCAAGGGCGGCGCCGTGCAGCTCGCGCCAAAGGCGATCCTTCTCGGAGAGAGGAACAACGCCGCAGCCGATTTCGCGCGCAATGAGTGCAGTCGGTTTTCTTTCGGACAATGTGAACAGCGGTGCAAGAAAATCATCGTCAAGCCGTTTGAATGCCGCGTCAAGGTCGGCATATTCGGCGGCAATTTTTTGAGTCAATGCTTCAAAATGAATATAAACAATGCTGCCCATGTCGATAACGTAATCGAAAACATTTGCTTCGTGACCCTGTGCGGCGGCAAGGTCGAGGACGGCGGCGGCATTGAACCCAAGCCGCTGCACGGCATAGGTCAGCTTGCCCTGATATGCGCCTCCGATAATCAGCGTCAGCCCGCCGCACTTATCAATTTCGTATGTTTCGTTTGAGTTCATATAAATACCTGTTTCAGTTGTTTTTTATCGATTCAATTGCTTTGATCCGTTCACATGCGGCCAAACAGAAGCAGTGCCGCAATGCCCGCAAGCTCCGCAAGTGTAAGCGAAAAGCCTGAAATATCTCCGTTCATGCCGCCGAGCTGCTTTTTTTCGCGCAGAATGCAAATCCAATATACCGCAACAGCCGCAATCGGCGCAAAACCGGCTTTGCCGCAGAGCAGCGGGGGAAGTGCAAGAAGGAGTGCGAGCTGAACAAAGAGCGAAACGACGGAGGCCGCGCTCCGAACAGCTCCGCTGTACTGGCTCGTTTGCATCGGTTTCAGCGTTTGAACCGCAATTCCGGAACAGGCGCGTGTGCAGGCGGGCAGAACCGCAAGCGTCAACAATGCTTTGAAATCGAAAGATTCGAATGAGAAAAAAAGACTCCATTGCGCGGCGGCGAGCAGAATCATGCATATGACGGCGAACGAGCCGCAGTGGGAATCCTTCAGTATGCGCTGCCGGGTTTCAAGATCGCGCCGCGAAAGCACAGCATCGCAAACGTCCATGAACCCGTCAAGATGCAGAAAGCCGGTCACAAGCCACGGCAAAGCGCAAAGAATCAATGCGCGAACGGCAGAGGGTAAATTGAGAGCCGTGCAAAGGTGAGCGGCCGCAGCCCAAATTGCGCCGACAATAAGCCCGATGAGCGGCAAAAAGCCGAGCATTCTGCCGCGTGCAGCTTCATCCCAGCGCCTGAAGGGACAGGGGATTGCAAGAAACATGCCCCATGCCATAAAAAAACCGTAAATAAACAACTTCATAACAATAAAATAAAAAGAAACAAACAGTCACTGTATGCGCGTTCAGAACGTCGGAACATCTCGAAGAAACAACGCATTTCCCTTTATAGTTCGCGTGATTCCCGATGATGCTTCAATCACAATATCGAATTCGGAAGCAAGCTGTCTGCAAACAAAAGCCAATGCTCGGCGGTAGCTTTCGGTAACAGCGTCATATTGCATTCCGTCACGAAAAATGTCATCGCATACACATATAAAATGCATTGCTGCGTTTGCAATTTCCGACAGTTCGGCCGCAACACGTTCCCCGGCTGCAAAATCAACGGAAAAATCGGCATTTTGTGCAGGCGGGGGGAACATTTCGTTTGCAAGCAGAGCCGTCACACTGTCAAAAAGTACGCAGCCTCCGCGAACCGATGCGGAAAAAGCGGAGGTATTTCGGCCGCATTCGATGGTTTCAAAGCCCCAACCGGCTCGCGCTTCAAGGTGGCGCGCAATGCGCTTTTCGTCTTCCGAATCGGAAGGTTCCATCGTTGCCCAATAGTACGCAGGGCAGGAGCCGCGCGCCGCAAGCATCCTTGCGATGCGCTGAGCCGCCATGCTTTTTCCGCTTTTGCTTCCGCCGACTATGAGTATTTTCATTTTCGCTCCCGAGTTTTCAAACGGTCTTAACGCAGAACGCCGATTCGTTTCGAATGTTTTCAAGGTAGTTATCGTTGATGCTGGCTTCCTCAAAGGTTGCCATATCGTTCATTGCCGCACAGGCGGCGCGCATGACCTGAAACGCAACAGGGCAGCCGCTGCCCTCGCCGAGCCGCATGTTGAGATTAAGCCATGGTTCCATGCCAAGTTCCGCCGCCGCGGCACGATAGCCGATTTCATATGAAGCATGGGAGAGAAAAACAAAGTCGCGCACCGTTTTGCAGAGCCGAACTGCCGCAAGTGCAGCAGTAACGGAAATCAGTCCGTCCGCAACGGCGGGAAGGCCGAACAGCGCACAGCCGATGAATGCGCCTGCCATTGCGGCGATATCAAATCCGCCAACCTTTGACAGCACGTCCAAAACATCCGCTCCGTTGGGTTTGTGCAGCGCGAGCGCATCTGAAATAACACGTTTTTTCAGTGCAAATCCCTCGTCCGTAAGCCCGCTTCCGCGCCCGGTGACGCTTTCAACAGGGAGATTCAGCAGGCAGGCAAGCACAGCGGCGGATGTTGTTGTGTTGCCGATACCCATTTCGCCTATGCCGAGTGCATCCGCGCCCGAGTTGTGCGCACGCTCGGCTGCCTCGATTCCGATTGCAAGGGCATCGACAGCCTGACTGCGCGTCATTGCGGGCTGCTTTGAAAAGTTTGCGGTGCCAAACCCCAGTTTGCGGTCAAGAATGGTTTCGGGAACACTGTCGGAATTTATGCCGACATCGATAACTTCAACATCAATGCCGAAGTCCCGCGCAATTGCGGACATGCCGGTTTTGCCGCGAGTCATATTTATTGCCTGCGCAAGCGTCACGCTCTGCGGAGTTGAAGCAACGCCCTCGGCAACTATTCCGTTATCGGCTGCGAACACAACTATGCGTGTTTTTTCTATGCGATTGCACACGCGCCCTGTAATTCCCGCAAGTCGGACGGAGATTTCCTCAAGTGCTCCGAGGCTTCCCGGAGGCTTTGCAAGCTTGCTCTGCCTTTCCTTTGCGGCAGCTTTTGCGGCCGAGTCGGCGGGGCGAATGCGGGAAAGCAATGCTTTCAGTTCGGTTTCGTTCATAAGTTCAATCCACTGTATATATTTTGCATATCATGAATTATTTACTCAAAAAGCCGTTTTCAACCAGCCAAACAACGGACGGCGCGGCAGTCATGTTTTCAATCGTAAAGGTTGCATCCGGAGATTTTCGGATGATATATTCAATCGTTTCCCGCATCGGAATATTTCCGCTGCCGAGAGGATTGTGAAGATCGTCCCCGCCGAAATTGTTGTGCAGGTGAACATGCATAAGCTTCGGTGCGAATCGGTCGATCCAATGCGGCAGCGGGGTTTCGGAAACGCGGCTGTTTGCATGCCCGATATCAAGGCAAAGACCGAAGCGCGAATCGTTAACTCCCTCGGCAACCGCCGCTGTGATTTCCGGTTCGGGTTCCATAACGTTTTCAAGCAAAAAACTCATATCGTTCGGTGCGTTTTTCAGAAAAACACGCCAAAACTTAACGGATTCATCAATGAAATACTCTTTATAGTAAACAAAAGGTATGAATCCCGAGTGAAAAACAATTCGTTTTGCTCCGATAACATCCGCCGCAAACAGTGCTTGGTCAAATCGCCGCCGAACAACATCGCGAACAAGCGGATCTATTGCACACGGGGAAAGCTCCGCAAACGGGGCGTGAAGCAGCAGCCGCAGACCGCAGCCCGATTCGGCAGTAAGCTGCGAAACGCGGCGAAAATGCGCCGCACTGTCCGTATCCATGTTCGGCGCATAGCAGAATTCTGCAATTTCAAGTCCCAGCGAGTGTTCCCGCGCAGCAGCAGCGCAGTCCTCCGCAATGGTTGAAACGAAAAGTTTTTTTGAAAAATCAAAAGTCATTTTGCATGTTGTAAGCTTGAGTCGGTTTACATCCGTATCGGCACTGCATCCGCACTTTCCGCACCGCCGCAGCAGCGCGAACGGTGATGCATTCAAGATTACCCTCCGGACCGGTTCCTTCGGGTGTTGTAAACTTGACGCCGATATTTTCCGGCGGAACGCCGAGAGCCTCTGCAAGGTTTGCACGCATTGCTTCGCGGAAGGGCGCAAGCTTCGGTTTTTGAGCCGTTATCACGGAATCGATATTCACAGTTTCAAATCCGGCTGCGCGAATGCGTGCAGCGGCTTCTTTTGCAAGCAAAAGGCTCGATATGCCGCGAAATGCTTCATCACTGTCGGGAAAATGCTGCCCGATGTCGCCGAGTGCGCATGCGCCGAGGAGGGCATCAATCACGGCATGAGTAAGTGCGTCCGCATCGGAATGCCCAAGCAGTCCGAGTTCAAACGGAATTTCAACGCCGCCGAGGATGAGCTTTCGCCCGGCTGCAAGGCGGTGGGTGTCTTCGCCGATGCCGATTCTGAACATATTACTTACCTCCGTTGCTGACAAAGCCGGGCTGTTTCCCGAGCGCGGCTCCGCAGAGGATCTTGCGGACACATTGCCCGAGGGGAGATTCCGCTCACTGCGTTTTGAAAGCAAAAACTCAAAATACGGAATATCGTCCCGCGTTGTGAGCTTCAGATTCTGTTTGCTGCCCGGAGAAAAATGCAGCTGTACTCCCGTTGAGCGGCAAAGGTCGGCATCATCCGTGAAGCTGCCGACGGCGTTGTTGTATGCATTCAAAAGAATATCTCTGCGGAAACTTTGCGGAGTTTGTGCCGCAAGAAGCCTGCTTCTGTCAAGCGTTTCTCCGGTATCGCCGAAACGAACTGTGTCCGCAACGGGCACGGACGCGATGCCGCAGCCGTATTGCTCTGCGGCACGCAGGCTGGCTTTAATGGTTTCTCTGTCAACAAGGCAGCGGGCACAGTCGTGAACGGCGGTAATCGCACCCGATGCTGCGCGGACGGCATTGAATACTGACTCCTGCCGCGTTTTCCCGCCGCGAACGATTTTCACGGGGTAGGGCGCGGAATTTGCCGCTGTAAGTGCAATTTCCTCCGTGTCGGGCGAAACGGCAATAACGGCTTCATCGGCAATTCCGCAAAAAGCTTCAACACAAAGCTCGACGGGTGTTTTGCCGCAAAAACGCATCAGCATTTTGTTTTCGCCCATTCGCGATGATGAACCGGCCGCAAGCAGAATTGCGGATACTGTAGTTTTTTCCATGCTGTTTCGTGCCTCTTTCGGCTGCGGTGTCAATCTGCATCGGTATTCAGACTGTCCTCAATGATTCTGTACATGCTGTCCGCTTCCTCTTTGCGAACGGTTTCGCGCACGGCAAGCACCTCGGCCGTCAGCCGTTTTGCGCCCATGCGAACGCTGATTATGTCCCCCGGGTTAACATCGGTTGCAGGCTTTGCAACTTTGTCATTTACCGTTACCCGTCCCATGGAACAGGCTTCGTTTGCAACGGTCCTGCGTTTGATAATTCGCGAAACCTTAAGGTATTTATCAAGTCTCATCAGGTGCTCCTCTTTAATGATTATTCTTTAACATAGTCTTTTCCGACGGATGCGATAAGGTCTTTGTCATACACAATATCGGCGTCATCCATCCATGTATCAAGCAGCTCGTCCCATGCTTCGGTATCGCTTGTCGCTTTGACGATCGCCGTTACTTTGTCAATCACATCAGCAAGCTTAACTTCGCCGGGCGTCTCGTCCGCACCGCGGTAAATGATATGCAGGCTGCCGTCCGTGTCGGTGAACACATCCGAGTATTCACCGGGCTTAAGCAGCGAATAAATCTCCTTGACGGTTGAACTCCAGTCACCCTTTGAGGAGCTGTGTTTTGTTGAAATCAACTGCCCCTTTGTGCGGAAGGTTTCGCAGCCCCCGTAACTGTCGCTGCCCGCAACGTATTCGTTCTCTGTATACTTGAGCATGACCTGAGCAAAGTCCGCTCCGCCTTCAAGCTCGGCAAAGGCCTTGTCGATTTTTGCACGATAAGGCTCAATGAATTTATTATACATTTCATCGCATTCAGCCTGAAGCGTTTTATAGTCCGAAATCAGCTGCGCAATTCGCTCGGAATTTGCGCCGTCACCGTTTAAGGCATCCGTAAACAGCAGGGATGTGCATTCTTCACGCAGCGAATCAAGCTGTTCGTTCTTTTTTTTGTAGTCATCGCCGAGTTCGCCTTCGGGAATAACAACAATATCCATGATTCGGGAGTATCCCTCCGGAACAACAAGCGCGGGCGCGGCATCATCGTAGATACCGCAGTATTTTTCAAAGTACTCTTCGTTATCTTTATACCGCTCGGGATTGGAGGCATAAAGCTCCTTATCCGATTTCAGCTGCTTTTCGTACCAATCGGCAATGTCTGCATCCGTCACGGAAAAATCTTTGCAAACATAGTCCTTGTACGCTTCGATAAGCGCCGTGTTGCGCAGTTCGAGTTTATATTCCTCGCAGTATTCATCATAGGTCATGGTTTTGCCGGTGTAATATTCGGAAAGCTCCGCAATGGCGGCATCGAAATACTGCTGAACAGTCTTTGAATCGTCCTTGGCATTGGATTCTTCGGCAGTTTTCATATACTCGTCGTATATCTCTTTAAGTTCGGTTTCCGCCTGTGCATCGGATTCCGCGATCTGTTCATCGGAAAGTTTAAATCCCTCCTCCTTTGCCCGGTACAGAACCACCATATCCTTAACAAGATATTCAAGCACCCAATCGCGGAATTTTTGCAGCTCTTCCTCGTTACTGACGGGATCATAGCCCATTTGTCCCATGTATGAAAGATATGAGTCGAAGGCAGCCGTATAGAGGGCGTAGCTCACGGTTTCGTCCCCGATGGATGCGACTGCAGCGGTCTTGTCGTTCGGAACACCGTTTTTGTCGTTATTATTGCCCTTGCATCCGCTGAAGCAGAACAGAAAAGCTGCTGCTGCAATAAGGCAGACAACACGCATGAATGTCGAAGTTTTTTTGGAAAAGCCGGCGAAAATGCTTCCGCATCCCGATCCTGCCGCGGCTGAGCAGCCGGGCTTGCGGCGGTCGTTGTTTGTTGCGGTCATAGTGTGTGATTCCTCCGTTCTGAGTTTTGGAAAAACGGAACCCCCTGATTTTTGATTAACGATTATTCAGAGCATTCCCGAAAATCAATCGATATCGGAAGCAGCGAAAACCGAGGCTTTGCTGCCGACGCTTAAGAACTGCCGAAAACTGCACATTAATTCTGCCGCCGGCAAGCGGTGCGCCGAGAGTATCCATTCCGCTGTCTATTATACAGCATTCAGCCCCGTTTGCCAATGAGTGCGGGAATAAATCACATTTTTCCGCCGAAGGGACACATTCGGTGCCAAAATCACGGTTTCTCGTGCCCGAATCGCGGAGCCGATAAAAACAGACAGCAAAAACAAGCTGAATATAATTTTAATAAAAACTCTTGCCCAAATCGAGGTGAATGCTGTATAATACGATTGATATTTTATGTACATGCGCAAGCAGGAGCATTCTGTGTCCGCAGCGCATGATCCGACGGTGCCTGCTGCATTGTTCGGGATAAGGAGAAAGCATTGACTCGAAGGAAATTTTCAATATTTACCGCTTTGTTCGCTGCACTGATCGCTTTTGCGGCTGTTCTTCCCGTTTCAACGGGGTTCGCCGCAAATGCGCAGACTGTTCATGGCAATTCCGCCGAAATCACCGTTCTGCCCGCAAAAAACGGAACGGACGCGGCAAGCATTTCGGCAAACCCCGCATTTTTGTCCGGTCCCGGACAGGTCACCGTAAGCATCACGCTTCGCAACCCGGGCGGTGCTGCGGGACAGGGGCTGGATGATACCGCAACAGGTTCCCTGATAAAGGAACCGTCGGAATCCACTCCGGCACCCGAGCCGACACCCGAACCCGAGCCGTCAACTCAGCCCGGCGGCGGTGTGTACACAAATGTTTCAATAGTCAACACATACGGCGTTTCTTTCAACACTTCCGATGTTCCCGCGGGGGAATCGCGCACATTTACCGGCACGATGAACGTTGCCCAGGAACAAATCGGCGAAACACTGCGCTTTACAATTGCATGGTTCGATACGGCAACCCAAACCGCAGGTTCGCGTGAGTTGACTCTTGTCATTTCCCGTGCGGATACGGCTTATCTCAAGCTTTCGCGCAGCGTTGACAAATCGATTGCTTCAGCGGGTGATATTGTCAAATTGACATATACAATGATAAACACGGGCGCCAAGAATCTCAACAGCATTATCCTTGTTGATAAGAATGTTGCCGGTACACAGGCAATGCTTCCCGCATTCAGCCTTGCCCCGGGAGAGAGCCGCGTATTCACTTACGAATACACAATGCGCACATCAACCGTAACGAGCAAACCGACTGTATCGTTTGTTCCCGAGGGGTCAACAAATGCCCTGTCGGTAACGCTTTCGGGGCTTACCATCGGCCTTATAAATGCGCAGCTCACCAAAACGGTCGAAATCGGCACACCCACACCGGAGGGCGTTGAATTTACACTGTATCTGACCAACAACGGCAACCAGAGCCTGAATTCGCTCACCGTTACGGACGATCTCGGAACCGTTGTTCAAAGCGGTTTCAGCCTTGCAATCGGTGAGTCGAAAACCATTAAATATTTCGTCAGAAACCCCGAAGCCGTTCGCTATGTTGTGTTCAACATCACAGGCGTTTATTCGTCCGGCATTGTGTTTAAGGACAACACAAAGAGCTACACTGTTCGCCCTTACATCGATCCGACAACTCTCGGCCTTGAGTTCCGCGCGGAAGTTCGCACTCAACTCAATCGAGAGAATATCATTGGGCTGACTTTCACCGTCACAAACACGGGAAGCACTCCCTACACCGATGTTGTCCTGACCGAAAAAGAACTGGATTATGAAATCCACAAGATTGCCGTTCTTGAACCCAACTCCGGCGCACAGTCATTCAATATCGATCTTAACGTCGGCGGAGAAAGAGATCTTGTGTTCTTCCTGACGGCTCTTGACGCTTCGGGCAACACGCACATGTTTGAGGCGCATCTGACCGCAAAATATATCGATGCCGAAGGCACCGTTCCGAACGAACCGCCGGCAACGGGCGGGGTCACGGTCGTTGACGATCCGAATATCGGCAGCAAGCTGGACGGAATGCTCACAAAAACGGGAAGTGCGCTGAAAGTATGGTACAGTATTCTTATCATTATTGCGGCAGTTGCGCTTATCGCGATCATTGCCCTTGCCGCTGTTGAAATTTACAAGCGCAAGAACGGCGGAAACGCAAAAAAAGCACCGCGCAGACGCGCACAGGAGGACGATGAAGACTGATAAGGCTGATTAAAAACCAAGGCTGAACGGTCGATTCATTCAACTGCACCGCTTCAGCTTAAACAAGTGACTGTTTATATAACCCGCGCCGGCGGGCGGCTCAGAACGGGTTGCCTGTTGAGCTGCGGGTTTAATAATTTGCCGATAAACGGCATCGGTGAACCGAACCGTGCGGCGGACAACAATTCAAAACAGAGGAAAACAAAGGAGAATAAGGTATGCCGAACACTCAATTCATTACCCTGCTCATCATTACGGTTTTCAGCCTGTTGGCGGGAATCGTTTCGGCTGTTGTTTTATTTGGGCAGCTGAATGCAAAAAAACGTGAACGCGCAGAGCTTGAGCGCAGATTGGAAAATACGGTCGGTGCCGCAATGAACTCCTCCGTCGGCAATGCCTCGGCGGAGCTTGAACGCAGACTTCAGGACAGGCTGAAGGAGCTTTCGGACGCACTTTATCGATACAACGAACAAACAAAGAATGATTATGAACGATTTAAAAATGCTTTAAATGAAAGCATTGCTTCTTCGATGCGCGAAACCGCTTCCCGCCTTGCGGAGGCACAGACAGCGGCGGCAGAAAGAATCTCCGCAGAACAGAAAGCGTTTTCGGAAAAACTGAATACCGAACAAAACGCGCTTTCCGAAAGGCTCTCTTCCGAACAGAGGACGCTTTCCGACAGGCTTGCCGCAGGGCAGGATTCCTTCGAAAAACAGATTTCGGACAGACTTGCTGCTCAGAACACCCTGCTGAAAACACAGGCGGAGCAGGCGGAAACGCGCAATAAGCATTTTGAAACGGTCTGCACGGAAAAACTGGCGGCAATGGATGCGAGCGTGAAGCTCATGACGGAACGCAACGAAAAGCAGCTTGATGCAATTCGCGGTGTTGTTGACGAAAAATTGCAGGAGACGCTCACAAAGCAAATCTCCGAAAACTTCAAGCTTGTTGATGAACGTCTTAAACAGGTCTATCAGGGGCTCGGAGAAATGCAGACGCTTGCAAGCGGAGTGGGTGATCTTAAAAAGGTTCTTTCAAATGTCAAAACACGCGGCACGCTCGGCGAAATTCAGCTCGGCGCAATTCTCGGCGAGGTTCTTGCGCCGGAACAGTACGAATGTAATTTTGACGCCGGAAAACAGAATAATGAGCGCGTTGAATTTGCAATAAAACTTCCGAATGACGGAGGAGAAGCGGTTTACCTTCCCGTTGACAGCAAATTCCCTGCGGATATTTATTCCAAACTCTGCGATGCGTATGATTCCGGCGAGGATGTTGCCGCTGCGCAGAAAAACCTGCGTGAAGTTCTTCTGAAATGCGCGAAGGATATAAAGGATAAATACATAAATCCCCCGCGCACAACGGATTTTGCGATCATGTTTCTGCCCACGGAGGGACTTTATGCCGAAGCGGTGCGGCTCGGGCTTATCGAAGAGCTGCAAATGCGTTTCCGCGTTAACCTTTCCGGCCCTTCAACCATGGCGGCGCTGCTTAACAGCCTGCAAATGGGGTTCCGAACACTTGCAATACAAAAACGCAGCAGCGAGGTCTGGGATTTGCTCTCTCAGATAAAAAGAGAGTTCGGAAAGTTTGACGATGTGCTCAGAGCAACGCAGAAATCGCTTGAAAAGGCGCATAATGACCTTGAAACGCTTGTGGGTGTTCGCACAAGGCAAATTTGCAGAACCCTCAAAAAGGTTGAAACCCTTCCCGAAACCGATCCCACCGGGGAATATAAAACCCTTGCGGAAGCTTTGATAAATGCGGATGACGGCGAAAACTGATGGCGTTTTCGGTCGATTGCGGGTGAAGCTCAGCCGGAATAAAGCGGGTTCAGCTTTATCGGCGGGTACGGAATCGCGGCAAGAGTCGGAACGGGGTTTGCATAATCAAAGTTTGGGTTGAAATACCTGTCGCCGCAAAGCAGTGTTTCGCGGTATACATCATAACAGCGCAAAAGATTGGCTTTGCCTGCATTGGCATAATCATTCGGAAGTCCGCCCGATAACCGCGCCTTTGCAAACGGAGTGAAGCAGTTTGCAAGACCTTTTCGCATGAGCCGAACACAGAACTCCGTGTCCCATCCCACTCCGGACAGTGTTTCGTCAAACATGCCGAAACTGAAAAAGTTTTCGCCGCTGACTGCCATAAATGCGCCGCTGACGGCGGTTACATTGCGCTGAACGTGCAGAAAACTGCATTTTAAAAAGTCTTCAAAATCATCCTTTTCGCCGTAATAAGGGCTTTGCGCCCAGCCGTTAAGGCCAATAACGGTGCCGGCGGAAAGGATGTTTCCGCTTTCGTTCACGATTTTTCCGCCAATCGCACCTGCGCCGTGCCGAAGCGCAAGTTCGGTGAATTCGCGAAGGAATGCAGGGGAGAGAATTTCAATGTTTCCGTTTAAAAACAGCAGCAAATCCGCAGCGGCTTTGCATGCACATGCATTCAGCGTTTCGGGCAGCGGCTGTTCCGCATTGACGTGAACGATCTCTGCCGCCCTGTTCTTTTTGAGTGCCTGAAGATAGCGGCGCATTCGCTCATCCCCGCTGCCGTCATCCGCAATGATAATTCGCCTGCAATCAACCGTTGCCTGCATCTCCGCCGAGTCAATGCATCGCTGAAGGTTTTCAACTCCGTCCGCACCTGCGATAACAATGCCGACGGATGGTTCGCGTTTTCTCGGGTAACGCATACGAAGTGTACCCAAAACGCTGCCCTCAAAGCAGTATCCGTTTGTGCGGTTTTTCTTTACCGAACCGTCGCCGGGATAAAGGGAATTGAATTCACGCTTCAGTATATCGGTGCAGGGGATTTCGCTGCCGTCGCAGTCGCGGATAACGGTCAGCCCGATCCTTGCAATGTGAATGACCTGCTTGGCAGCCGAAGCACATTCAATGCAGTATGCCCAAAGCTCGGCCGGTGTGCTGCCGCGAAACCCGCCGACAGCCGTATGTACACGTTTGGAAACAAGCATGGGCCGCCCGATGCTGTTGAAGGAACGCAACGTGTCGCGCCCGTAGTCGGGCTTAAAAATCGGGTTTTGCCGAATGCCGTCAATCACGGAGTCCTCATCGGCAAAAACAACCTCCGCTTCGGGATTTGAATGAGTTTGCAGAACAAGCATGTGAAGCGCGTCCGGTGCGGGCAAATCTCCGGGCAGCAGCTGCAAAAAGTATGCACCGTTAAGCATCTTCTCGGCGGCTTTCAACTGTTCGTGCGCTGTGCCGTTAAAAAGCACAAGCCTGAATTTCGGAATGCCTTCATAATCCGTAAGCCCTGCCTGCGCAAGCTCCGAAACCACGCAAACTTCAAAATTTGCATAGGTTTGTTTGTCGAGCGCTTCGAGCGTTGAGCGAACGGCCGCACGGCTTGCTCCCGAACAGGCAATTGCAACGGAAACGAGCGGTGCAGGGTTCAGCGGCTTTTCACGCTGCAAGTCCAACTCCGCTTGTGCAGGCAGGTTTTCATGCAGATAATCAGCATAGTCGGAAAACTTGTGCGGATTACAGACCCGCTTCGGAAGTGCGTTGAATGCCCCCGCAATAATGTCTGCCGCGGCAGTGATTATTCCTGAAGTGTTTGTTTCTGTCATTTCGGATTCCTCCTGCATCATGCGGTATTTCTGTACCTTGTTTTTTACCGCGTTTGAGCGGTTCGGCGGCTGTTCCGCCGCCTGCTGCATGATAGTATCTGCGGATTCTGCAATTTTGATTCCGAAACGCACGCGGGAGGACTGCGGTTTATACCTGCGGAAAACAGCTTTTTCTGTCGCTTTCTCAGAACTGTCGAATATTTGCCTTTTGCGGGAACGGGTCTTGTGTTTTTCGGCAAACAGCATTTAGTCGGATAATCGGTGCATTACGCAGTTTCACGATGTTGCAAAATCCGCTATATTGGTTTATAATTATTTTGTGTTCGCTGATTAATTCGGGAGGTGTCGGCAATGGAACAATATAATGCAAAATTTGCGGAGGTCTATGACATTTTCATGGACAATACGGATTATGATGCATGGGCGAATTATATAATATCGCTGCTGCCGACCGACTTTCCGAAAGGAGCGAGAATTTTTGAGTGCGGCTGCGGAACAGGCGCATTGACTCTTCGGCTCAACAAAGCCGGGTACGATGTCACCGGTTCGGATATTTCAAGGGACATGCTCGAAGTTGCCGCTGAAAAATCCCGCCGGTGCGGGCAAAAAACAAAATTTATATGCATGGATATGCGCCGCATTGAATTGCATCGTCCCGTTGACTGCATCATTGCGGCATGTGACTGCGTGAATTACCTTACAAGCCGCGAGGATGTTGAAAAATTCCTTCTGACGGCATTCAACGGGCTCAGGCCGGGCGGCATTTTGCTGTTTGATGTTTCGTCAAGATATAAATTGCAGCATATTCTCGGGCAAAACGGCTATTGCGACAGCAGAACGGACGTTGCATACTTCTGGCAAAACTGCTATGATGCGGAGAGCAAGCTTGTGGAAATGGAGCTGGAGTTTTTTGTGAAGTCGGCAAACGACGCGCACGGCGAACCGCTTTATTCCCGATTTTCCGAAAAGCATATTCAACGTGCTCATTCCGAAAGGGAGCTTGTTTCGTGGCTTAAAAATATCGGCTTTGAAAATATCGGGGTTTTTTCGGCATTCACAACGGAACCGCCGCGTGATGAAAGCGAACGGCTGCAATTCACGGCGAGAAAGCCCGGCAGAGTCGGCAAATAACCTTTGCGGCCTGCTCAAAGGACCTTTAGCGAAAGGAAAACATTATGAATAACGAAATTGAAAATAAGATGAACGAAAGCGATGCAACTGTCGACCGCATTGAAAACACATGCGCTGAACGCGACAATATCATTCGCGGTCTGCTTTTTAACCGCACAGTGAACGTGATCGCCGTTTCGGGACGCGAAATAGTTGAAACCGCAAGAGAAATTCACGGAACAAGCCGCGTTTGCACCGCCGCTCTCGGAAGAATGCTGCTCGCCGTTTCCATGATGAGTGCACAGCTGAAAAGCGAAACGGACAGCATAACGGCGACAATTGCGGGCGGAGGGCCTGCGGGCAACATAACGGTTGTCGGGCATATGGGCGGAATCGTTAAGGGGTGCATCACCAATCCGGAGGTTGAACTGCCGCTTAACGAGTTCGGAAAGCTGGATGTTTCGGGTGCTGTCGGCGGCAGCGGTGAGCTGCGCGTTATTCGCGATTTGTCGCTGCGGGAGCCGTATGTCGGCAGGTGCGAGCTTATTGACGGCGAAATTGCAGATGATTTTGCAAACTATTTTTACACAAGCGAACAGCAGCCGTCGCTGGTTTATCTCGGCGTAAGGGTTGAGCCGCAGCAGGGGACCGTGCGCTCCGCTGCCGGGCTGATTATTGCACCGCTGCCCGATTGTCCGGAGAGCGATATTATTCGGCTTGAACAGCTGACGGGAAAAATTGCAAAGCTGTCACAGCATATGGATGACGGAGAGACCCTCGAAAGTGCGCTTAACGCCCTTTTCGAAGGCATGGAGTTTGAAATTACCGACACTCTCTGCCCTGCATACCGCTGCGATTGCAGCAGGGAAAGGCTTGAGCGCGTCATTATGTCGCTCGGCGAAAACGAACTGAAAGATATTATTGAAAACGACGGCAAAGCGGAGCTTGTGTGTTCTTTCTGCCAAACGAAATACGTTTTTAACGAGGATGAACTCCGCGCTCTGCTTGAAGAGGCACAGGCGGGCGGAAACGATTCGGATGAGATTTCCGCAGATCTTGCCGAAGCGATAAACGACTGCGGAAATGAGTGATCTCAAAAACGGAACACAACCGAAATCAACAAAAATCGGAAACTCGCCGAACGGCTTGACTTTAATGAAACGGCTTCAACTCGGCGTCTGCTTAAAACCGGGTGGAGGATATGCAGCATGAGAAGCACAAAAAAGAAACCTGACAACGTTATTGATATCAGCGGCAATGTTGAGCTTGTTATGAAGCTTGCGGCGGACAAACTCGATGCGGGCGATCATATCGGCGCTCTTTCGCTGATGCGGCGTGCGGAAACAATTGAACCCGAAAACGAGGAAGTTATGCTTGCAATCGCGGGAACATACAACGAGATGAACAGGTTCACCGAGTCGCTTGCTTATTCCTCATGCGTCCTGAATTCCGGTCATGAATATGTTCAGGATGCTTTCATGATTGCAGGCTACAGCTACCTTGGTCTCGGTGAATATGTTGCGGCGCGCAAAGCGTACAGGCAGTTCCTGATAAACGTTCCGGACAGCTACACTGATGAGGACTTGATTGCTGTTTACGAGGCTCTTGATATATGTGAGGCGAATTGTGCTTTGAACGAGTCAAGGGAATCCGTTCCTGCCGTTCGCGACAGCAGTGAGGTTGAGCTTGAAGAAACACTGAAACGCATTGAAGCAGAGGAGGATCGCGTGAACGGCGATATGGCATACGGACTTCTCAGCGATGCAATTGAAAAATTCCCGGATTCCTATGAACTGTTCGAAAAGTATCTTTTGAGCTGCTATGCTGTGATGCATTTTAAAAAAGGTATCAAAAAATACGAGGCCGCTCCCGAAAAATGGAAATCGAGATTAACGATTCGGTGCTATGCCGCGCTTTTGTACAGCGGAGCTCACAGGCCGCGCAAAGCAGCCGAGTGTGCAGACAACATCCTTAAAATGAAAGGGTTGGATGAAGAAGAGCTGATGCGGGCATCCGCCGTGATGCTGGAAATTCAAAATGCTTCCGCCGCGATGACTCTCGTTAAAAGGGTCTATTCGGAGCACCCGTACGATCAATTGGTAATCCATAACTATGCTCTGTCAGCCTACCTCAGCGGGGATTATGCTCTTGCCAGAACTCTCTTTGAAAAACAGCTGCGGATAGATCCGAGTGACAGTGTTGCTGCTTATTATCGCAAACTGTGCATAAAAACGCAGGAGGACGGCATTCTGAGAAACGTCAGCATACCCTATGATGTTCCGAGCGGCGAACTGTTCCGCTGCATGACCGTGCTTTCGAACGAACTCGGAAATGAAGATGCAGGCAGGATGTTGACCGAAAGCGAACCGGAGCTTACACAAGAGGAGATTGAAGAGTGCGTACGGTATTGCGCAGAAAAAACTCCTCCGCCCTTCCGTATCGGCGGATTGATGCTTTTGTACGAGCGTGACCGTCGGTCGGCGATGCATGAGCTTTACAAGATTCTTTTGGATCCGAGTTGTGACGACAGCGTTCGCAGGTTTGCAATCATGACTTTCCGCGATAAAGAGAATATGACAAGGTTCACGATTTTTGATAAGGGAAAACTCTTAACGGGTGAACTGTTCTCAACCGAAAATCAACCCGACAAAACGGATGACGAAGAAAAAGAGGATGATTGTCCGCATTTGCAGGCACCGTTCGGGCGGCTGAATGCACTCTTGCAGCAAAAACTCTGCAATTGCAGCAAAAAAATCAGGCAGGAAGCCGAAAATATTGTTGAAGCGGCTGCGGAACTGTACAATGATTTGGGGTTGGCATTATCCAATTCGCAGGTTCCTGCATATGCAGCGGCGATTGATTATACATGCCGCTTTATGAACAGCAAAAGAGCAGTTAATGCAAAAAAACTTATAAAGGATTATGATATAACTCTGCGCAGGTTGGAAAATGCGGCGGAGAAGCTTCAAAGCGATCTTTGCGTATACGGAATGTTCGAGCCGGAAGAAATGTGCAAACTTGAAGACAGCTTTGAAGAAGCATTCAAAAAGCTTCATGCAGAGGAAAAAGCAGCAGCAGAACGGAAAAAGGCCGGAAAAACCAAGCCGTCTTCCCGCAAAAACGCCGACGCCGGCTCAAACAAGGCGGATCTCGCTTCAAAAAAACGGACAAATTCGGGAAGAAAGTCTGATAAAGAAGCAAAAGATGATTCTGTGAACAAATCCGAAAGCGGGTCCGAAAACAACGGCGGCGCACCGGATGCGGAATGACAGTGCGCCGGCGGTTTACGGCAGCAACATAAACGGAGATATATGTATGACTGAAACTTATTTTGCAACGTGCAAAATCGGGCTTGAGTCCGTCGTTGCGGGCGAATTGCGCGATCTTGGAATTGAGGTGCTTCGCGTCAGCGATGCAAGAGTTGATTTTGCGGGAGACCATTTTGCAATGGCGCGTGCCTGTCTTTGGCTCAGAACTGCGGAACGCGTGCTGATGAAGCTTGCTTCGTTCCGCGCCGTAACTTTTGATGAACTGTACGAGGGCGTGCGCCGCATTCGCTGGAAGGATTACCTGCTGCGCACAAGTTTTATCCATGTGAACGGCAAATCTGCAAAAAGCAGACTTTTTTCGGTTTCCGACTGTCAAAGCATTGCGAAAAAAGCGATTGTGGATTCGCTTTCGCGTGAATACGGACTTAAAATTCTGCCGGAAAACGGCAGACGCATAATAATCGAAATCGGGATTCTGCGCGATGAAGTCACCGTTGCTCTTGATTGCTGCGGCGCGGGACTGTCCCGAAGGGGATACAGAACATACAATGTGCCTGCACCGATATCGGAAACGCTCGGTGCCGCAATAGTGATGCTTTCGGGTTACAGGCAAACACGTCCGCTCATAGACCCGATGTGCGGTTCGGGCACAATGCCGATTGAAGCCGCAATGATCGCAAACAATATCGCGCCGGGAATTAATCGGGAGTTTGCGGCTGAAGACTGGCATTTTTTGCAGAACAACGCATTCGCTGCGGCGCGGGAGCAGGCGAGGGACAGTGTTCGCCGTGACACAGTGGATATATCCGGAAGGGATATAGACCCGCATTCGATTGAACTCTGCAAAAAACATGCAAAAAAAGCGGGGGTCATGCTCGATTGGCGCGTTGAACCCGTTCAAAAGCTCCGTGAAACGCGTACGGGCGGCGTGATCGTCTGCAACCCGCCGTACGGTGAGCGATTGCTTGAAAAACAGAGTGCGGAAGAGCTGTATCGTCAAATGCACGGCATTTTTTCGCGGCTTGACGGCTGGAGCGTGAACATCATTGCGTCACATCCGGATTTTGAACGCATATACGGCGCAAGAGCGGATAAAAGACGCAAGCTCTCAAACGGAGGCATGACCTGCACGCTTTATCGCTATCGCCCGCATTATCTTTCCCCGAAACCGGAAAGGCCGAAGACGGATGAACCGCGAATCGACGAATGACCGGCGGCTTCGCATGGATCAATCATCCCGCACCGGGTTTTAATACATCGAATTTCAATGCGCATTCGGAATAATTGAATCAACAGCATCAAAAAGGGAACCGTGCCGATTTGTTTCGACGGTTCCCTTTAATTTGCGTTCCGTGCGTGTAATGCATCAATCGAAATACATTGAATACACGGAGCCGTTCGAATTTCGACGCAGTAATCAGCTCAATTCAAACATGCCTGTGTACAACTCGTAATATCGGCCCTTGCGGCGGAGCAGCTCTTCATGGTCGCCGCGCTCAATGATACGGCCTTTTTCAAGCACCATAATGGCATTTGAATTGCGAACGGTGGAGAGTCGGTGTGCAATAACGAACACCGTTCTTCCTTCCATAAGGCTGTCCATGCCGCGTTCGATGAGCAGTTCGGTTCTTGTGTCGATCGAGCTTGTCGCCTCATCAAGAATGAGCACCTCGGGATTGGTAACGGCGGCTCGTGCAATTGCGATGAGCTGACGCTGACCTTGTGACAGGTTTGCGCCGTCCGAAGTGAGCATCGTGTTATAACCTTCCGGCAGGTGCGAGATGAAGTAGTGCGCATTTGCGATCTTTGCCGCCTGAATACATTCTTCATCCGTTGCATCCAGCTTGCCGTAACGAATGTTTTCCATAACCGTGCCGGTGAACAGGTGCGTATCCTGCAAAACCATGCCGAGTGTTCCGCGAAGGTCGTGTTTTTTGATGCGGCGAACATCGATGCCGTCATAGGTGATTTCACCCTCGTTAACATCATAGAACCTGTTGATAAGGTTGGTTATCGTCGTTTTGCCGGCACCGGTGGAGCCGACAAACGCGATCTTCTGTCCGCGCTTTGCATAGAGGGAAACATCGTTCAAAACGTTCACCTTGCCGTCATAGCTGAAGGTAACGTCGTGCAGCTCAACCATGCCCGCAAGCGGAATTTCAGTCACGGAATTGTTTGCTCCCGACTCGGTTCCGTTGGGAACGCGCCAGACTTTTTCGCCGTGTGCGTTCAAGCCGAGGGCAACATCGCCGTCATCGATTTCGGGCGGAACATCCATAAGCTTGAACACGCGCTCCGCGCCCGCAAGCGCAAGCAGAACGAAATTGAACTGCTGCGAAATCTGCGATATGCGCTCTGCAAACTGCCGTATGTACTGCAAAAAAGCAATAAGCACGCTGCCGGAAGTCACAAGACCGAGAACACCGAGGGTGGTCGTTATCGAATAGAAAATATGAGACAGGTTGTTCATTATCGGCCCCATGATATTGGCATAGGTATTCGCCTTTGTTGCTGCCGAACAGAATTCAATATTCAGCACATCAAATGCCTTCATGGATTCTTCCTCATGGTTAAAGGCCTTAACAACCTTTTGACCCGCCATCATTTCTTCAATGTATCCGTTCACGGATGCAACGGCTTTTTGCTGACGGGCAAAATTCTTTCCGCTCTTTTTGCCGATGAATTTGACTGTAAAAAACACAACAAACCCCATAACAACAACGATTGCAAACAGCGAAACGGAAAGAATGAGCATCATTGCAACGATGCCGACGAGGGATATGCAGGAGATTATCAGCTGCGTGATGCTCTGGTGCAGAAGCTCGCGGATCGCGTCAATATCGTTGGTATAGTAACTCATAAGCTCGCCGTGCGTATGCGTGTCAAAATAGCTTATGGGAAGACTCTGCATCTTATCAAACATATCCTTGCGCAGGTCACAAAGCACCGTTGCGGAGCATTTGAGCATCAGATAGTTTAAACAATAGTTGGTGAGAACACTGAGCACATACAGCCCCGCCATGCCGATAAGCAGAGCAAGGTATTTTGCCTGTGCCGCATCGGGCGTGATGCTTGCTTCTTCCAACACGGCAACAAGGGGTTTCATCATGTAGCTCGCGGCAATTGTTGCAAGGGAATAGACTGCGATCATAATAACCGCAACAGTGAACATCCAGCGGCATTTGCCGTAGTACTTAAGCAGCCTGCTCATTGTTTTGAGCGGATTTGCGGGGCGGCCGCTGCCTGCAAAACGTGCAGCGGGGTTGTTTCTTCCTCCGGGCATTTTAGGCATTAGTGACCGCCTCCTTTCCTTTTATGTCAGAGCTGCTGTTTACGCCGGAGACCGTTCCGCCTTCCTGCGGAAGTTCCTTATTTTGAGACAGGTAAACTTCGCGGTAGATTTCGCTGCGCTGCATAAGCTCATCGTGAGTGCCGACATCTGAAATGCGTCCCTTATCCATAACGATTATCCTGTCGGAATACATTATGGAGGCTATGCGCTGGGCAATGATGAGCTTTGTTGTTCCGGGCAGACTTTCGCGGAATGCGGCGCGGATGCTTTCATCGGTGCGTGAATCGACTGCGCTTGTGGAGTCGTCAAGGATCAGGATCTTCGGATTTTTGAGCAGCGCGCGGGCAATGCAAAGCCTTTGCTTCTGTCCGCCGGAAACATTCACACCGCCCTGCCCGAGATCTGTGTCGTACCCGTCAGGGAAGCTCATAACGAAATCGTGCGCACATGCAAGGCGGCAGGCATGCTCAATCTGCTCATCCGTTGCGTCCTTGTTTCCCCAACGGAGATTGTCGCGAATTGTGCCGGAAAAAAGCATGTTCTTTTGAAGCACCATTGATACGCTTTCGCGCAGTTCATACAGTGAATAATCCTTAACATTCCTTCCGCCGACAAGCACTTCGCCCGAAAGTGCATCGTAAAAACGCGGAATGAGCTGCATCAGGGTCGATTTTCCGTCACCGGTGCCGCCCACAACGCCGATGGTCTCACCGGCGCGAATGTGCAGGTTTATATCCGAAAGAGTGAGGTTGTCGTTTTTTCCGGAATAGCTGAAATCAACATGGCGGAATTCAATCTCACCGTTTTCGACTTTGAACGTGCTGCCGTTATCCGTAATGTCGGGAACTTCGTCAAGCACCTCGTTGATGCGCGTCACGGATTCGCGCGTCATGGTGAGCATCATGATGATCATTGCAACCATTGAAACGGAACCTACAACCTGGTTGGTGTAGGTCAACATGCTGACAAGTTCGCCCTTCGTAAGCGTTCCCGCAAACACCTGATTGCCGCCCATCAGCATCAGAATGACGGCGCAGGTCCACATAATACCCATTTGAATCGCAGGCAGGAGGGAGAAAAGCTTCTGTGCGTAAATTTGAGCCTTTTTAAGGTCATCGGCTGAAGCGGCAAATTTCTTTTTTTCATAATCCTCGCGTGCAAAAGATTTCACAACGCGTGCGGCGACAAGATTTTCCTGAACGGAAGCGTTCATCTTATCATATTTTTTTAACATGATGCGGAAACGCGGCTTGCCTATCATTCCCATTGAAATGAGTGTGCAGAACATAATGGGCAGCGCAACAAGGAAAATGACCGAAAGCTCCGCATTTACGCGCAGAGCCATAACGGCCGCAAGCACCATCATGACCGGAGCGCGCACAAATATGCGTATCATCTGCTGATAAAGATTCTGAACGTTGTTTATATCCGCCGTTGTACGCATAACGAGGGAGGGTGTTGAGAATCTGTCCGTGTTTTTGAAAGAAAAAGACAGAATCTTTTCAAAAACTTTGCGGCGCAGGTTCTTTGCAAAACCCATGCTTGCAACCGCAGCCGTACGTGCGGCAAGCATACCGAATGCAAGCGACAGCATTGCCGCAAGCACCATTATGCCGCCGAGAATAATTACGAATCGGGTTTTGTCGGCGATAAGCTCTGCCGAAAAATACTTCCGAAGGGTGAAATCAGGCGAGCCGTAAAGCCCGCCGTCAACTATTGCCGCCATAAGGAGTGGGATAAAAACTTCCATCGTAACTTCAAGAACGATGAATATCGGTGTCAGAAACGAGGGAAGCCGATACCCCTTTGCGCAGGGCAGCAGGCTGCGAAAACCGCTGTTCTTTGCGCTTTTTTCAGTGCTTGTTTTTTTTGTTTTCATAATACGCTGTTAAGTGCCGAATTGTCGGTGGGCAAACAATACCTCCAAACTTCCTTTAGTGATTGTATTTTAACATCATAAATAATATATTGCAAAGCTTTTTTATTAAATACCGTTCACAAAACAAAAATACTGTCCCGCGGCATTGGTGTCCCGTCGGCGGGGAAATGCTTTTAAACCAAACCGACGGCATCCATAAGCAGCATCAGAAGAGGGACAAAGATGAAACAGCCGAGAGTCGTAAGGCTCATTCCGGCAGCAACGAATGATTCATCCGCATCGTTTGCCGCCGCAACAACAACGGCCTGCGTCATAACGGGCATGGCGGATTCGATAACAAGAACCCCGCTCGGCATTCCGCTCAGACCGAAAAGTTTGCAGAGCACAAGCATGATAAGCGGCGCGGCGATAAAGCGCATTCCCATGACAGCAAGCATGCAGCGGTCGGGCTTAAGGCTTTTAAACCCGTATTCATACAGTGCATATCCGATATAAAACAGCGCGAGCGGCGTTACGATATTGCCCATATAGCCGGAGAGCTTAACAACGGGCTGCGGCATTTTGACGCCGAGTGCCGCAAGCGGAAGGCAAACAGCAAGCGCAACCAGGGGTGGGGAAACGATTTTTTTAAGATTGTGCAGAATTCCGCCGCGCTTTTCACCTTCGCCGGAGCGAGAGATGAGATAATTCCCGATCGTCCAAAAAAGGGTTGTGTTGACAATGTAGAAGCACATCACGTACGGCACGGCTTCATCGCCGAAAAGCCCGGTGTTCATCGGCAGTCCGACAAAAACCGAATTCGAAAAAGCACACATCGCAATAAACCCGCCGCGCCGTTTTGCCTCGGGTTTCAGCAGCTTTGCAAAAATAAAGCCGAGCAGAAGAGTTATAATCATGCTAAGCGCGGGCAAAAGGAACAGCAGTGCGGGATTTTGCAGCGCGTCAAGGTCGATTTTTCCGAACACGGTGTTCACAACAAGGGAAGGCATACCCGCCGAAATAATAAGCTTGGTCATAAGCTTTTTGTGTTCGCGGCGCAGATAGCCGAGTTTGCCGAAAAGCCAGCCCACGGCGACCATGAACATCACGATAAGCACGGCCGTAAGCGAATGGAATGTTGTTTCAAGCATTGTTTGTTACCTTGCCTTTGACAGAGTATTTGACAGAAAGTGTTTTTAATTAATTCGAAGAAAACCTGCAAACGGAGCATTCCGTGAAGCAGCGCCTCACAAAACGCTCCGTAAATCGGATCCAATATGAATCGGTCTTCGGTTCAGCCGTTTGCAGGCTCCGAAACTCGAGCATTTAACTCAAAGCGCAGGTTTTACTTGCAGATCTTCCTGCATTCGAGGTAATACCTCTTTTCATGTGCTTCGCCCATTGAGAACGTCTTGCGGGGCAGTGCGCCGTCAAAAACAACGGTGCGGAAGAATGCGCTCTTTTCCATGGGGGGAAGCAGGAAGCCGATGTTGCCGTGCTTGCTGCCGAGGTCGTTCACAACGTCTGCGCCATGGATATAGTCGATAGTCGCGCCTTCGGTTGCTTTGAGAACAACGTCAAGAGCGTTTTGAAGCGTGCCGACTTCAAGCTGTGCATTGGGTTTTGCAACAACAATAAGTCCTTTGCCGTTTTCGGTAATGACGGGAATAACGTGCGCGCCCTCGGGAGCGGCCTTCTCCGCCTTTTCCATGCAGCATTCGCAGTCATAGAAGTTGATTTCGCATTCGCCGTTGTTCTGCTCCGCAAGCTTCGCCTTCAGTGCTTCAAGGAATGCGGGAACATGAACGTTGAAAACGACCCTGTGGATGGGTTCGAAAACGATGCCGTCATCGTGAACGTTTTCAAGTTCAACAAGTGCAAAGCGTGCGGGGTGATCCGCCTGCTCTTCGGGGGTGAGGGTGGCCTTGACTTTTTCCCAATTTGCTTTTGCGGTTGCAAAGCTGTGGTTGCCGTCGCCCATTGCAAACAGCAGGGGAGGCATTTCGGTGCCGTACTTGTTGGGATCAACAAGTGCGTTCAGCGCGGAGATAACGTCCTCGATCATGCCTTCATTGTTGACGAACCAGCCCTCAATGTGTCCGCCGTTCTGCATAAGGTCGAAATCGTAGAGCTTTTCAGTGTTCTGAAGCTTTTCCGCAAGGGGTTCGATAACGGTTTTCTTTTCATCATCGATAAGAACAAGAATATGGGGCAGCTCAAGCAGTGCGCCGTCGCGAATCTTCAGGCGGGGCGGGATGCGCTCAACGATCGTACCCTCGGTTGCGCGGATAAGGGTCGTTGAACCCTTGGAGTAGTCATAGCACTCGAGATCCAGTGCAACAACAAGTCCGTTGCGGGTGTTGCCGCCGACGCTGCGGCGCGTGAAAACGAAACCTTCGCCAAGATTTTGAAGGATGCCGTTGTCGATATAGTCGTGCATTGCCTTGCGGATCGCGGCAATTTTTTCGGTTTCGCCGGGCTTTTCAAGATAAATCTCCGGAAGCATAAGGCGCAGGGTGGACGGAGCATCGCCGACGATCTCTTCGCACTTGTTCCAATAGTCGGGCTGGGAAGTGTACTGGTCGCACGCAACGCATGCCCATTTGGTAAGGTCAACATTCTTTGCGGGCATCAGGATTTCGGGAACCATGATACCGATATTGTTCTTGAATTTCGGGTTCATTGAAGTAATTCCTCCGTGATTTAATGAATGCTTTGCGCATTCCGTCATTCATGCCAATTTTACAACACTTTTCCTTTTTTGGCAACGGTTAAAACGCTTTTTTTCAAATATATGCCGCACGGCAAAACACCCCCGCCCGGTATTACATTACCCGGGCAGGGGTGTTTTATTCGGAAAAAGAAAGGAGGCTCGTTATCGGTTACGGTTAATTCCCTTTTCTTTCATTCAAACCTTATGCTCTCTGCAACGCGCTTGGAAAGGCTTGCCGAGTCCTCATACAGCCGAGAAAGCTCAATAACAACAAATACGGGGTTCTCCTCGGTGTATGCACAGGCAGCAGGGTTATCAAAGGCATGGAAACCTTCTCCGACAGTCCACATGGCAGGAGCGCATTCGTGATGAGATGAGGTATATGCGCTTATGCAGTTTGTTGAGTTATCGACTGTTGAATGGAAATTTTCAAAGTTGACAAGTTTAACATGTCCGGAAACGACAGAGCCATATACTTCATGCGTGACGTTTTCGGCATGATTGTTCGGGTCGTATGTGCCGTATCCGGCCGCACCGGCAAGATTTCCGTTTTCATCATAGAGCAGCTTGCGCCCGAGCAAATAGAAACCGAGATCGGAATAAGACGAATCGGTGTACACACCTTCGTCACTTCTGACCGTCCAGCCTTCCGGCAGGTCGAACGTAACGCTGA
>OHGQ01000318.1_pt1 | contig 29051 bp, 18 predicted proteins | sample 1567811 | NCBI WGS metagenome assembly OHGQ01 (sample SAMEA3879576, study PRJEB24766) | human gut metagenome | biome: human-associated habitat; feature: feces | place: USA | collected 1985/1987 | reverse complement strand
CCAGCAGGTCACCCGGCTCAAGATATTCCGGCAGATCGTGGAAGATCCGGTGCTGGATGCTGTCGTCCTTCTGGCTCAGAACCATGAGCCGGGCCGAGTCTCTGGGGTCTGCAGGCTCCTGTGCAATGAGTTCTTTGGGTAAATCGTACCAAAAATCTTTTTTTAACATGCTTTGCATTTGCCTTTCCGATGATTGACACGAATGCCGTATCAATGTTATCATAAAATCTGTATAAACAGTATCTATTATATTGCAAGGTCGGCTGGTTTGCAAGCCGTGTTCGATGTAAATTTGCTTTTATTGAAAGGAAAGGTGCTGGAAATGGAAAAACAGTATAAAGTTGGTATCGTTGGTGCAACGGGCATGGTGGGGCAGCGTTTTGTGACCCTGCTTGAGAATCATCCCTGGTTCAAGCTGACTACGCTGGCTGCATCCGGCCGCAGCGCAGGCAAGACCTATGAGGATGCCGTTGGCAGCCGCTGGGCAATGACCACCCCGATGCCCGAGAGCGTCAAGAAGATGGTCGTGCTGGATGCCGCCAAGGTGGAAGAGGTCGCTTCTCAGGTCGATTTCATCTTCTGCGCAGTCAATATGCCCAAGGCCGAGATCAAGGCACTGGAAGAGGCTTACGCAAAGGCCGAGTGCCCTGTGGTCTCCAACAACAGCGCAAACCGCTTTACCCCGGATGTGCCCATGGTCGTGCCTGAGATCAACGCAGACCACATTGAGATCATCCCTGCACAGCGCAAGCGTCTGGGTACCAAGCGCGGCTTCATCGCGGTCAAGTCCAACTGCAGCCTGCAGAGCTATGTGCCTGCCCTGCATCCTCTGATGAAGGAGTTTGGTGTCAACAAGGCTCTGGTCTGCACCTATCAGGCCATTTCCGGTGCAGGCAAGACCTTTGACCGAATGCCCGAGATCGTAGATAATGTCATCCCCTACATCGGCGGTGAGGAAGAGAAGTCAGAGAAGGAGCCACTCAGAATCTGGGGTAAGGTAGACAAGGAGAATGGTGTGATCGTTCCTGCAGAGGGAATCACTATCACAAGCCAGTGTATCAGAGTCCCAGTTCTCAACGGACATACAGCAACTGTATTCGTAAAGTTCAGAAAGAACCCTACAAAGGAGCAGCTTATCGAGGCTATGACAAGCTTCAAGGGCGCGCCTCAGGAGCTTGGTCTTCCAAGTGCACCAAAGCAGTTTATCCAGTACCTTGAGGAGGACAACAGACCACAGGTTGCTCTGGACGTTGACTTCGAGAAAGGTATGGGTATCAGCGTTGGACGTCTCCGTGAGGATTCAGTATATGACTGGAAGTTCGTTGGCCTTTCACACAACACTGTAAGAGGTGCTGCAGGTGGTGCAGTTCTCTGTGCAGAGCTTCTGAAGGCTAAGGGATATATCACAAAGAAGTAATAAATTATATGGATATTTGAAGTGTCTGTGCTAACAATATCATAAAGATTTGCCGGGATAATGTTGCTGCTATGAAGTGAACATGTTCCGGCAATTTTTTGTTTTGCATGGCGTTATATTATGCAGTATTATTGATAACATTATGTTGACATTGCACAAACAGGTATACTAAAATTAGATTAATTGTAAATAAACCATGAATTACTAAGGGAGGTATTTTATGAGAAAAGGGAAGAGATGGCTGGCAGCGGCTGTGAGTGCAGCGATGATTGTCCAGTCACTGGCCAGTGTTGGCCCGGTTTATGCAGCGGATGATGGCGTATCCATAGCTGACACGTTTACGGATTCGTCGTTTAGAAGCTATGTGTCGAGTAATTTCGATAAAGACAGTAATGGTTATCTGTCAGATGCGGAGATCGCGAATGTAACATCTATAGATGTTTCGAAGTGTTCTCCTGCTATATCAAGTTTGAATGGCGTAGAATTGTTCACCAATCTGTCAAAGCTGGATTGTAATGAGCAGTCTATAAGGAATCTTGATATAGAGAATCTTGAGAATCTTGAATATATAGATGTCTCAAGTAACAGAATAGACAGTCTGACCTTGCCGGTAAGTGCAGAGAAACTTACATATCTTGATATAAGTGGAAACAAGATCACAAGCCTTACATCTCTGGCTGATTACAATAATCTTGTACTGCTCAATGCCAATTCAACAAACCTTTCATCGATAGATGTCAGCAATATGAAGGGGCTTAAGGTGCTTGGCGTAAGTGGAACCACCATATCAACACTTGATCTTGGCTCAAACATGGAGCTTACAACACTTTATTGTGACAGCATGCGTTCACTGCCTGTCCTTGATGTGTCAGGTCATGAGAAGCTTAAGAATCTTTATTGTGCTGGAGCAAAGAGCGACAGTGGAGTTGTTGTTCGTTCGTCAATTACCAAGCTTGACGTATCCGGTGATATAGTCCTTGGTTCGCTTGATTGTTCAAATAGCTATGTGGCTGAGCTGAACATAGACAATACCCCGGCGCTTACAACACTTGATTGTTCTAACACGAGACTTACATCAATAGATGTGTCAAAGAACACAAGTCTTAGCTACCTTGATGTCAGCAGCAATGTTCTGGGTGTGGTGGATTTTACTGCGAATACAGCACTTAGAGAGCTTTATGTCAAGGATACTGGCATAAATAAGCTTGATGTATCTACTCTCACCAATCTGGTTAATCTTGACGCATCATCAAATTCTCTTGCAGAGCTTGATATAGCATCAAACAGTTTATTGGAGAAGCTTTATCTTTCAGACAATAATATCCAGGGTATAAAGCTTGATGGTCATCCTGACCTGAAAGAACTTGAGATTGACAACAACAATCTTGTGGCCATAGATATATCAGTGTGTCCTAAACTTTATGGCGATGATGGTGTGTTCAGTTGCAGTGGGAATAGCAGGGATATAACACTTGATACTACGAACTATGATTATGATTTTAGTGATTTTTCAAAAGTCTATGGTTTGCATAAGGCGTGGTATGACTATGAACTTCCTGTTGCTGTAGATAACAACGGCAAGCCTTTAACGGATGATAATGGGGTTGAAATTCATAAACGAAACAGGAATACTACAGGATACGCAGGAATACAGGGCATAGATGCCAGCAATGAGGCGTCATCCGTGACCGGAGGACAGCTTGATGGATATATATTTACAGCGGAGCCGGATGCGGAGAAGATTACATACAATTACTATACAGGAGCAGGAATGGGGAAGGTCAAGTTCACACTCAACATTCTTAACCCGCTCAAGGTCACAGTATGGTATACAACTGATGGAAATGTTGTAAAGTCAGACAGTTCTACACTCAGCTTCAGAGTTGGTGATACGACTACACTTACAGCTACGGATGACGAAAAAAATCCACACAAGAACATAACATGGAGTTCGTCAAATGAAAGAGTTGCACAGATAGACAGGGAGACAGGAGAACTGACCTGTGTTTCGGCGGGAACAGCTCAGATTAACATTCTGCTGAATGATCGTGCTATAGGATATGTGAATATGGAGTGTCACAAGCCTGTTACCGGACTTTATCTTGTAGATCAGAACGAGAAGGATGATGCAGGCAACCAGATAACATACGAGAATGGCGCAGTCATCAACATGGACTGTGGAACATATCCAAGAAATGGCTCTAAAAAGCTGGATGTAAAGTGTGTTACCGAGGATGGTCTTGCATCCAAAGAGATATCAGGATTCACTTGTAAGGTGACTGATGCGGATGGCAAAGAAAACAATAAGGTTTTGTCGTTTAATACATCAAGTAAGACTATAACAACAAGAGGTGCAGGAATCGCATTCCTTCATTTTACATCAACTGATAATCCTGATGTAGAGACAGTAATTCAGGTAAATGTTGAACAGAGAGTAAACAGCGTGACACTTTCACAGTCTAGAATGACAATCATTGCAGGTGGAAGCAGTAATCTCGTTGCTACGGTTTCTCCAAATACTGCAGTGGAGCAGAGCGTTGTATGGTCATCATCAAATGAGAGCATTGCTACGGTCGATGCCGAGGGAAATGTGAAGGCTGTCAATCCGGGAGAAGCTGATATCATATGTACATCTGTTGATACTGAGCAGGTGTACGGCAAGTGTCATGTGACTGTACAGCCTCCTGTAAAAGGTTTGACTCTCAATATGAACAGTGCAGAATTGTTGCTCGGAGCAGATACGGAAAGCAGAACAGTATCACTTGAGGCTGTTATCGATGCGGATGATGCAAGTATTTACAAGAATTTGAAGTGGACATCGTCAGATACAAACGTTGCTTCGGTGTCATATAGTTCAACAGATAAGACAAAGGCTACAGTTACTGCCAGATCAGCAGGAACTGCTGTTATCAGATTTTCAATTTCAGATGATGAGTATGTGGATTGCAACATTACAGTAAAGCAGAGAGTTACAAGCCTTAGAATAAACAGAGACAAGACAACAATATATGCTGGTGATACACTGCAGGTAACAAGCACTGCATCCCCTGCAACTGCATCGAATCAGGAAGTCATCTGGGCATCATCAGACGAGAGTGTTGCAAGCATTGACAAGGATGGTTTGATAACAGCCCTCGACAGAGGAACCACAGTTATCACAGCTACAGCAGTTGATGGAAGTGAGAAAACAACATCATTCACTCTTACAGTAAAGAAGTATGTAAGTGCTATAACACTTGACAAGGATAAGCTCACTCTGTATGTGGGTGAACGAGGAACTGTTAAGCAGACCGTACTTCCAGAAGATGCAAATGACAGAAATGTTATATGGCAGTCAAGTGATCCGGGTGTTGCAACAGTATCAAACGGAACAATAACAGGTGTTAAAGCCGGAACAACAAACATAACATGTACAGCTAGAGATGGCAGTGGAGTATCAAAAACATGTGAAGTTACAGTAGTCCAGCAGATATCATCAATAGTATTGGGTGAGAGCACTAAGACTGTGAATGTAGGTGATAAGTTTACCCCGAATGTGACTCTCAATCCGGAGAATGCTTCAAAAACAGAGCTGAAGTGGACAAGCTCGAGTGAAGCAGTAGCATCTGTAGATCAGAATGGAGAGGTAACAGCAAAATCCCGTGGTACAGCGACAATCACATGCGAGGCTGTCGAAGGCATTGAAGGAAGAAAGGCCAAGGCAGCCCTCAGACTTACAGTTAACCAGCCGGTTACAGGAATAAAACTTAATCAGACAAAACTGAATCTGTTTGTGGGTAAACAGGGCAGAATAACATCGACTGTAGCTCCTGCTAACGCAAATAACAGAAATGTTGAGTGGACAACTTCTAACAGCAAGGTAGCAACTGTAAACAATGGTACTATCACAGCAGTATCAAAGGGAACAGCAGTTATCACATGTAAGGCTAAGGATGGAAGCGGCAAGCTTGCAAAGTGTACTGTTACGGTTTCACAGCCTGTAACATCCATCAAGCTCAATGCAACAAACAAGACTATCAAGAAGGGTGCGACATTCACACTCAAGGCAACTGTAGGTCCTGCAGCGGCAAACAATAAGGCGGTTACATGGTCATCATCGAACACCAAGGTTGCAACAGTTTCGTCAACAGGAGTTGTCAAGGCTGTTGGAAAGGGTTCGGCAGTTATCACATGTAAATCAAAGGACGGAAGCAATATTACTGCCAAGTGTACAATCAATTCAGTTATTATGGTTTCTTCAATCAAGTTAAACAAGAAGACAGCAACCATAAAGAGAAAGGGAAAGATAACACTCAGGGCAACAGTAGGTCCTGCAACTGCAAACAACAAGGCAGTTACCTGGGTTTCTTCAAATAAGAAGATCGCCACTGTAACAACAAGAGGAACAGTAGTAGGCAAGAAGAAGGGCCGTGCGGTAATTAAATGTAAGGCTAAGGATGGCAGTGGTAAGTACGCAAAGTGTACAATCATAGTAAAATAAAAATATAACAACATACAGTTAGGAGATATGATCTTAATCGTCAGGCCTGCAAAACAGGTCTGACGGTTTTTTACGTATATTGTTCTTTGCTGTTCTTTATTTTTATTTAACGTTAAAAAATGTTGTAAGCAAATAGCAATTGTGATAAACTATTAGAAAAATTGATTTCATTTACATGGAGGCATTTATAGATATGAAGAAGCTTATTTTAGTTACATCACCACCAGCATGTGGAAAGACATTTATTTCAAAGCAGGTTGCAAAGGCACTTCACAATTGTGTATACCTTGACAAGGATACACTTATCGTGCTTTCAAAGCAGATATTTGTAGTTGCCGGACAGGAGTACAACCGTTCATCAGACTTCTTCCAGAAGGAGATCAGAGATTACGAGTATTACTGTGTGCTGGATCTTGCATTTGAGGCATTGGATTACAATGATACAGTTCTCATCAATGCTCCGTTTACAGAGGAGATCAGAGATGATGAGTATCTTGACAATCTTCGCGCTAAGCTTGCAGAGAAAGATGCAGAGCTCTTCGTTATCTGGGTAAATACAAGAAAAGATGTATGTCATGAGAGAATGATCAAGAGAGCTTCAGACAGGGATACATGGAAGCTTGAGCACTGGGATGAGTACATCAACAGCCAGAACTTCAATCCGCCTACAAACATTAAGGATCTCTTCATATTCGAGAACTCATCAGAGGAGGAATATGAGGATTCGATCAAGAAGGTTGTCAAGGCTGTAAGAGGTTAATTGGCACATACAATAAAATATTTATGACAGGAGTAGAGAATATGGCAACAATCAGAAGTTTTAGAGCCTATAGACCGAGACCAGATGTTGCAGGCAGAGTAGCTGCCTTGCCATACGATGTGTATAACCGTCAGGAAGCAGAGATAGAGGTCAAGCGCGAACCATTATCATTTTTGAAAGTGGACAGAGCAGAGACATCCTTTGGACCAGATGTGGATACATATGCTCCATGTGTATATGATAAGGCTGGTCAGCTGCTTCAGGGCATGATAGATGATGGAACATATATCATGGAGCGCAGACCAGTCTATTATATTTATGAGCTTATCATGGATGGCAGGCATCAGACAGGACTCGTGGCATGTTCTTCTATAGATGACTATATGAATGGAGTCATCAAGAAGCATGAGAATACCAGAGAGGACAAGGAGATAGACAGAATAAAGCATGTCGAGGCATGCGGAGCGCAGACGGGACCTATATTCCTTGCGTACAGAGCGATAGATAAGGTTGACGAGATCATCGATAGAGTGAAGAAGGGTGATAAGTTGTACGGCTTCACATCACCTGACGGGATCACTCACAACGTATGGATAATAGATGGCCAGGAAGATATAGACACCATCAGAGCTGCATTTGAAGGAGTGGACGATATCTATATAGCGGATGGACACCACAGGGCGGCATCGGCCGTCAAGGCGGGAATCCATATGAGAGAGAAGAATCCGGGATATACCGGGGATGAGGAATTCAATTATTTCCTCTCTGTACTTTTCCCTCATGACCAGCTTATGATCATGCCGTACAACAGAGTGGTAAAGGATCTCAACGGACATGACAAGCAGGAATTCATGGATGAGGTTTCAAAGATATTTGATGTGACAGCCAGTGATGTTCCGGTGGAACCACAGGTCAAAGGACAGGTGGGAATGTACATGGATGGAAGCTGGTACAGACTGGATGTCAGAGAAGGTATTGTTCCGGATGATGTCGTGGGCAGACTTGACGTATCGGTACTTCAGGACAATGTGCTTGCACCGATACTTGGAATACATGATCCGAGAACTGATCAGAGGATCATGTTCGTAGGTGGAATCAGAGGACTTGCAGAGCTTGAGCGTCTGGTGGATGGAGGAATGGCGGTTGCATTCTCGATGTATCCGACATCCATCACTGAACTGTTCGACATTGCAGATGCGGGACTTCTCATGCCTCCAAAGTCAACGTGGTTTGAGCCAAAGCTCAGAAGCGGAATATTTATACACAAGATAGACTAACATTAGGAGAAGGGGTTTTATGGAGATATTTGTATTGAAATCAGATGAGGTTGCAGCGATAACAAGGGGTACGCATGGCAACCCTCATCATATTCTTGGTATGCACCAGTGTCTTAATGACTGCTATGTAAATGCATACCTTCCGAGGGCTACGGCTGCGTTTGTTCTCAGGATAAATGAAGAAACGGGCGAGCCGATATTTAAATATCCTATGACCGAGATAGGTTCACAGGGATTTTTTACAGTGAAGATCGAGGATAGCGGGGCATTTGCATATAAGCTCATAACAGAAGGCGAGCAGGCGGCTGAATTCTATGATCCGTATTCATTCGGATACAGCGTGGATCCGGTCAATGTCATGAAGGTGGTAAATGGAGACGATGGAATATTGTCGGATTTCCATGTAAAGGATCTGTTTGGAGCAAGACAGATCACGCTCGATGGTGTACAGGGTGTATCGTTCTGCATGAATATGCCGGGGGCAACCAGGGTCAGTGTGGTCGGAGATTTCAACGGATGGGATGGACGCGTGAATCCTATGAGAAGGATTGACTACACTGATATGTTTGAGCTGTTCATTCCGGGCGATCTCATGAATACCAGATACAAATTCGAGGCATTATACAGAGATGGAAATACAGATATATTTGCAGACCCTTACGCTGAGGTTTATGAGGTGGCACCGGGAAATGCATCGGTACTTGCAAAGCTTGAGTATAGCTGGTTAGACTCTTCATATATGAAGAAGAGAGGCAGTGTATCTGCCCCGGTAAATATATATGAGGTCCACATGCCGACATGGAAGAGAAACTCAGATGGATATCCTCTTAACTATCTCGAATTTGGCAAAGAGGCTGCCATGTACGTGAAGAATATGGGATACAACTACATACAGTTTATGCCACTTATGGAATATAGAGATGACAATGGCTGGGGCTATGATACCGTGGGAATGTTCGCTCCGACATCGAGATTTGGAACACCTACGGAGTTCATGGCTATGGTCGACCATTTCCACAGCAAGGGAATAGGCGTTATCATGGATATGGTATCTGTGAGGGATGTGGATTGCATCGCATATTGGATAGACACATATCATCTGGACGGAGTAAGGCTGGAGGACGAGGAACTTATCAGAGCATTGAGAACAACCCTCGGCACTGCAGGCGATGCTGTCATGACAGATCTCAGGTGGAATAATGAAGCTGTGTCCAGAGTGACAGATTTCATGATGATACCTCCAGTGAACAGAGGAAGCTTTATGGATTATACATGTGGTATACCATTTGACGAGAAGGATGATACCGTATGGGCGCTCAGCCATGATGAGGTTGCATATGAGCGTGGAAGTTACGCATCCAAGATGTCGGGTGGCTATGAGGACAAGTATGCTGATCTCAGACTTCTGTTTGGTCTCACCATGTCACTACCGGGAAGAAAGCTGACGTTTATGGGACAGGAATTAGGCGGATTTGCCGGGTTTGACGGAAGAACCCAGATCGACTGGTCGGTTCTTGAGTTCGATGCAAACAGCTATTTTCAGAAATATATAAAGGAACTCAACAAATTATACGATACAAAGAATGCTCTGTGCGGTGATGGCAGGGACCTTGCCGGCAGTGCACTTGATATACAGGAGAAGGGACAGGTAATATCATTTGTAAGACATGGTTTGGATGTCGCAGATGATGTGTATATTGTCTGCAACTTCGGACTTAAAAATGTGACAGGATATAAGCTTCCGGTTGAGACGGATGGAAAGTACAGAGAGATCTTCTCAAGTGATAACCTGAAATACGGAGGCGAGGGCAACAATAACAAAGGATATAAGACTGCTGCGGATGGCGTGATAGAAGTGAGTGCTCCTGCACTGTCATTTGCAGTGTTTGCCCATGTAAAATAGGAGGAATAGACATTTATGCTATTGATTGGTGATCTGTATAACATGGCGGCTGATACTGCGACCACAGAGAGTGTGGTCGGGGATGCGGTGAAGGAGGCCACGGATCAGGTAAGTATCGTAGGGCAGTATATCCAGAAGCTTACAGACTGGTGTATGTCCAAGCTTGGCAGTATAGTTGTGGCTGTCATATTCATGGTCGTCTGCTTCAAGCTGGTGAAGTTGCTGCTCAGGATACTCAGGAAGAGTTTTGAGAGGTCAAAGCTGGATCCAAGCGTTGCTGGTTTTTTCATATCTGCGGTCAAGATTGTTCTGAATGTGTTGATCGTGCTCACTGCGGCGAGCATTGTGGGATTTCAGATCACTTCATTTATAACTATACTAGGCACAGCGGGGGTTACCCTCGGACTTGCACTTCAGGGAAGTCTGTCGAATCTTGCGGGCGGCTTGTTGATTCTCATATTAAAACCATTCAGGGTCGGTGACTATATTGTGGAGAACAATACCCACTGCGAAGGAACAGTCGTGTCCATAGACATATTCTATACAAGGCTGATAACTTTCGACAACAAATCAGTCGTCATACCGAATGGCAACATATCCAACACATCCCTTGTGAATGTGACAGAGCATGATATGAGGAGGGTGGATATACCATTTTCTGTTGCGTATGATTCTGATATGGAGAAGGTCAAGAGGGTTACCATTGAGACCATTAAGGATGTGGATGGTTATCTTCCGGATGAGCAGATTCTGTTCTATATAGATGAATTTGCAGACAGTGGGATCAATATGTATGTGAAGTTCTATGCGACGATAGAGAAGTTCTTTGATGCCAAGTGGGATGCCATGTGGAAGCTCAAGAAGGCATTTGATGAGAACGGCATAGAGATTCCGTTCAATCAGGTGGATGTGCACATGAGACAATAGTTCATTAACACACATAAAATGCTTGATTTCTTGCAAAAATAAAGGCAATCGAGTATAATCATGTGGATGTAGGTATCAAAGACTGTGCATTTACTGCACAGTCTTAATATAAATTTGTTTAAGGAGTGATTGATATGACAAAGATTGATATTATCTCAGGCTTCCTTGGGGCCGGCAAGACAACGTTGATCAAGAAACTTATTGAGCAGGCATTTAAGGGCGAGAAGCTGGTTCTCATAGAGAACGAGTTTGGTGAGATAGGAATCGATGGCGGTTTCCTGAAGGATGCCGGCGTTCAGATCACAGAGATGAACTCAGGTTGTATCTGTTGTTCACTGGTCGGAGATTTCGGTACTGCACTTAAGCAGGTTATCACAGATTACACACCTGACAGGATCATCATTGAGCCATCAGGAGTTGGCAAGCTGTCTGACGTTATCAAGGCAGTAAAGGATGTATCAGGAAATCTTGATGTAGAGCTCGACAGCTACACAACAGTTGCCGATGTGTCAAAGGTTAAGATTTATATGAAGAACTTTGGCGAGTTCTTCAACAACCAGATCGAGAGTGCTAACACTATCATCCTGAGCAGAACACAGACTACTACACAGGACAAGATAGAGAAGGCTGTAGCCATGATCAGAGAGAAGAACGATCATGCAACCATCATTACAACTCCATGGGATGAGATCGATGGAGCAGCCATCAGAGAGGCTATGCAGAACTACAAGTCTCTTGAGGAGACAATGATGGATGAGGCTAAGAAGGGACATGATCATGACCACGACCACGGCGATGAGTGCACATGTGGCTGTCACGACCATGAGCATCATCACGACCATGATGACGACCATGAGCATCATCACGACCACGATGAGCACGAGCATCACCACGACCACGATGACCACGATCATCATCATGATCACGACCATGGCGATGAGTGTACATGTGGCTGCCATGACCATGATCACCACCATCATCATGCAGATGAGGTATTTACAAGCTGGGGCAAGGAGACACCACACAAGTACAATGAGGACAAACTCAGAGAGATCCTTGACACTCTGGCTGACACAGAGAAGTACGGTGTTATCCTCAGAGCAAAGGGTATCGTACCTAGCGATGCAGGTGAGTGGCTGTACTTTGATCTTGTACCAGGCGAGTTTGAGGTCAGAAAGGGCAAGGCTGACATCACTGGTAAGCTTTGCGTAATAGGAAGCAAGCTTAAGGAGGACGACCTTGCAGAACTGTTCGAGGTTTAAGAAGGTTGTTCTATGATAAGGAGTTAATATGATGGGACGTCAGAATAAAGAGATACCTGTATATGTGTTCATGGGATTCCTTGAGAGCGGTAAGACAACATTTGCCAAGGAGACCCTGATGGACAGAGGCTTTACAGGTGGAGCCAAGACACTTCTTCTCGTCTGTGAGGACGGAGAGGAGGAGTATGATCTTGAGGCTCTGAAGAAGGCTAATATATATACAGAGTTCATAGAGGAAGATCAGCTCACCACAGACCATCTCCTTGACCTTCAGGACAAATACAATCCGGAACAGGTCATGATCGAGTACAATGGTATGTGGAAGCTCGATAAGATATTTGAGATAAGGGTTCCAAAGGGATGGACGGTTGTCCAGGTTATCTCATTTGTGAATGCGGAGACATACGATGTGTACTCACAGAACATGAAGGCAACCATGGTTGAGCAGTTCAACAGTGCGGACATGGTCATCTTCAACAGATGTGATGAGAATTCCAAGATCCCTGAGTGGAGAAGATCCATCAAGGCGGTGAACAGAAGAGCACAGATCATCTTTGAGATGAAAGATGGCTCCATTGCACCTGAGACAAATGAACCTGAGGATCTGCCATACGATGTGAGCGCAGATGTGATAGAACTGCCGGATGACGATTTCGGTATCTGGTATGTGGATGCATCTGACATGAAAGAGAGATACGACGGCAAGAAGATCCACTTCAAGGCCATGGTATTTAGACCAAAGCAGTACGGCAGCAATGCATTTGTTCCTGGAAGATTCGCCATGACATGTTGTGTTGAGGATATCCAGTTTGTCGGATTCAAGTGCTATTATCAGGGTGCTAAGAATCTTGTGGACAGACAGTGGGTTGATGTCACAGCCAAGATAGGCTACGAGTATTACCCAGATTTTGAAGGTGAAGGACCTGTTCTCACAGCAGAGAAGGTCACGCTCACAAGTGCGCCTGATGAAGAGGTAGTATATTTCAGTTAAGAGTTGAGCAGCTCCCTGAATACATGATATTTGATGTATCCGGGGAGCTTTTTTTGCGCGGCCGGGGAATGCCGGAAGAGCTTTGACGTGTCCTTACGAAAGTGTAAGTTGCGTTATTTACCGGCAGAATTTATTATAAGTTTAGTGTAAAAAATAAAGTCAAATTGGAAGGAAAGACTTATGATCAGATCGGCGAAACTTGCGTGTGGCGGTGCGGTTGCACTTATGCTGCTTGGAGGTATGATCTGTCCAGCTATGGCGGAAACGAACACAGATAGTGCATATGGACGGGTTGAACAGAGGATAATTGAAAATAACCCTGATTTTGATATACAGCTAAAGTATGGACTCAATGGATATGCGGTAAATGACAGAGGCAGTGTTATCAGGCTGGATATTGTGTGCGACACAGATTTTGCGGGAAATGTGTCTGTACAGACGAGCTATTCCGAAGGCTTTGGCACGAAGAATATGACATATGCCAGAGATGTGGAATTAAAGGCAGGAGAAAATACAGAGCTGGAATTCTGTGTCGATAATATGGGCTCCGGTATAGCAAAGGTTGAGATCAAGGACAGTGACGGAGAGCTGGTGTACTCAGAGCGGGATTCACTGAGTATAGAGGGCAATGATATGGTAGTTGCGGTGGGCGTGATGAGTGACAGACAGGATGCCATGTCTTATATAGAGGATGTCTCCATGGACAATGTGTATGATAATGCAAAGGTAGAGACTGTTGCATTATCACCCTCAGACATTCCTGAGTCCGAGGAGGGACTGGAGGCTATAGAGTACCTGTTGGTGGATGATTATGATCTGTCGGGATTGTCAGAGAAGCAGAGTGCTGCCATAAAACAATGGGTGTACAGTGGTGGAGCTATGATACTGGCCAAGTCGTCAGATGAAAATGAACTCAGCAGCTTTGACGGCGATTTTGTCTCCGCTGTGAATGACACACAGAAGGTACATGAGCTGGACGGCTCAGATGGATACTATCTGAATATGGGATATGGCCGGATCGTGGTGCTCCCGTATTCGCTTGCACAGACGGATGAGAAGGATAAGACTGCCCAGGCGCAGGCTGCTCTGGAGGCAGGCTTTACGGATATGACACAGAACTGGATCAATGGAGGCTGGTATTATGGTGGCACATATTATGGATATGATGTGGCAAATGCAGCCAACAAGAGAAGCACCCCGTCACCTGTTGTCATTATGCTCGTGCTGATCATATATATCATTGTGTGTGGTCCTGTGGCGTACATCGTCCTCAGCAGGCTCAAAAAGAAGGAGCTCATATGGGGAGTTATCCCGGTATGTGCAATTATCGGTACAGGTGCCATATATATGGTAAGCCTCAAGTACAGAGTTACAAAGCCTATCGGACTTACATTTGTGGCTGCGGATATAAGCGGTGATACCAAGCGGGAGGATGCATATTCATATATAATAGGCGGCAGATCAGGCAAATACAAGATAGACATCAACAGCAAATATTCCAACATCGAGATGGATGATTCCATGGAATCCAGCTTTTATGACAATCTCAATGCGGTAAAAAATGATGGAAAAGATGGCGTTACACTGAATTATTACAGCAATCGTTCATTTGGCACTATATCAGCTAATGCAAGCTTTGCTGGAAGCAACGATATTGGAAGGATTCGGAAGAATTTGACATTATATACAGATGGCTTTGAGGGAACATTGACAAATGACACCTCGTACGATGTGGAGAATCTTGTGGTCATGTCCGAGGGATATTATTACGTTGCTGATGTCCTGAGAGCGGGAGATACCATACGGATAAGCAGGAAGAATACCCACAAATTTGACGGTGGCTCCATACTTGACGGAATGAGATCATATTACACGAAGAAGTATGGTGAGGATTATTTCGGAGATGATGAATCGTCGGCGGAATGGTCCAGAAATTGTTACATGCAGCTCCGGCTTGCCCAGTACAGTAGACTCTCTGCAGATGACGGCGTTGTGGCTGTGTGGGGAACCATACAGCGGGATCCGGATATGATGAGTGATGCCGATACGGAAAATTATGGCAGCTATATGGTATACGACATAGATACCCTTAAATATGAGGATGTGGATGGAGTTTATTATTACAGCATTTATGACAGGGATGAGAATGGAATCGGCGGATCAGATTATGGTGATGACGATCTGTTGATGTATTCTGAAACCGTGGACGTTAACATCAGATTTGGCAAGAATGATGATATAACGGAACTGATATACGATAAGACCCAGGCGGGAAGCGGCAAGAACAAGGTCGTAGTGCAGATGCTCAACAGAGAGACCGGCGAATATGACACGGTATTTGCCGATGGACAAACGATCATAAAGGGGCAGGAACTTGACAAATATATGTCGGACGGATGCCTGGCTATGAGATTTATATCTCCTCAGCAGGGAGATTATTATGTGGACAGTTACCTTCCACATATCAGTGCGAGGGGAGGTGTCCGGTAATGGTTGATATAGAAGAACTCACCAAGAGATATGGAAAGTTTGTTGCGCTCGATCATATGAATCTTCATATTGATAAGGGCGAGATATTCGGATTTGTCGGACCAAATGGTGCCGGTAAGACGACAACCATGAGGATCATGTGCGGACTCCTTAAAGCCACATCGGGAAAGGTCACCATAGACGGTGTAGACGCACTTGGCAGACCTGCGGATGTGAAACGGAAGATAGGATATGTTCCTGACTTTTTCGGTGTGTACGACAATCTGAAGGTCATGGAGTACATGGATTTTTATGGCTCCATGTACGGCATGAGCAAGCGGGAAGTGGAGAAGGTCGCAGATAAATATCTGGAGCTTGTCGCCCTTCAGGATAAAAAGGACGAGTTCGTCGACAGCCTTTCAAGAGGTATGAAGCAGAGACTCTGTGTAGCAAGAGCGCTCATACATGATCCCGAGCTTCTGGTGCTCGATGAGCCGAGTTCGGGTCTGGATCCAAGGTCAAGACATGATATGAAGAATATACTGCGTGATCTGAAGGAGATGGGCAAGACCATCGTGATAAGCTCGCATATTCTGCCGGAGCTTTCAGAGATGTGTACGAGTATAGGTGTCATAGACCACGGAAAGATAGTGGCCAGCGGAAGCGTGGATGAGATTGTAAATGGTGATAAAAACATGCCTCCTGTAAGGATAAAGGGATATATGTTGGGACTTGATGCGGAGGCCTCAGCCAACAGGATATCTGTCATTGTGAAGGAAAGATTCAATGTGGATCGCATAAGTATACAAGATGGAGAAATTCTTGTCTATTATTCAGGCACGAGGGAGTCTGACGCCGAGCTTCTCAGAAGTCTTGTGGACAACGGTGTGCACGTTCATCAGTTTTTCAGGGAGAAGGAAGATCTGGAATCCCTGTTCCTTAAGATTACGGGAGGTGAGAATCGTGGCGCGAAGAACAATTATTAATCCCATATTGAAGAAGGATATTCTGGTAAATGCGAGAAGTGCCAGAATGGTCGTGACGATAACAGTCATCAACTGCCTGTTTGCGCTGGTTGTCGGAATGCTCTTCATGACGAGCAGAGGCTCAGCATATCAGGTATATTATTCAAATATTGCACAGATGTTTCCTGTGCTTGCGGTGTGTGAGCTGTGCATAATAGGACTCATAGTTCCGATAATCACATCCACCTCGATATCCGGTGAGAGGGAGAGACAGACGCTTGAGATCATGCTGACGACTCCGGTAAGACCTATATCGATAGTTGCCGGAAAGCTCCTGTCGGCAGTTGCCACCACGGCAATGTATGTCATAGCAACTCTTCCGTTTATGGCGGTTGCATTCATAGTTGGAGGAATGGGCTGGGACGAACTGTTCAAATACCTTGGAATGGTTCTCTTTATAGATATATACGTTGGTAGTATCGGAATATTTTACTCCTGCGTGAAGAGAACTTCTGTGTCGGCGGCCATATCAACCATAGTGACTATAGCGGCTGTTGTGTTTTTATCATATGCGATAGGAAACGTTTTTGAATCCATGATGTATATGTCGGACGGTTCAAGAAGCAGTTATGCTGCTTATATGATGGGAAAGGCAGTGTGCTATGCAGTCAATCCTGCCATATGGATAGCAGAAAATTTCATCAGATTGCTCAAGGATGAATCTGTGGTGGAAACCATGACGGGATACGGTAAATACACGAATTTCGTGGTGAATCATATGGCCGTGATCTCAGTGTGTGTGAATCTCGCAGCATCATTTGTGCTACTTAAGGTGGCTTCGGTGAAGCTGGTTAAGGGCAGCAGAAAAAGGAAAAAGTCAAGGATATGATATTCCAAACAGGTATACAAAATGGAGTTTGACTTGTGTTTGATTATGGGATATCCTTTTTAGTGTAATATGTGCTCCGATGGAGAGGCTGCTCGGCAGAGCGGGAAGGAGCACTTGCTTATGTATAGTAAAGTATTAAGTGGACTTGTACAGGGAATCGACGGGACGCTCATATCAGTGGAGACGGATATACACGATGGGCTTCCCGTTATGAATATGGTCGGATACCTGTCCTCATGCGTGAAGGAAGCAGGAGAACGGGTCCGGACTGCACTGCGCAATTCTGGTTTCAACATTCCTCCGAAGAGAATAACGATCAATCTCTTTCCGGCGGATATCAGAAAGGAAGGCACTGCCTTCGATCTGCCCATCGCAGCGGGTATGCTGGCGTCCATGGGCGTTATTCCAACAGACAATATAAAGAACATACTTATCCTTGGAGAGCTGGGGCTTGACGGACATGTGAATACGGTGAGCGGTGTGCTGTCCATAGTTCACTCTGCGTACAGCGAAGGTGTGAGGAGCTGTATAGTGCCGGCGGGGAATTCCAGGGAGGCCGCCATTATACGTGGGATGACTGTTATACCGGTCACAAGTATAGGAGAGCTGGTCGATCACTTGAGTGGTATACAGACCATAGAGCCTGAATATGTTGATGTAGAAGCCATGCTGGATACGTCAGGGGATGAAGCTGAAGTGGATTTCTCTGAGGTAATGGGGCATGAATCCCTTAAACGTGGAGTGGAGATAGCCGCGGCGGGAATGCACAACATACTCATGACAGGCCCCGCCGGGGCAGGCAAATCCATGATAGCCAGACGTATCCCGACGATACTTCCGAGACTCAGCCTTGAGGAGAGTATAGAGATAACGAAGGTGTACAGTGTGGCGGGGCTTCTGGATGAATCCTGTCATATAATAAACCGCCGTCCATTCCGGGCACCTCATCATACGATATCCCTGCATGCCCTGTCCGGCGGCGGGCATAATCCGAGACCAGGAGAGATAAGTCTTGCACACGGTGGTGTGCTGTTTCTCGATGAGCTGCCGGAGTTTAACCGGAACGTGCTCGAGGTCATGAGACAGCCCCTTGAGGACGGTGAGGTCAGTATATCAAGGCTTGGTGGAATATACAGATTTCCTGCGGACTTCATGCTGGTTGCGGCGAGAAATCCATGCCCCTGCGGACAGTACCCGGATATGAACAGGTGTACATGCACGGTCAGGCAGATCAGGAATTATAATGCCAGGATAAGCAAGCCTCTGCTTGACAGGATAGATATAAATGTGGATGTTAGGAAGGTGGACTGCAGACAGTTATTTGGTGGCCGGACAGGGAAGAATTCAGCAGAAATGAGGGAGAGTGTGCTGAGGACCCAGAGGATACAGAGTGAAAGGTTCAGCGGTGAAAATATACGGTTCAATTCCCAGATGGATTCGGCATTATGCAGTAAATATGTAGTGCTTGACGGCGAGGCAAAGAATTTCATGGAGGACTGTTTTGCCGATATGGATATGACTGCGAGAGGAGCATACAGGGTACTCAAGATAGCCAGGACTATTGCGGATCTCGATGGAGATCCTGAGGTCGGGATAAAACACCTGAGAGAAGCGGTGTTCTTCAGAAATGCGGACATTCAGGGAGGTGTGTGACATGACGGAGGAATTACTTTATCTCTGGTTTGGGATGATAAGCAGAATGACTCACACTGTGAAGATGAACGTTGCCATGAAATACGGAGGTATAAGAGGACTGTGGAACACTTCTGAGGAACAGCTTCGGGATGAACTCACACAGGCTCAGGCTGACGGATTCCTTGAACACAGGGATGCCGGGAAAGTTGCGGCATATGCAGAGGAGCTTCGAAGAAATGACATTACATATATTTATCCGGGACATAAGCTGTATCCCGGGAAGCTGTATGATATACCGGATCCCCCAATGCTTCTGTTTGCAGCAGGGGATGTGGATGTGCTGGCGGATCTGGACCCTGCGGTTGCGGTGGTAGGGGCAAGAAAGGCCTCTGTGTACGGAAGGGAAGCTGCCGACAGGCTGTCGGGGGAGCTTGCAGCATCAGGGGTTACTATAGTCAGTGGAATGGCACTGGGAATAGATGGCGCTGCGCACAGAGCTGCCATGAAGGCCGGAGGAAAGACTGTGGCTGTGCTCGGAAGTGGTATAAATGTTCCGTATCCGAGGGAGAACTATGATATATATCACGACATAAGAAATGGCGGCGGAGTAGTGCTGTCGGAATGTGGGCTTGACATAAGACCGGATGCTTTCAGATTTCCGTACAGGAACAGGATAATCAGTGGACTTTCGTCCGGTGTGCTCATCGTTGAGGCGAGGGAAAAAAGCGGTTCTCTGATCACTGCGGACCAGGCGCTGGAGCAGGGGCGGGAAGTGTATGCTGTTCCCGGGAGGATCACGGATTCGGGCAGCAGAGGCTGTAACGGACTTATCAGAATGGGGGCGGTGTGTGTCACACAGGTGGAGGATATACTTGATGAAATGGGCATAAACCGAGCTGAATCAAAGGCATTTAACAAAAATTTACTTGCGCCTGCAGAGAAAAAAGTGTATAGTTGTGTACGTTTGGAATCAAGGCATATAGATGATATATGCTTCGAGACTGGGATTTCAGTGTCTGAGGTGACTCAGATATTGTATGAATTAGAACAGAAAAGATTGATAAAACAGTTGGTAAGAAATTATTATGTCAGAGCCTGACCATGAAAATGAACACTGCCGGAAGATGCTCTGGGATGATAAGAATTACAGGAAACCTACAGAAAGGACAGATAGCTATGGCAAAAAATCTTGTTATTGTTGAGTCTCCAGCTAAAGCTAAGACAATAAAAAAGTTTCTTGGATCGAACTATGAGGTGATTGCTTCGAATGGCCATGTGAGAGATCTGCCAAAGAGTCAGATGGGAATAGACGTTGATAATGATTTCGAGCCCAAATATATCACTATAAGGGGTAAAGGTGATATTCTTGCCGCTCTGAGAAAAGCGGTTAAGAAGGCCGACAAGATCTATCTCGCAACTGACCCGGACCGTGAGGGAGAGGCTATATCCTATCATTTGATGAAAGCACTTAAGCTGGAGAATAAGGATTACAAGAGAATTACGTTCAATGAGATTACAAAGAATGCGGTAAAGAATTCTATAAAGCAGGCAAGGGACATAGACATGAACCTTGTGGATGCCCAGCAGGCGAGACGAGTGCTCGACAGACTTGTTGGTTACAAGATCAGCCCGGTTCTCTGGGCAAAGATCAAGAGAGGTCTTTCTGCCGGACGTGTACAGTCTGTTGCACTCAAGCTCGTGTGTGACAGGGAGAAGGAGATAAATGATTTTATCCCGCAGGAATACTGGACACTGGACGCGAATCTTACCGGCGGCAAGCTCAAGAAGCCTATCACGTTCAAGTTTACGGGAGATGGTAAGAATAAGGAAGAGATATCAGGCAGAGCGGCACTCGATGAGATACTCAGCGGTCTTCAAGATGGAGAGTACGTTGTAAAGTCCATAAAAGAGAGTGAGAGAAACAAGAAGGCACCGCTGCCATTTACAACAAGTACGCTGCAGCAGGAGGCTTCATCGAAGCTCAATTTTGCGACATCCAAGACGATGAGGATCGCACAGCAGCTCTATGAGGGAGTTGATATCAAGGGCCGTGGAACGATAGGACTCATAACATACCTGAGAACAGATTCCACTAGAATATCAGAGGAAGCAGTTGCTGCTGCTGACAAATATATAACGGACAATTTCGGTGATATATATATTGGCGATTCAAATGGACGCGCCAAGACAGATAAGAAGATACAGGATGCTCATGAGGCTATCAGACCTACAGATGTGACTCTGTCACCGGTCATGGTAAAGGAACAGCTCTCAAGGGATCAGTTCAGACTGTATCAGCTCATATATAATCGTTTCCTTGCAAGCCAGATGGCGGGGGCGGTATATTCTGTCAAGAGTGTAAAGGTAAGCTGCGGCGATGCGACATTCCAGACATCCGCATCAAAGATAGCATTTGACGGATTCCTTGCTGTATACAATCTGGACAATGACAGAGGAGAGACAGTTGCGGGAATCAACAATCTTGCTGAGGGCGATGTGCTGGAGCTTGACGGCTTTGAGGAGAAACAGCATTTTACACAGCCGCCTGCAAGATATACAGAGGCATTGCTTGTCAAGACATTGGAGGAGCTTGGAATTGGAAGACCAAGTACCTATGCTCCAACCATATCGACCATACTTGCGAGAAGATATATAACGAAGGAACAGAAGAAGTTATATGTGACAGCCATAGGTGATGCGGTTAACCAGAGCATGGAGCAGGCGTTCCCGGTTATCATAGATGTGAATTTCACGGCTAACATGGAGTCCCTTCTCGATAAGATAGGAGAGGGAACCGTGGACTGGAAAGTGGTTGTCCGCAATTTCTATCCGGATCTCGACGAGGCGGTGAAGAAGGCGGAGGCAGAACTTGAGTCCATCAAGATAGAGGATGAGGTGTCCGAGGAAGTGTGTGACGTGTGCGGACGAAACATGGTCATCAAGTATGGTCCTCACGGCAAATTTCTGGCGTGTCCTGGATTCCCTGAGTGCAGATTTACAAAGCCGTTCTACGAGAAGATAGGTGTTACCTGTCCTAAGTGTGGCGGAGACGTGGTCATCAAGACGACGAGAAAGGGTAGAAGATACTATGGATGTATCAATGCACCTGAGTGTGATTTCATGTCATGGGCAATGCCAAGCAATGAGAAATGTCCTGAATGTGGAAAGTACATGATAGTAAAGGGCAATAAGCTGGTATGCTCAGATCAGGAGTGTGGTTATACCTGCAACAACAAGGCGGCGGAGACTGCTGATAAATAATTAAGATATAAGATATGTGACAGACAGATTCCTAATTGGAGACAATTAGTGAATTTGTCTGTTTTTTTGTTGAATTGTAGAAAAATTAAAAGAAGTGTATGGTTGTCATAATTATTAAAATTGTGTCGAAAAAAAGACTGACCACTATATGTTGTGGCTGAAAAATCCAGTAAAATCAACACTTTCTTAAATCTTTGTTTTTAGGACAACTTTACATAAAATATGGTTGTTATGTTAATCTTGTTGTGGTAGAATCACAAATAGTCATAATATTTCGAGCAAAAGATACTTTTTGTTACATAAAAAAATGGAGGATAACTTATGAGTGTACAATTGTTAGATAAAACACGAAAAATCAACAAGTTATTGCACAATAACAATTCACATAAGGTTGTTTTTAATGACATTTGTGATGTGCTCAGCGACATTCTTGCTTCAAACGTGATGGTAATAAGCAAGAAGGGCAAGATACTCGGACTCAAGAACAGAGAGGATATTCCGGAGATCCATGAGCTCATTGAGGGTAAGGTAGGAAGTCTCATAGACAACATGCTCAACGAGCGTCTTCTTCTCGTCCTGTCCACTAAGGAGAATGTTAATCTGACGACACTTGGATTTGATGGAAAGGATATAGACAAGTATCATGGTCTGCTCCTTCCTATTGATATAGCAGGAGAGAGACTTGGAACTCTGTTTCTGTACAGACTTCAGACTGAGTACGATATAGATGACATCATTCTTGGCGAATATGGAACCACCGTTGTGGGACTTGAGATGATGCGGGCGCTCAATGAGGAGAATGCTGAGGAGAACCGCAAGCTGGCCATAGTGAGATCAGCAATCAACACTCTGTCGTTTTCAGAGCTGCAGGCGATCAAACACATTTTTTCCGAGCTTGACGGCGAAGAGGGAATACTGGTGGCAAGCAAGGTCGCAGACAGGGTAGGCATAACAAGATCGGTTATAGTGAACGCACTCAGAAAGTTTGAGAGCGCAGGTGTTATCGAGGCGAGATCATCGGGAATGAAGGGCACGTACATAAAAGTGCTGAATGATGTGGTGTTTGATGAACTGAAGAATGCCTGAGAACAGAATTATAAATACATCGAAAAGGAGAAACATATATGATACCGGCAATAGTGACATTGATAGTAGGTGTAGCGATAGTGATAGTAAGCTTTTTCCTCACTGACGGTCCAAAAGAGAATACAGAGAATTCTGTGATGGATGAGAGCAGGGAGAATCTGGAGAAGAAGCTTGATGAGTATTGTGACAGCCTTGTAGAGAAGAAGAAGAATGAGCTGAAGAAACAGGGCGAAGCTGTGAAATCAGACATGAAAAAGGGCCTTGATGAGGTCAGGGAGTCATCGAAAAAAGAGCTTGCTGAGATGAGAGAGAGTTCAAAGAAGGAAATGAGTGAGCTCATGGACAGCACAAGGAAGGAGCTGGATGAGTTCAGAGCCGGCACAGTCAAGGCAAATGAGACAGCCCAGGCTGATACCCAGAAGAAGATAGATGATGCAGTCAAGGCATACGAGGAGGGTATAGAGGCTGCAAAGAAGAAGATGCAGACAGAGCTTGAGGCTTGTGAGAAACAGTTGTCAGAGAAGGCCAAGAAGCAGATGATAGATTACATCAACCAGAGCCTTAAGGATGCATACGAGGCATATGATCCGGATGATACCAGCGAGAAAGAGCCTGTGACATACGATGAGCCTGAGACTGTAGATACTTCCGAGTCAGAGCCTGCGGAGGCAGATAACGGATCAGAGAAGACTGAGCCGGATGCAGAGAAAGCTCAGTCAGAAAATGATTCTCAGGCAGCAGATAAGACAGAGACAGCAGATGGAGCTGAGACTAAAGCTGATGCTGAAGCAGAAGCAGAAGATGACGTAAAGACAGACGGTATCGCTGACAATGATAAGTCGGAGACATCCGAGGGTGAAGCGCAGAAAGAGAATACCGAGTCAGAGAGCAGCACTGAGGCTGCTGCAGATGCAGAGGCTGCCGAGAAAGCAGTCAGTGTGGAGGATGCACCGGTAACAGACAGTGCATTTACAGTGGTAGAGGCTGAAAATCCTGAGAAGGCAGCCGCAGCGATCGCTGAGAATAACAATGCTGCCAGATCTAGAAACAATCGTTCAAAGAAGAGAAAAAAGAAGAAAGCCGCTCAGAACAAGGTTGTTGATATATGGGATGAAGGCACAGATGTAGAGTCACAGGTTGCAGATCTGCACAAGAAGGGACTCAGCATCATGGAGATCGCAAACAAACTTGGAATAGGAGTTGGAGAGGCTAAGGTTATGATAGACAAGATCAATGAGGCTGACAAACAGTAATCAGTCCGGGAGGTAAGCTATGTATAAAAAAAGTTATTTCAGAGGCCTTGGTACAGGGCTGGTGATAGGAGCACTTACCATGACTGTTGCGTTTAATTTTGGAAATGCCGGAAAAACTGATTCAGGTCAGGGCAAGACGGCGGTCGTAAGTCAGCAGCAGGATAAGAGCACAGAGGATTCTTCCACAGAGACGACAACAGAGAAGAAGACCGAGGATAAGACGACAGAAAAGACAACGACAGAGAAAGTAACCACGGAAAAGAATGCCAATGCCGATAAGACTACAACAGAGACAGGCAAGTCAGAAAATGGCAAGAGCGATGCAGAGAGCGGCAGTGGAAGCAACAGTGGTACGACCGGAAGCTCCGACAAGTCAAATGGAACCGGCACAACAGATAACAACGGAGGCCTTTCTGATAAGACAGAGAGAGTTCCATCTGCCAAGGACAACGGCTATACAGAGGATAAGAATTCACAGACCGGTTCAGGAAGCAGCACAAATAAGACTACCGAGGCGGCGACAGAGGCTGTGAAAGCGAGTGCCATCAAGTATGACAATGGCGGCGGAGAGATCACATTTGGAGCCGGCACATCAGCATACGAGATATGCCAGTTGCTTGGACAGATAGGCATCAGGGATGCAGATGAGTATTACGACTGGCTTCTCAGATCGGGATATTCTGAGAGTCTTGTACCTGGAACATACACATTTACCGGAAATGAGACAAACGGCGGAATAGTGTGGATCCTTTTAGGTCATCAGTAAATAAAAATATATAAAACACAAGAAAAAAGTGCTTGAATGCACTTTTTTTTTGTGTTACAATGTCGATTGCGTGAGTGCGCATAACAAATATACATGCTGGTTGATAGTTGGCGTGGTGCCTGTGCTCGGGTGGTCCAAAGAGTTGATGCCGGCAGAAGATTTTAACCATGGAGGTAGAAAAAATGAGCGTTATTTCAATGAAGCAGTTATTAGAGGCAGGTGTACATTTCGGACACCAGACAAGAAGATGGAACCCTAAGATGAAGCCATACATCTACACAGAGCGTAATGGTATCTACATCATCGATCTTCAGAAGTCAGTAGGAATGGTTGACGATGCTTACAATGCAATCGGTGATTGTGTTGCAAACGGTGGAACAATCCTTTTCGTTGGTACAAAGAAGCAGGCTCAGGACTCAATCAAGAGCGAGGCAGAGCGTTGCGGTATGTACTATGTAAATGAGAGATGGCTTGGAGGTATGCTTACAAACTTCAAGACAATCCAGACAAGAATCGCTACTCTTAAGAAGTACGAGGAGATGGAGCAGGACGGTACATTTGACGTTCTTCCTAAGAAGGAAGTTATCCAGATCAAGAAGGAGATGGAGAAGCTCGAGAAGAATCTTGGCGGTATCAAGAACATGAAGAGAATTCCTGATGCTATCTTTATTGTAGACCCTAAGAAGGAAGCTATCTGTGTACAGGAAGCACATATCCTTGGAATTCCTCTTATCGGTATTGTAGATACTAACTGTGATCCTGAAGAAATCGATTATGTAATTCCTGGTAATGATGATGCTATCAGAGCCGTTAAGTTAATCGTTTCTAAGATGGCAGATGCCGTTATCGCCGCTAACCAGGGTGAGACAGCAGAAGAATATGCTGATGTTGCAGAAGACGAAGCTGTTGAAGCAACAGAAGAAACAGAAGCATAATTTAAGACAATAACGATTATCTGGAAGGAGAATATTACAATGGCAATTACAGCAGCAATGGTAAAAGAATTAAGAGAATTAACAGGCGCCGGAATGATGGACTGCAAGAAAGCTCTTGGCGAGACTGACGGTGATATGGATGCAGCAGTTGAAGTATTAAAGAAGTCAGGTATGGCCAAAGTTGAGAAGAAAGCAAGCAGAATTGCAGCAGAAGGTATCACAAGAGTTGCTTCTAACGGAAATACAGCAGTAGTAGTTGAAGTAAATTCTGAGACAGACTTCGTTGCTAAGAATGCAACATTCCATGAATTCGTACAGGAAGTTGCCGATAAGGCTCTTACAGCATCCGTTGACAAGGCCGGAGACGGAGAAGATGTTGTTTCAATTCTTGGTATGCAGTCACAGCTTCAGGAAAAGACTCTTACAATCGGTGAGAAGCTTTCAATCAGAAGATTTGAAAAAGTTACAGCAGACGCTGTTGCTTCATACATCCACGGTGGCGGAAGAATCGGTGTTCTTGTAGCAGCAGACGGAGACTCATCAGGTGCAGCTAAAGAAGCTCTTACTAACATAGCTATGCAGGTTGCAGCTATGAATCCACAGTACATCAGCAGAGATGAGATCTCAGCAGATGAACTTGCCAAGATTAAAGAAATTACAATTGACAGCGCATTAAATGAAGCTACAACACTTCCAAAGCCTATCATGAATGCACTTATTGACAAGGCTATCAATGATAAAGTATGGAGTGATGAAGATATAGCTATCTTTGAAGAAAAGAAGAGCAACATGAACTATGTATGGAATTTCGTATCTAAAGAAGCAGTTGCCCAGTTAGGTCAGTTAGCATTAGATGATAAGGAAAATATTGTTGCTAATAAGATTTTTGCAGGATTAGTTGATGGACGTATTTCTAAGCAGCTTAAAGAAATCTGTCTCCTTGATCAGACATATGTTAAAGCAGAGGACGGAAAGCAGACTGTTAAAGCATATCTTGCAAGTGTTAATCCGGCAATCAAGATTACAAAGATTGTTCGTTACGAAGTTGGCGAAGGTATGGAAAAGAAGAACGAAGACTTCGCAGCAGAAGTTGCAGCTCAGATGGGTATGTAATTTCGGATTTTAAATAATGATATTATGAACGGACAGTGTGAAATACACTGTTCGTTTTTTATTATGCAGAAAATAATAAAAGACCGTCGGTTACGTTAAAAACCGACGGCCTTTAAATTATCATTATTAATTTTTCTTTGATCTGTATCTTAATGTTGAATCAAGAATCTTCTTTCGGATTCTGAGACTCTTAGGTGTTACTTCAAGTAATTCGTCTGTGTCAATATAATCCAGTGCCTGCTCCAAGCTAAGAATTTTAGGTGGAACAAGACGGAGAGCCTCATCAGCACTTGAAGAACGAGTGTTGGTAAGATGCTTTGTCTTGCATACATTAACCTCAATATCCTCAGTACGAGGATTTTCGCCAACGATCATTCCGGCATATACCTTCTCACCAGGTCCGATGAAGAGAGTACCTCTCTCCTGAGCGTTGAAAAGACCATAAGTGATAGCATCACCGCTTTCGTAAGCAATAAGAGAACCATTCTTTCTGTAAGAAATGTCTCCTTTGTATTCTTCATATCCTTCAAAAGAAGAATTGATAATACCGTTACCCTTAGTATCAGTAAGGAATTCACCTCTGTATCCGATAAGACCTCTTGAAGGGATAGAGAACTGAAGTCTTGTGTATCCACCGTTAATTGGTGACATACCAAGGAGTTCGCCCTTTCTCTGGCTTAACTTCTGGATAACAGATCCTGTGCAGTCATCTGGAACATCGATATAAGCAAGTTCCATAGGCTCAAGCTTCTTGCCTCTCTCATCTGTGTGGTAGAGTACCTCGGCTTTACTTACTGCAAATTCATAACCTTCTCTTCTCATATTCTCAATAAGAACTGAAAGATGAAGCTCACCACGTCCTGAAACCTTAAATGAGTTCTCAACGCCAGGTGTTTCCTCAACTCTTAAACTAACATCTGTATTAAGTTCCTTGAAAAGTCTGTCTCTTAAATGTCTTGAAGTAACGAATTTACCTTCTTTACCTGCAAGAGGACTGTCATTTACGATGAAGTTCATGGAAATAGTCGGCTCGGAGATTTTCTGGAACGGGATGGAAACCGGGTTGTCCAGATCGCCGCAGAGAGTATCTCCGATGTGGATATCCGGGATACCGGAAACAGCAACGATAGAACCGATGCCTGCCTCAGTAACCTCTACTTTTTTCAGTCCGTCAAATTCATACAGTTTGCTGACCTTTACTTTTTTCTTCTTGGTCAGATCGTGGTGGTTGACCAGCATAACGTCCTGGTTCACGCGGATCGTTCCGTTTTCAACTTTGCCGAGACCGATACGTCCAACGTATTCATTATAGTCAATCGTACTGATCAGAACCTGAGTCGGAGCTTCCGGATCTCCTTCTGGTGCAGGAATATAATCCAGAATGGTCTCAAACAGAGGCTTCATGTCTTTCATTTCATCCGAAATCTCAAGTGCAGCCACACCATTCTTAGCGGATGCGTATACGAATGGGCAGTCTAACTGTTCATCAGAAGCACCAAGATCCATAAGAAGTTCCAGAACTTCATCTACAACTTCGTCAGGACGAGCTTCCGGACGGTCAATCTTGTTGATACATACGATTACATGGAGATCAAGTTCAAGGGCTTTCTTAAGAACGAATTTAGTCTGAGGCATAGCACCTTCGAAAGCATCAACGAGAAG